>Ga0123353_10005545_pt1 | contig 16589 bp, 13 predicted proteins | sample TergutLab28metaG_3_FD_92763 | JGI IMG/M metagenome (GOLD analysis project Ga0123353, IMG submission 92763) | Labiotermes labralis P3 segment gut microbial communities from Petit-Saut dam, French Guiana - Lab288 P3 | ecosystem: Host-associated > Arthropoda: Insects > Digestive system > Gut ...
GAAATTATGGCAAAAACGCAGGAAAAAATACTGATCGATTCAGGGATCGGGAAGCGGTTAGCCGATGAAAAATAGAAGGCTGCTCAGGAGTTTCCGCGACGCGTGGCGGGGTATTCGCAAAACCGCGGCGACGGAGCGGAACTTCAAGATACATATCGCGGCGGGCATCGCCGTCGTTATAATATGCATGCTGCTTAAGCTGGAGCTATCGCTTTTCGTATGGGTGATATTCGCGGTGTTCGCGGTTTTGGGCGCCGAACTCTTCAACACGGCCGTCGAGGCGCTAACCGACCTCGTCTGCGAAAGCAAGCCCCATCCGCTCGCCAAAAAGGCGAAGGACGCGGCGGCCGGCGCGGTGCTGGTGGCTTCGCTGCAAGCGGTCGCGGTCGCGCTGACGCTGGCGTTCGTATTGATTGGCCGCCGCGCCGGAAATTAAGCACGGGAGAAACGGATTGAAAAAGGACTATAAAAAAAGTTTCCAAAAGATTAAGTACGCGTTGATCGGGCTTGCGCTGTTTGGGGCGCTGGCTCCCTTCTTTTTTGTTCTGTTTGCTCCGGCGTTTTTAACCGGGCAGGCCCGGGCGGCCGCGGACGATTTTCCCGCCGAACCGGACGAAACGCCGGTCGGCGATCCGCAGGAAAACGAACCGGCGCTTGATGATTTGGACCCGCTTTTTGAAACAGATGTCAAAAAATCCGAAGATGAGCCAGCGTTCGAGGAAAAAAACGGTTCGGAGGAAAACATACCGGATGAAAACGAAAAGATTTACCGAAGCTTCCTGACCGGTCTTCCGATGGAAGAGCAGGAAGTTGGCCGCAGGCCCGTCGCGGTCGTGATAAACAATCTGTTCCCGGCGCTTCCGCAAAGCGGGATATCGCAGGCCGACGTCATTTACGAATCGCTCGCCGAAGGCAACATAACGAGGCTCGTCGCGATCTTCCAAGTCTTCGACGCGCCGAAGATCGGGCCGGTGCGCTCCGCCCGCGATTACTTCATCCACTACGCGCTGGACTTCGACGCGATATTCGTGCACCACGGCTACAGCCCGTCCGCGTATGATCGCTTCAGGGAGTTGGGTATCGACCGGCTGGACGGGCTGAGGCTCGAGGGTTCATATTATTGGCGCGACAGAACGTATCCCGATTGGGACGAGATCAATTCGGGCAAGACGCGCTCGCTCGAGCACAGTTCCTACACAAGCGCCGAAAACATAAGGAACGCCTCGGCCGAGTTCGGTTTCCGCGAGACCGTTTCCGAAGACGAAAGATTCGGCTTCGCATTCAACCCCCCGGGTTCTCCGCCAAACACGCAGTACGGCGGGGGGATCGCCGAGATAATAGATGTGCAGTTTTCGAGGGAGTACGCGCGTTCGTTTACCTACGATCCCGAGACGCGGCTATACGCCGTATTCAACAGGGACGGGCCGCATATCGACGCGCTAAGCCGCGAGCAGCTGCGCGTGACGAACATTTTGATTCAATCCGTCAAGTCGCGGGTGATATCGGGCGACGCCGCCGGCAGGAGGGACGTCCAAACGATCGGTTCGGGCATGGGCTACCTCGTGACGCAAGGCGGTTACGTGCCGGCGCGCTGGGAAAAGGAAGACCATTTTTCGCCGACCCGGTGGTACTTCGCAAACGGCGAGGAACTCCGCTTAAACATTGGAAGGACTTGGATATGCGTGCTGCAGGACAGCGTATCGCCGGTTTTCGAATACTATGACTGAGCCGGGGACCCGTTCGGGTTTCGTATCCGTCGTGGGCCGCGCGAACGTCGGCAAGTCGACGCTCGTAAACTTGTTCGTCGGCGAAAAAATCACGATCGTATCCCCGAAGCCCCAGACGACGCGCAACACGATCCGCGGCGTGCTGACTCGCGGCGGGGCCCAGGCGGTTTTTCTGGATACGCCGGGCCTGCACCGCCCCCGGACGAAGCTCGGGGGTTACATGGTAAAATGCGCCGTCTCGGCGCTTTTCGAATCCGACGTCGTGCTTTTTATGACGGAGCCGCGCTTAAGGGTGCCGGAAGAGGACGCGAATATCATCGAAAAGCTTCGCAAAACGGAAGCGGCCGTATTTTTGGTGATAAATAAAGTCGATACGGTCGCGAAACCGGATTTGTTGAAAATAATCGAAAATTATATTAAGCTCCGCCCGTTTGACGAAATATTCCCTGTCTCGGCGCTTAAGGCGGACAATACCGGGGCGCTGCTTGACGCGATATTTAAAAGGCTTCCCGACGGGCCGATGTATTTTCCCGAGGACAGCGTCACGGACATGCCGGAACGGACGCTCGCGGCCGAAATAATAAGGGAGAAGGCGCTTTCGTTCCTTCAGGAAGAAATACCGCACGGGATCGCCGTGGAAATATTGCTGATGCGCGGGCGCGAAGGCGCGGGAGACGGCATCGTGGATATCGAGGCGTCGATTTACTGCGAGAAGGATTCGCACAAGCCGATCATAATCGGCAGGGGCGGCGAAACCCTAAAAAAGATCGGCGCGGCGGCGCGAAGGGACATCGAGGCGCTGCTCGGCTCGAGGATATACCTGCAGCTGTGGGTTAAGGTCAAGAAAAATTGGCGCGACAACGACCTGCTTTTAAAAAATTTCGGCTACGACCCGAAGGAAGCCTGAGCCGGAAGGGGAACCTGCGATGCTTTGCGAAAAATGCCAGAAAAACCAGGCGACGATCCATATGCAGCACATCATAAACGGGATCAAGATGGAGTTCCATCTGTGCCCCGCCTGCTCGATTTCCCTCGCGGAACTTCCAATTTCATTCGAAAATTTATTCCAGGGGGTGCTCGACTCAATCCTGTCGGTTTCGGGCGGCGGCTCGAAGGCCGACTTAAAGACGCAGGTCCCGAAAATTAAATGCGAATCCTGCGGCATGACATACGAGCGCTTCAAAAAAGGCGGTAAGCTCGGGTGCGCCGAGTGCTACGGCACCTTCTCAAACGAACTCGGCGCGCTTTTAAAGAACGTGCAGGGCAACGCGAGGCACGAAGGCAAGTTCCCTAAGCGATTCGGCGTCGAGTTCAGGCAGAAAAGGGAGGCCGACAGGCTGCGCGAGATGCTAAAGCGGGCCGTCGAAGACGAAAACTTCGAGGAAGCCGCAAGCCTCCGCGACAAAATCAGGGCGATGGCGGACGAGCCGGTTTTGCCCGAGGGTGGCGGCGAATGAGCGGCACATGGTACTCCGACGCCTCGACCGACGAAAACCAAATCGTCTCGTCAAGGGTTCGGCTAGCGCGCAACATCAGGAAATATCCCTTCGGGCAGATGCTTTCAAAGGAAAAGGCGCAGCGGATGATCGCCGAGACGGTTTCGGCGGTGAAAAACGGGCGGACTGCCCTAGACAAGCTCTACCACTCCATCTCCCTCGGGGATTTCAACGAAACCGAGCAGAAAGTTTTTTTGGAAAAGCATATCGTCAGCCCCGAGTTTATCAGAAACGGGAAGCCGCGCGGGCTGCTGCTCAAGGACGACGAGAACGTCAGCATAATGCTTAACGAGGAAGACCACATACGCATCCAGACGATAACCCCCGGCGACAGCCTGGACGCAGCGTTTGAGCTCGCCGGCAGGATGGACGACCTGATCGAGGAGAGCGTCGAGTACGCGTTCGACAAGGACTACGGCTACCTTACTTCATGCCCGACAAACACCGGGACGGGGCTGCGCGCCTCCTTCATGATCCATCTCCCCGCGCTCGAGAAGACCGGCCAGCTTAAAAACCTCATGCCCGCGATAAGCAAGTTCGGAGTGACCCTGAGGGGCACCCACGGCGAGGGGACCGAACCGATGGGCGCTATGTACCAGATATCAAACCAGATAACGCTCGGCAAGTCGGAGACGGACATCATCGCGGTTTTGCAAAACGTGACTAAGACCGTGACCGAAAGGGAAGCGTCGCTTCGCGAAAAGATGCTTAGCCAGCACAGGCAGGACATGGAGAACAACATCTGCCGCGCCTACGGGCTGCTCGTCTACAGCAAGAAGATCTCGCTCAAAGAAGCGATGGACCTGCTTTCGGAGATAAGGCTCGGATACGTGACGGGCCTGCTCGGGCAAAAAAAGCCCGTCAAGCGTATATACCAAATAATGATCGAGATCCAGCCCGGCCACCTCCAGCGGATGGCCGGCGCGGAGCTTAACGAAGGCGAAATGGACGCATGGCGCGCCGAATACATACAAAAAGCGTTTTCGTAAGGGGTTTTGGACATGCAGCAGCGGCCTTTCACCGAAAGGGCTAAACAGGCGATAAAAAACGCGCAGGACGCGGCGGTCGAATTCGGCCACACATACGTCGGGACCGAGCATTTGCTGCTCGGCCTTGCCGAAGTCGAGGACGGGATCGCGGCGAGGGCGCTCGAGGGCCAGGGCGTGACCGCGACCGAGGTTACGAACCAGATCGAGGAGACGGTCGGGACCAAGGACGCCGGCGGCATGATGCCGCAGGACTTCACGCCGCGCACCAAGCGCATATTCGACTTGAGCTCCCAGATCGCCGTCCAGATGAAGGCGCAAAACGTCGGGACCGAGCACCTGCTCATGGCGCTGATGCGCGAGCAGGATTCGCTCGCGGTAAAAATTTTGGCGACGCTCGGCGTAAACATGCAAAAGCTTAGCGACGACATCACGGCGGCGCTCGGCGAGGGCGAGAAGCAGCAGGGCGCCCAGCCCATCAACCCCAAAATCCAAAGGCAGGCGAAGACCGGCACCCCGTTTCTCGACAGGTACAGCCGCGACTTCACCCAAATGGCTTCGGAGGGCAAGTTCGACCCGATAATCGGGAGAACCAGGGAAACCGAGCGCGTGATACAGATTCTAAGCCGCAGGACAAAAAATAACCCGTGCCTCGTCGGCGACCCGGGCGTCGGCAAGACCGCGATCGCCGAGGGGCTCGCGCAAAAGATAAATTCGGGCGACGTGCCGGAAACCGTCAAGGACAAGCGCGTGGTCGCGCTGGATCTGTCCGCGATGGTCGCGGGGAGCAAGTACAGGGGCGAATTCGAAGAACGCATAAAAAAGGTTCTGCAGGAAGTCCGCCAAAACTCCGGCGTGATCCTTTTCATAGACGAACTGCACACGCTTATCGGGGCGGGCGCCGCGGAGGGCGCGCTCGACGCCGCAAACATATTGAAGCCGTCGCTCGCCCGCGGCGAGATGCAAGTCATCGGCGCGACGACCCTTGACGAGTACCGGAAGCACGTCGAAAAGGACGCCGCGCTCGAGCGCCGCTTCCAGCCCGTCATGGTGGACGAGCCGAGCGAGGACGAGACCGCGGAGATACTCATGGGGATCCGCGAAAAATACGAGGACCACCATAAAGTCACGATCACCGACGCCGCGGTGCTATCCGCAGTCAAGCTCTCCGCGAGGTACGTGACGGACCGCTTCCTCCCCGATAAGGCGATCGACCTGCTCGACGAGGCATCGTCCAAGGTCAGGCTCCGCTCCTACACCTCCCCGCCGAACATCAAGGAAATTAACGCGAAAATCGCCGCCATGGAAAAAGAAAAGGAAGAAGCGATAAAAAACGAGGAGTTCGAAAAGGCGGGCGAAATAAAGCAAAAGCAGGGCGAGCTCAAGGAAAAACTGGGCGAAGCGGAGCGCGAATGGAAGGACGCCAACGCAAAGTCGCACCACATTGTCGACGAGGACGACATCGCAGACGTCGTCTCCAGCATGACGGGCGTCCCGGTAAAGAAGCTGCAGCAGGAGGAAAGCCTCCGGCTCATGAAGATGGAGGAGACGCTCCACAAGAGGATCGTGGGGCAGGACGCCGCGGTCAAAACGGTTTCGAAGGCGATACGCAGGGGCCGCGTCGGGCTAAAGAACCCGAAGCGCCCGATCGGTTCGTTTTTGTTCCTCGGTCCGACCGGCGTCGGCAAGACGTACCTGTGCCGCGCGCTCGCCGAAATCCTATTCGGCGACGAAAACGCGATAATCCGCGTAGACATGTCGGAATACATGGAAAAGCATTCGGTATCGCGCCTAATCGGCTCGCCGCCCGGCTACGTAGGCTACGACGAGGGCGGGCAGGTAAGCGAGCGGATACGCAGGAAGCCGTATTCGGTTGTGCTCTTCGACGAAGTCGAGAAGGCGCACCCCGACGTCTTCAACGTATTGCTTCAGGTGCTCGACGACGGCCATATTACGGACGCGCAGGGCAGGAAGGTAAATTTTAAGAACACAGTCATAATCATGACGTCAAACGCGGGCGCGCGCTCGATCGTCGAGCCGAAGAAACTCGGCTTCGTTTCCAATTTCGATCGGGACCGTTCCTACGAGGACATGAAGAAAGTCGTTATGGACGAGGTCAAGCAGCTTTTCAGGCCCGAATTCCTAAATCGAATCGACGACATAATCGTCTTCCACCCGCTCGACCGCGACAACATAAAGCAGATAACCCGGCTAATGCTCTTCGAGACGACGCAGCGCGTGATGACTAGCACCGGAATCAACTCGACGTGCACAGAAGAACTCGTCGAGCACATCGCGTGCGACGGCTACGACCAGATGTACGGGGCGAGGCCGCTGCGCCGCGCGATACAGACGAAGATAGAGGACGAACTGGCCGAGGCGGTCCTCGACGGGCGCTTCCGCGAAGGCGACGACCTGACGATCGACTATATCGAAGGCAAAGTCGCGTTCATGAAAAAAGCCGGGCATGAAGAAACGGGCGGCGGCGGGGGCGATGCAAACGAACCGGAAGCGGTATAGCAACGCCCGAGGAATAACCGAATGGGGGATACGCTTTGACCGCGAACGATAGGTTTAAGAACACGCTCGGCTTCAAAAAACCGGAGGGTCGCCTCCCGATGCTGGAGTGGGCGTTTTGGTGGGACAAGACCTACCGGCGCTGGCAGGACGACGGCCTGCCTTCCGATGTCGGGATAGACGGCCTTCAGGATTATTTCGGCCTCGACCATCTGGTCTGCGTCGCGGTCAAAAATTTCAGCGACGGCTTCCCGAGGGCAAAGTACCACGGCGGGCCGGTGATAACCGGCGAAGAGTCGTACGCCGAAGTAAGGAAGCTCCTTTTTAGCGCCGACTCGATCGGCAAAACGGTTGGCGAGCTTAAAAAGATAAAGGACCGTCACGCCGCCGGCGAAATTTCCGTCTGGCTTTGGCTCGACGGTTTTTTTTGGTTCCCGCGCAGCCTGTTTGGGATCGAGGGCCATCTGCTTTCGTTCTACGACCACCCCGGGCTGCTCGGCCGCATAAACGGGGAGCTTGCGTCGCATTACGAACGCGCGCTCGAAGCCGTCTACGAAGTGCTCGTGCCCGACATGGTCGGGTTCGCCGAGGACATGTCCTACAACCACGGGCCGATGTTATCGCGCGCCGCCTTCGACGAATTTCTGCTCCCGTACTACAGGCGGATAATCCCGATTTTAAAATCAAACGGTTCCAAGGTCTTCATAGATTCGGACGGGGACGTGACCCAGATGATTCCGTGGCTTTTGGAAGCTGGCGCCGACGGGATATTCCCGCTCGAGCGGCAGGCGGGCGTCGACGTCGTAAAGATTCGCGAGGCTTACCCCAATTTGCTTGTCATGGGCGCGTTCGACAAGATGACCATGATAAGGGGCGAGGAGGCCATGCGCGCCGAATTCGAAAGGCTTTTCCCCGTGATGCGGCAGGGCGGCTTCATACCCGCCTGCGACCACCAAACCCCGCCCGAGGTTTCGCTAAGTAACTATAAAATTTATATCAGGCTGCTCGGCGAGTACTGCGCGAGGGCGGTCGAATAATTAATCGTAAACGCCCCGCTCGTGGACGCACGCGTACATCGCGAGCACGTTTTCGGCCGGGGTGTTGTCTTGTATCAGGTGGCACGGCGCGAAAAAATAGCCGCCGTTAGCCATCATCAGCCCGAGCGTCCTTTCGCAGTATTCGTAAGTTTCGTCCGCGGTCCCGAACGAAAGCGTCCCGGTCGTCGAAATGCAGCCGTGGAACGCGAGCCTCCCCCCGAATTTTTCGATCAGGTATTCCGGCGACATATCGGCCGCTTCGGGCTGCAATGTGTCCACCGCCTTAACCCCCATCTCGATGAAATCCTCGTAGGCCCAGCTCGACGAGCCGCAAGTGTGGATCATCACCGGGATATTGTAATGATTTGCAAGATCGATAAAAATCTTGTGGCGCGGGCGGAAAACCTCGCGGAAAAGCTCTTTGCCAATCATCGGCACATGCTGCGTACCTAAGTCCTCGCCCAGCCAGACGAAGTCGATCCGGCCGCGGGCGGCTTCCAGCACGCGCTCCATTACGCCGGCCTCCATCGAAATTTTCCTGTCTATCAAGTCGAGCGTCGCCCCGTCACGCGTCTGTATGTTTACGAGCGCGTCCTCCATCCCCATTATCCGCCCGATCGAGTTTATTATGTCGCCGGTGCCCGCGCCCCCGCAGTACAGGGCCAGGTTTCCGCATGCCTTGGCGCGCTCGGGCACGCCCGCATAGTCGTATTCGTCGGGCGAAGGGAATTTAAACGCCTCTATTTCGTCGCAGTTCGCGTCCATCAGCGGAAAGTCGCAAAAATCGGCGTAGCCCCCCGAATCGTTTTCGACCCATCTGGTGTAGAAGCCGTAGACCGGGTCTACGTTTCGCCCGGGCAGCTGCTTGAACCGGTTGGGCCCCGCGTAGGGCGCCCCGACGCCCCTGTAGTCGACGCCTAAAATTTGATGCAGCTCCTCGTTGTTTTTCGCGCCGAGCGCGGCCGTTACCTTCGCGCCGATCGCAGGGTTCGCGCCGTAGCCGATCGGCACCCTGTCCGTCTTTTCGTAGGCGAACGTCCTTGCCACGCGTTCGCGCGGGGTCATTGTTTCGCGCGCCTTGATTATTTTATGCATCAGTTTCCTCCCGTCTTTAAATTTTCCGCGGCTCAGGCGCCGGAAGCTATCAGCAGCGCTTCTTCCTTTTCTCTTAAATCCATCCAAAATGCGCCGGACATTTCGCCGATGGGAACCGCTTTTCCGTTGTGTTTAGGCCATATCCCCCAAACGGTGAGGTCGGCGTTTATCCCGTTCGATTTAAAGTATTCGAATTCGCCGGCCGCGCCATTTAAATCGCAGCACGCGATCGCGACTTTATCTTTGCCTAGCCCCGCCTCGTACATCTCGCGCGCGCCAAGCTGCCCGGCGTTGACTCCCCTTACGCAGTCCGCCCTGTTTAAGCCGTCCATATGCTGTAAAAAATTGCCGCACGAATGGATCGCAAGCCCGCCGAACGCGCCGGCGATCCGATTCAGGTACGGAAGGTAAAATTCCTCGAAGAAGGCGGGCGAAACCATCACGACGCTGTCGACGGAAACCGTCGCGCCGATTTGCCCGGGCGCATAGCTCCAGCCGAACAAGTGCGTCGGGACGAACGCCTCGCCTAAAAGCTTCTTCTGGCGCTCCCAAAACATGATGAACGCGCCGGTAGTTTTTTCGAGCAGCCTGTGGTAGCTGGCGGGGTCGTCGTACGCCGACGCGAACAGGTTGTCGTAGCCCCAAAGCTTGCCCGCCACGTCGACGGGCCCCTGCATGTCGACGGCATGCACGCCTATTTTGCCTTCGGTTTCATTTAAAAAGTATTCCTGCATCTCGAGCCATTCGCCCGCGATCGTGCCTTCGATTTGCGGCTCGCGCAGCCGGTCGACGTCCTCGGCGCTCCTTATGATTTTTTCCGTCGCGCGGTCGCGCCCGATCACGATCTCGCGCGCCCCGAACATCGACGGGAGCGTCGCCTGCCTGCAGCCCGGAAATATGCCGGGGACGTAGTCGTCGCGCAAGCGTCCCCGCATGATTATTTCGTCGAGCGAAATCTGCAGGCGCTCCTCAGGCGCGTTAAGCTCGTCGTAGTAGTCGACGCAAAAGCCCGCGTGGGTGAACGGCAGGCCGCCGCGCGCCCTTTCGCCGTTCCAAAGGCTTTTAAGGCGCTCCCTGCTTTTGTCTTGTCGCCCCTTCGGGTACAGCTCCCCGATCAAATCGAGCTTGCGTTTCGTTGCGTCCTTCATTTCGCGCCCTCCGCTTATTAAAGATAAGGGATATTCAAAAAAAATCAAGGCGTTTCGGCCCGGGCCGCGAGTTTTATTCCGGCGCCCCCGCCGTTGGGTTATAATGAAGCAATGCTGCACGCGGTTTTTTCCGACATCCACGGGAACCTCCCGGCGCTGGAAGCGGCGATAGCCGACGCGAAGGCGCATGGCGCCTTGTCGTTCTTGTTTATCGGCGATTATTTCCGCGACTTCCCCTGGCCCAACGAAGTCGCGGACACGATACGAAGCCTTGACGTTAAAACGGCGGTAAAAGGCAACAACGAGCGGTATATCGAGACGCTGCTTAAGCGCGGGCAAGCCGAAAAGCCCGTCGGGCAAATGAGTTTGATAGACTGGAATTTTAGTCTGCTCGCGCCGGAAGCGATAGATTTTTTCCGTTCGCTCCCTGACGAGGAAACGATTTGCGACGAAGGCGCGGCAATCCGGCTCGAGCACATTTCGGGGATTTTTTCGCGCGCGCCGAAGATAGGCCTGTTTACGAGCTCCGGCTTCCGCCGGGCCATGGAGGCTAAAAAATTTACGCACGGCGAATATTTGGCGAACGCGCGGGAGGCGCTGCTTGGCGACCCGGGCGCGGCCGCCGATTTGGACGGGCTTCCCGACGGGATATATCTGTTCGGGCACAACCATTTGCAATTTCATATGCGGCATGGCGGCAAGCTTTTTATTAATCCGGGTTCGTGCGGGCTGGCGCTCGACTACGACCAAACCGCCGCTTACGCATTGCTTGACGTGCGCTCGAAGGACGAGTTTTACGTGACGGAGCGGCGCGTAAAATACGACTACATTTCGGCGGCTTCGGCCGTGAAAAACTCAAGCCTCGCGTTGCGTTCGCCGGTTTGGCGCGACTTGGTGGTAAAAACTTTGCTTGGGGCGAGTGAGTGCATGACGTCCCTGCTTGTCCTCGCGGCGGAGGAGGCGAAGAGGCGCGGCAAAACCTGCTGGCCCGTCGACGACGAAACCTGGGAGGCGGCGGCGTCAAGGTGGCGCCAAAACGAATTGGCAAACGGATGAGCAAACGGACGGACGAATCAATCGACGGATAAATAAAAATGCCGGCGAATATTTAGACAATTTATTATAACGGGGGTGTACGCATGAGGATTTCAGTTTTCACCGACGAGCTGTTCATGGACGCGTCAAAGGCGATGCCCATAATCGCGTCGTGGGGATGCGAGACGGTCGATTTCCGCGGCTCGGTAAACGGAAAGGGGATCGAGTACCAAACGGACGAGGAGCTGCGCGCGCTAAAGGCGCGGCTGGATTCGCTGGGGCTCGTTTCCGGGGTCCTGCAGTCGTCGCTTTGCAAGAAGCACCTGCCCGGCGCTGATATCATGCTCATGGAAATGGAGAAGCTCGAGGGGCTGATCCGCGCCTCCGAAATCCTTGGGGCAAGGCTCGTTCGGAGCTTCAACTGCTGGCAGCCTCCCGGGGATTTGATCGGCGCGCTCGCGACGCGTCCCGACATGATGCAGCGGGTTCTGGACTTGTTTTCGCCGGTCGCGAAGCGCGCGAAGGAAGCCGGGCTTATCTTCGGCTTCGAAAACTGCGGCCAGACCGCGGGCGAAGTCATCGCGCTCCTCGACGCGCTTGGCGTCCCGGAATGGGGGATGGCTTGGGACGTAAGCAACCATTGGGAAATCGTCCCGGATATCGAAGACGAATCGAAGCAGACCGAATATATAATAAAATGCTTGAAACGCTCGAACATGATCCACGTGAAGGCGACGAGCGTTCTTCCCGAACTCTCCGGCGTTAAAATCGACTGGCCCAGGATACTCGCGGGGGTCGGCGCGCTCGGGCAAAGCGAGATGCCCGTCTCGATCGAGACGCACAACCCGAAGGAGAGCCCGTTCGGCCACGAGGAAGCCACGCGCCTCGCATACCGCGCGATAGTCGCTTCGGCGCCGAAGGCCGCGCCCGGAAGCCTTGAGGAAGCCGTCGCGGTTAGGCGCGTTTTCGTTCGGACTTACGAAAACAATCCCGTAAGCTTCGTCGTCATGGGAATGGGAATGGGCTACGGCAGGGCCGGGCAGATCGTCAAGACGCCCGGCGCGAGGCTTGCCGGCGTCGTCGATATCGTGCCGGGCAAGGCGAAGGCGGCGGGCGAGCACTACGGCGTGCCGTGGGACGCGGACCCGCGGGTTTTCCTTGACGACCCGCGCGTCGAAGTCATGTACGTCGTGACCCCGACCGGCACGCACTGCGAAATCGCAAGACGCTGCATGGAGGCGGGCAAGCACGTGCTCACCACGAAGCCGATGGACGCGAACGCCGCCGCCTGCGAGGAGGCGATCAAGGTGGCGAAGCAAAGGGGCCTGCTTTTCGGCGTCGATTTCGACAAGCGCAACGACCGCGAGACGCTCTCGCTTCGCGAGGCGAACCGCACGGGATTTTTCGGCCGCCTGCTTTCGGCGACGGTTTTGCTAAAGATTTTGCGAACGCAGGAATATTATGACGAGAACGGCGCGTGGCGCGGGACAAAGCGGCTCGACGGCGGCGGCGCGATGAGCAACCAGGGAATCCACGAGATCGACAGGCTGATATTCGCGCTTGGGATGCCTAAGCGCGTCACCGGCTACGCTGCGACGCAGACCCACGCGATAGAGGCGGAGGACCTGGGATTTGGCGCATGGGAATTCGAGGGCGGGGCTGTGGCTAATTTTTACGCGACAACGAGCTATCCCTTCAACACCTGGTACTCGCGCATAGAGATCCACGGGACTTCCGGCGCCTACATATCCGAAGTCGGCGGGGCCGGCGAAGCGCGCGAGCGCTGGTTTAAGGAAGGCGAATGGTCGGGGACGGCGCCCGTTCGCATCGAGCCGGAATACGCGCACGCCGCGGACAACATGGCTTCGGCGGTGCGACTGGGCGTTCCGCTTTCGTGCCCGGGCGAGGACGGGATCCGCTCGCGCGTCGTGCTCGACGCGATGTACGAGAGCGCCGCGCGAGACGGCGCGTGGGTCGAAATAAAAAAGATATAAAATTGTAACATTCTATTTCAATTACAAAGGTAATATTGTATAATGTCTACAAACATTCATCGGATTCGGGGGCATTAATTGAAACTTGACAAGCTGGTCGGCGAACGCTTCAAAGAAAAGCCGGCCGACTGCGTGATCGACAGCCAGGCGCTGATGGTTCGCGGCGGCTACATAAAATACGTCTCAAGCGGCATATATTCGTCGTATCACGTCCTTCGGCGCATAACCAGAAAAATCGAGCAGATAATCCGCGAGGAGATGGACGCGGTGGACGGCCAGGAAGTTTCGTTCCCGGTGGTCCTGCCCGCCTCGCTTTGGATGGAGTCCGGCAGGTACGATTCGGTCGGGGTCGAGCTCGCCAGGTTTTCCGACCGCAACGACAACCCGATGCTAATCGCGATGACGCACGAGGAAGCCGCCGTGCAGCTGGTCCGCGAATACGGGAACAGCTACACGCGCTTCCCCTTCATGGTTTACCAGATCCAGACCAAGTACAGGGGTGAGGCGCGCCCCAAGGGCGGGCTCATGCGCGTGCGCGAATTTACGATGAAGGACGCCTATTCGTTCCACGCGAGCCAGGAAGATTTCGACGGATACTACCAGAGGTGCCACGAGGCGTACATGAAAATATTCGCGAGGGCGGGCGTCCCCGAAGTCGTCCCCGTATTCTCCGACTCGGGAATGATGGGCGGCAAGGTCGCGCACGAATACATGCTGCTCTCGCCGGTCGGCGAGGATACGGTGGTCGTGTGCGGCGAGTGCGACTACCACGCGAACCTGGAGGCGGCCGAGTGCATCGTCGCGAACGAATCGGCGGGCCCCGCGGAGCCGCTTACGCTAGTCGAAACGCCGGGAATGAAGACGATCGCGGACGTTTGCGATTATTTGAGCGCGCCGGTAAAAAAATCCTGCAAGGCGGTCATTTACCAAAAGAAGGGCGGCGAGTACGTGGTCGTCTTCGTCAGGGGCGATCTGGAAGTAAACGAAATCAAGCTTAAAAATTATTTGCGGGAAGATGTTTTCCCGGCCGAAGTCGCCTTGGGCAGCGGGCTATGCCCCGGCTACATCGGGCCGCATGAGCTTAACGGGGCCGAGGCGCTCCTCGATTCGTCGCTTGCAGGCATCGAGAGCCTGGTTTGCGGCGCCAATAAAGAAGGCTTCCACTATACCGGTTTCAACGCGGGGCGCGACTGCCCCGGCGCTTTATACGGGGATTTCGCGCAGGTGGCCGAGGGCGGCGTATGCCCGTCTTGCAAAAAGGAGTCCCTGGCGTTCGCCCGGGGGCTTGAAGTCGGGCACATCTTCCAATTGGGAATAAAATACACGAAGTCGATGGGGATGCAATTCGCGGACAAAGAGGGCGCGCTGCATTACCCGATAATGGGCTGCTACGGGATCGGCGTAGGAAGGCTCGCCGCTTCGGTCTGCGAGGCGAGGCACGATGAATACGGTCCGATATGGCCGATGAGCATCGCCCCTTGGCAGGTGCACCTCTGCTGCGTGCGCTCCGACGACTCCGCCTCGAGGGATGTGGCCGACTTCCTTTACGCCGAGTTCCAAAAAAGCGGCGTCGAGATCGTCTACGACGACAGGCAGGTGAGCGCGGGCGTCATGTTTTCGGACGCGGACTTGCTTGGCGTCCCGCTCAGGGTCGTGGTCAGCCCGCGAAACCTTAAGGAGGGCGTGTGCGAGCTTTCCGCGCGGGACAAGTCCTACTGCAAGAAAATCGAGACGGTAAATATCGTGAAATACGTCCTTGACTTAATAAATATCCATTCGTAGGAAGTGGTTTTGTTGAAAAAAGCTTTGGCGGCCCTGCCCGCGATAATTTTAACGTTTGCACTGTTCGCTTCGGGCTGCGGCGGAGTTGGCGGCAACTCCTCATCCGACCCGACGCCGACGCGGGAGGCGGAGGCCGGCGCGCAAGACGAAGCCGCCGAAACGGATTCAAGAAGCGATGAAATAGCGGCGGCCCAGCCCGAGTCGTGGCTGACGAAAGACTACGCGGGCACGGTGGTCAAGTACCTCGGCGCCGAATACTTCATGTTCGTGACGAACAAGATAAACTGGGGCTACGCGTACTACATGGGAATGCTCGAGTGGCAGGAAAAGACCGGCGCGACAATCGAGTGCCTTCCGGCGCTCGAGATCCCGCAGGTGCTAGCCGGCATCTCCGCGGGCGAGGGCTACGACATAGGCGGCAACGGCGCGTTCTATTCGATGAACGACCATTTGGAATATCTCGACGATTACATAGGCCATTTCGCGGGCAAGTTCGGCGCCCACCTCACCAACCTGCTCGGCACGAACATATACAACGGGCGGCACATAGCGATAAGCCAGCCCTGGAACCACGGCTGCTCGGCGATGCTCTACAACGTCGAGCTGCTAAACCGCCTCGGGCGAGAAACCCCGCACGAGATGTTCATGCGCGGCGAATGGACTTGGGACTCCTACTGGGAGATCGTCAAGTACGTGGGCCAGCTCGACCTCGACGGCGACGGCGTCCCGGACTACGTCGCGACCGCGAACGCCCCGCACTTCGAATACATGGTGCGCGTGTTCGAGGAGCAGGAGGACGGGACTTACGTCAGCATCGCGGATTCGCAGCGCCTGCGCGACTTCGCCGAGATGATCTACAACGGCTACAACATCTACGACATATACCAGGAAGAGATGCCCTCGCCCTGGAACTATTACTCCTTCAGCAGCGAAAGGTACCCGTGGATGTGCACCGTCGGCATCCCCGCTTACGACCCGACGTGCTTCTTCGGCTTCGTCGACAACGTGGGCGAGGCGCTAGAGTGGGTCCCGATGCCTTCCTACGCGAAGGACGGGAAGGATACGAACCTCGGCTACGGCGCGGTCAGCCTGCTTAAAGGCGGGCAGAACAAAGAGGGCGCGCTTCACTTCATCGACTTCATATGCGGCGCGGTGGGCGACTCGGCGATGCAGATGGTGACGCAGGGCAGGATCGACTACGGCTTCGAGGGCATGACGGGAAACACCAGGGAAAGCGCCGATTTTCTCGAATGGTGGGAAAACTTCATCGACGGCGAGTACGAAAGGTTCACGCAGTACCCGCACTACGACTGGTCGTATTACGAGGCGTGCCTCGAGTATTGGGAGGAAACGCTCCCCAAGCGCGACGGCGCCCCGCACGGCTGGAGGTCGTCGAATTTTTGGGTGCCGGATTGGAAGCTATTCGTCGACTACCCGCCCGCGACGGCGGTTTCGATGTATGTCGAGGAGCTTCAGGCGGTGATCGACGAACACAACGATTTCATATCGAACAGGTAAAGGGGCAGTAAAATGAAAAAAGGTTTTGTAACGCCGTCCGCGGTTTTGCTCGCGTTAATTTTGGCTTTTGCCGGCTGCGGCGGTTCGGGCGGAAGCGATGCGGAAGCCAAGGCGACGGCGACTCCGACCGTTGCGGAAAATGCAGCGGAAGGCGAAACGGAAGACGAGGCGGCCGAGGAAGACATCGCCGCCAACTCGGGCGATTTCCGCACGCGCGACTATACCGGGACGACGCTCAAGTACATCGATTCCGA
>Ga0123353_10005546_pt1 | contig 16587 bp, 10 predicted proteins | sample TergutLab28metaG_3_FD_92763 | JGI IMG/M metagenome (GOLD analysis project Ga0123353, IMG submission 92763) | Labiotermes labralis P3 segment gut microbial communities from Petit-Saut dam, French Guiana - Lab288 P3 | ecosystem: Host-associated > Arthropoda: Insects > Digestive system > Gut ...
ACGTTTATCCGGCGATTTTTACAGAAGAAGCAAGGGGTTTCGCGATTGCTTTTCATGATGTTCCCGGGGCTATTACACAAGGTGAAAACATGAGCGATGCACTTGAAAAGGCAAATGATGCTCTCTGTTTTATGCTTTATCACGCAGAGCAACGTGGCGAAAAAATACCAGTGCCAAGCAAACTGGAAAGCATCAAAGTTAGTAAGAGTAAAGGCGAGTTTGTACAGTTTATTGCTTGCGATACCGATTGGTACAAGCGATATTACGAAAAGAAAGCAGTTAAAAAAACACTTACAATACCATCCACTCTTAATGCGATGGCAGAGCGCGAGGGAATTAACTTTTCCGCGGTTCTTCAGGAGGCGTTGAAACGAAAACTGAATTATCAAAGTTAAATTCAGGGTGCGAATCATGACAAAAACTTTTTTTCGCTTTGACAATCTTTGTTGGTGCGCTACACTACTATCATGTACTATATCGGAATTGACATCGGCGGAACGAATGCAAGGGCGGGCTTGATTCGGGATAATGAGATAGTCTACAAGACAAAGATACCGTCCGAGATTAACGGAAGTGAGAAAACCCTGTTCGACAGAATTTTTACTTTAATTGATGATGTTCAAAATTACGCCGCTACCGTCTGCCGTCTGCCGTCTACTGACTGCCACGGAATTGGAATTGGCGTCGCAGGTATGGTTTTGGCCGCAAAGGGCATATTGCTTGCTGCCTCTAACCTTAAACTTGAAAAAACTGATGTTGTTGCGTGCGTGCAAAAAAAGTACAATGTACCTGTCAAAATCAAAAATGACTTGTCTATGTTTGCACTTGCCGAAGCGCGATTAGGAGCGTGTCATTGCGCTCGCGAAGCGCGTGAGCATAGGGAACACCTTGCGAAGCAATCCCACGGCAATATCGACAACCTCGTCTACATCGCAATCGGTACCGGTTTAAATATCGGAGTCATAAATAATGGAAAGTTATTCGAAGGGGCGGACGGCGCGTCGCTTGAATACGGTCAAACGTCTCTGTGGGATGCAACAGTAGAAACATATTTAAGCGGCCCGGGTTACAAAAAGTTTGGACAGCAGAAAATGCTGGAGGCACTGGACGCTGTCATATTAAACTTGGCAAATACTTACAGACCACAAAAGATTGTTTTAGGAGGCGGTGTGTCGGACAGCATTACACCCGAGATATTAGAGCAACGAAAAAAACACCTAAAAGAAAATAATTACGGCTATAAAAACGCTCCGGAAATTACGCTCGAAATCTCTTCTCTTGCTCATGATGGAGCGATACTGGGTGCGGCAGCGTTATTTCAACAGTATTAGCATTTTCCCAAAGCGGCGAAGGGTAGACTCCCTCTTGGGTCATTTTATTGATTTCGGCGGCGACTGTGATTTTATCCTCGGGATAGGTAAAGCCAAGCCATGGGTCGTGAACGGTGAAGTTTTTCATTGTAACTAAACCCGATTTCATAAGGTCGTTTATTGCAACGGGAACGGGGTATTCTGCTTTTAGTTCGGTGCCGTGGACTTTCAGAAAATCGACAAATTTCGCCTCTAGAAGCGGCATAATATCGGGTGTAAGGCCAAAGAAATTTGTGGAAACAATGGTATCAGCGGGAAGTTCACGAATTTCACCATCATCGGTAGAGACAATTTTCCCTTCTCGTTTTTCAATACGCAGCGTTTCATTAATTTGAGCAATCATATCGTTTTCGTCAATTTCGCAAACACCACGTGAAACACTTCCGGTGTCGGACAGGGTATTTATAAGCTTATATCCCACGGATGCATATGCATGTTTGCTTTCGGAATTCTTGCTTTCTTCAAGGAAGGTCGCAATTTTCTGAAAGGCTTCGCGGCCATAGAAATCATCGGCATTAATCATGCAAAACGGAGCATCAATAACATCGCGTGCCGCCAAAATTGCTTGTACCGTTCCCCAAGGTTTTGTGCGCCCCTCCGGCAAAGTAAAATCCTCGGGCAGTGCGTCTAAATCTTGAAAAACATATTCCGCTTTTATACGGTCGCTTACGCCATCGGCGCAAAGATGTGGCAAAGCCACATGCTTTATACGGTTGAATATACGATCACAAAAGTCCTTTTCAATGTCACGGCGAATGACAAAAACAACTTTTTCAAAGTCGGCCAATACCGCATCGTATATTGAATAATCAATAATTAATTCCTCATGAGCGCCCACGGGCTCGATTTGTTTAATGCCGCCGTACCGCGACCCTATTCCCGCCGCCAATATCATTAGTATCATGCCTTTATTTATACCCCAAGAAAAAAGATGTGTCAACTCAAAATCAAATAATTCTTCGACCAGTTAATTCGGATCTCCGAGGCATGGCACCTAATCTTGAAATCAAATTGTTTAGGAACCACGTTATACGGCAATACTTATGCGCAGAGAGGTTTTGTGCGTAAATCAAGCTTGACAATTGATCTTATTAAAAACAAAATTGACGAATTGGTGGGTAAAAACATTTATATGGAAGTATGCCGCGGGCGGAAGCAAGTCAAAAAATATTTTGGCGTGGTGGAAAACGCATATTCACGTATTTTCGTTGTACGCTTAACAGACTCTGGTACGCCCACACCGTCTCTTTCATATTCATACAGCGACATTCTTTGCGGAGAAGTAATTATTGAACTAAGAACTAATAACTCCGAACTAAGAGCTATTAACTAACGTTATTACTTATTACTTTTGTTCTTACCGTTTACCTTCCTGAATATATTTGTAACACGGAGGAAATATAATGAATTTTGAAGTGGTACATGGAAGTTTAACACAACGGAATCTTGAACAGTGCGCAATAGCTCAGATAAAGGTTCCCGTACGCGTGGAATTAACAACAAATGCAAAAAAAATATTAAATGTCACTGCGGCGTGTTTTATAGGCGGTGCCGAGCGGACAGAGAGCGGAGTTAATGTTACCGGCAAAGTGACAACCCGCGTTATTTTTATTGACGAGTCTGACGGCTTTAACAGCCAAGACCACGAGAATACCTGGGTCGAGCGGCTTACGTTAAAGGATGCGGCTGCGATAATATCACTTGCGCCCAGCGCACATATTCTGGAGTCCCAAGCGGCAAGTCATATTAACAACGATGGCGGCTTAATTACGGAAGTTCAAACAAGCCACGTTATTAATGTTGCGGTGCTTGGGCTTACTGGGAAAGAGGTTCGCTATGTATCGGCTTTGCGAGGCGGCGTCGAAACCAAATGCCAGAAAAGAACGGTGGCTAATATGCGGTCAATCATTCACGAAAAATTTGAAATCAGCGAAACATTTGCACTGGGCGCGGATGTAGAAGGAATCCTTGGTGTCGAGTTAAATACTTGTGTACGTGATATTAATGTTACCGACGGGCGTGTAACCATTAAAGGCATGGCCTATGCTAACGTAACGGCCGCTAAATCAATGGATGGAAGCAGCCATATTAGCAATACTTTTTTCGATTGGGATTTCACCAAGAGTCTTAACATTAATGACATTACTATGAACGATATAATAAGCGGTCATACCACTGTAGCAAACCTGTCAATCAAGGTCGAAAACCGTGGGCATCCCGAACTTGTTATTTCTGCCGAAATACTGTTTACCGGTCATGCGACGACTGCACATGAAATTGAAACCGTGGAAGATGCGTTTGCGTACGAGCACAACCTTGACTTTGCGCATTGTGATATTTCCGATACGCAGGCAACAACCCAGGTCAACATCTTCGCCGACATTGAAGGCAATATGACCATGCCGGATGGCTCGGCATTTATTAGCAAGATATTGGCGGTTAATGGAATGCAAGTAAGCGGTATTAACGCTGTTGCCACTGATGGCAAGGTCACGGTCGAAGGTGTGCTGACAACCCCTATGACCTTTGAATGCGAAGAAAAACAAATTCATCCTCATATAGCCCAAGTTCCGTTTTCAACTGTGTGTAAAATCGACGGTATAACCAAACATCACAATATATCGGTAGCAGTAACACCGCTTAACTGTAATATCAAAGCGCGTCGCGGAAAAGAATTACTTGTTGATGCACGCATTGCCGTGAATGCTTGCGCCCATACCATGGAAACACATAAGGTTACATCTGGTGCAGCTCTTGGCTCAGCACGCCCGCGTGACGACAGCGCCATCATAATTCACATAGCAGGTAAAGGCGAGTCGCTGTGGCAAGTAGCCAAACGCATAAGCATGTCAACGGCCGAGATAATAAAACAAAATCCAAGCACAGAGCAGGGTATTACGGCAGGCGAGCGTATAGTCCTCTATCGACAAGAAGCAGTTAATTTCTGACAATCGCTAGAAAAGTAAAAATATTCTTTTGAAAAATTACTAAACAAGAGTATACTATACCATGACCAAAAAACGGATATCTATTTTGGCGGTGGCCGGCATGGCGATTGTGGTAACAGTTGGGGTTGCTATGCTTGCAGTGTTTGTGATTCCTGTAGCAGGGAGTACGTCAAGCGGCGCACAAGCCGGAGGTTGGATGGTGGTATGGTTTTGAAGTTATGACAAAAGCGGAAAACTTAAGCGCTGACGCCAATGGAGCTCATGTCAGAATATCAGTTCCAATCAATGGTTCGACGTATCGTCGTGACGGCAGTGTCCATTTTGGGAATCATGTCAACGGACCGGAATGGCGGAAATTAATCGGTTACGGAGCAATTGAAGATGATTCTGTTAAAAGTATAAGCGTGTATTTTTATGACGAAACAGAAGGCGGTATAATACATTTTGACGAATTAAAACTCTGGCGCTTTGCTCATCCGCCGCTTTGGACTGTACTATTTGACACCGTAGAGGCTTTTGTAACCACGTTCGCTGCTGACCCTTTTTTGGGCGGATATGCAACTATTGATGAGCCGCCTTTATTAAAAATTCGGCATGAACAAAAATGGATAAATGAAATTCTTTCAACAATTGATATAAACAGACCGACTGTGGGAATGAATCCTTACGCAAATATTTATGGATACGGCTCTACAATCGGAACATGTGATATTGTACATAATAGGGTGAGTTCTTTTAAAACTGAAAAAGAACATACGCCAAACAGGGCAATGACCGGCACATTGTATCCCTATACTTCAGACATGACTTTTGAAATGATGAGGAATCAGGCGTGGCAAGTAATTTGTCATGGTGCAACGGGAGTTAAAGTATTTTCATATACTGAAATGAATAAAAGCGGTCGTCTCCAATGGGTGATTGACCTGTTTGCTGAACTTGCAGATTACGAAGATATTATTATGTCCGTCGAACCCGCGCCGCAGTTTACGTATACGGGCGGTGGGGATTGGCTTGATATCACAACGCGAAGTCACAACGGAAAATCGTATATTTTTGCGGTAAATAAAACATCTGAGACGAAAACTTTGCAAGGCACAATCAACGATGAGACAAAATATTTGACGTTTGCTCCGCTGGAGGTGAAACTTATCGAAGAAGACAATAAGTGTTTGGAGTGCGGAGAATTCCCGTGTATTTGCAACAACGATCCGCCTCCGGGTGATGATTGCTGCGTTGAATGCGGCGAAGAACCGTGCACATGTGTCATTAGTTGTCCTGACTGCGGCGAAGATCCGTGTGTGTGTGATACCGGCAAAAAACCATCGTGGCTGGAAAAGAATAAGGGCATTTTGATAATCACGGTTCCAATAGTCGCAGTGACAGGTATATGTTTAATGGTGGCCTTATCGATGGCAAGGAGGAGGAAACGAGGAACATGAAATTCTTCAAAAACATGTCAAAGAAAAGCATTGCGCTACTCATGATGGCGGTTTTGGTGGTGCTTGGGTCGGCGGGCGTGCTGATGGGGATTCAATTGACCCAAAGGTCGTCGCAGGCATCCACCGACCAAGGATTTGACAAATGGAGTACCACCCAACGTTGGGACCCGCGTAATTATGAAATTCCTAACGATCACCTTACAAAGATTACGCCGGGGACATTTAACGATACTTGGGAAATTTTGCCCAAAGAACTTGTTGCGTATACCGGGTTTGAGGACGATGACAGACAAGGCCTCCGCCCCTTTGGCAGTTCTGCAAATGTGATCGGTACTGGGGGCAGCATCACGGTGGTGGATAATGTTTGTTACACCGGTAACAAGTCGCTAAAAGTACAATCGGTTGGTGCAAGAACTTATGCAGAAATGCAAACACCTCACTATAATGGAAACCAAGGACCTCCTCTGCGCCCTAAGGTGGGAGAATGGTATGGTTTTGAAGTTATGGTAGAGGTGGAAGACCTTAGCGGCGGCAATGCGGTTATGCGTATCGCGCAGAACACAGTAATCGGTACAACTACGAGCACTGTCGTAGCTCCTCTCCATGGTGGTTCACAGGAAATCCAATTTAGCGGGAGAATGCCCGGTTGGCACAAGCTTATCGGATTCACGCCGATAACAGATAAAAATGCATATGGGTTGTCGATTAGATTGGAATTGCCGGCAGGTCGAATAGGTACAATATACTTTGATGAATTCAAACTTTTTCGAATAGCCCTTCCGCCTCTTAAGACTGTATTGCTGACTCCATCGTACAAGGGTTTGATATACGGCGATGGTGGAATTGGAGACATCAATTTAGAAGCATTTATTGATGACAGTGGCGGAATGTACGACTTGTCAAAAATGCGGTTTACTTCTACAATAACCGATACAAAATATAATCCGATTATGTCTACCGGAACCGATAATGTCACCCATAGGATGGATGTTTCATTTTCGTCCGGCAAACTGCCAAATCCAAAAGCAAGCGAAAATTTTGCAGTTTATTATATATACAGTGTCTTGACCGATAAACAAACCGGCGAAAAAATTCAAGAGAGCTGGGAAACGATACGAAAGGCCTGCGCCGATTGGCGCCCCGATGCCTATTATGACGAGGAAAACAGTAGGTTAATGAAAAAAATGCCCGGGCAGCAAAGTCACGAGCCATGGTTTTTGAAAAATCTGCGAGTAGATAGTACAGACATGAGTAATAATTTTGACTCTATTTACGATAAAGGCATCACACAATTTATTAATGGTGTAACTTGGTCATCGTCATATTGGCGGTCAAACTCTGCTAGTATGCGGAATTCTGTAAATTATTTAAAAAGCAAAGAGATACCGTTTATGAATAACAGCGGCTATTTGACACACAGTTCAACAGAGAGACCATATGAGAATTGGGGGTCTTTTGGCAGTACCAGTGATGATGCTTTGAATATGATTGGCCACAACATCGGAAAAGCACAACAAGCATACGTTCGCGGGGTTTACGAAGCACTTGCAAGAGATGTTAAAGATGATCCTTATTATATTGGCTATGCTTTCAGCGGTGAGGCAGACATTACCAGATTTAAAGAAGAGGTGCGATGGGCCAACGAAGTCTTTTCCGCATACGACATAAACCGGCCGATATTTCATGATATGAATTTCAGCAACGGTCCACATGATTATGGCGTATGGGTCGGGCAAGCGGATATAATGAAAGCATGGCTTCACGTTTTTACGGGCGATAATACATATCAAGAGCGAATGCCTCGGATAACGCAAGATATGAGAGTACGAAAGCAAATGTTCCCAAACAGACCCATAGTTTGGACGCTGGGCGCCTGGTTCCGTGATTATGACACGCCAACATATCAGGATATCAGATGCATGGCATGGCAAGCGCTCTGCGAAGGTGCCCTTGGCATAGATTGGTATGCAGTTTTGGAAAACTTTAAAAACAACGGCGGTCCGCATAAGACTACCGAACAATGGCTTGACGAGATGTACGATTTTTTCGCCGAAATGACACAGTGGGAACCCGTCATCATGTCCCGCGACCCCGCTCCGCATTTCACGGTGGTAGGCGGTCAACCCGATTGGCTAAACATTTCCACCCGCCGCCACAACGGTAAGTCATATATTTTTGCGGTCAACAACACATATCAAACACAATCCGCAACAATCAATATTGGCGATATAACTAAAACTCTTACATTCGATCCGGTAGAAGTAAAAATCACCGATGATATCCCGCAGAACAATTTTGATTCCCCACTGGCCAAATTCCACTCCATAGGCTTTGCAAGCGATACGTATTCACTTCTCGTCACATATGACAAAGATGGAAATAAAATCTTGCACGTACCCACCGGGGTTAATATAATTCAATACGGCGCCAAAATAAGCAACAACGCAAAACTATTTATTAATGGCAACGAAGTTACCACAAACGGAACACTAACCCTTGACGGTCCGGGGACATTAACCGTTAAAGTGGTTTCTCAAGACGGACAGCATTCGGTAGAACACACTTACAAATATGTGGCATCCAAGATTCCACCGATCATTGTCCCATCCGGATGTGCCGTCTGCGGCAAAAATCCATGCGAGTGCCAAACAGACAATTCTTGCCAAGTGTGCGGAGAACTTCCGTGTATTTGCAACAACGATCCACCTCCAGGTGGTGATTGCTGCGTTGAATGCGGCGAAAATCCATGTGTATGCGACGGCGACTCGGATCCGCTGCCCGACGACGACAACAAAGCCGTGATTACTGCTGTGTGTGTTGGTGCCGCTGTAGTGGTTACAGGTATTATAGCATCTAGTGTGCTTTACTTTTTAAAAGCGGGGCGAAAAAGACGAGATGGTTTGACAAGTTAGCTCCCTAGCACAGAGCAAGGTATAACAGCAGGCGAGAGGATAGTGTTGTACCGGCAAGAGGCAGTTTCATTTTAGCACGGTGTAGGGGCGGACCCTGTGTCCGCCCTGCTAAGGTCTAATCATGTGGCTTTTGGGGCGGACACAGGGTCTGCCCCTACAATGGAATAAATGAATGGGTTTGTGTCAATAATTTGCACATGAAACAAATTATAATCGCCTTCTTCGCTATCGGCGCACTTGCTATACTTGCCTTTGCCGGACTGGGACTTTCAAGCGGCAAGGCAAGCGATGAAAAAGAATTTCTACGCTTGCATATTCGTGCTAACAGCAACAGCACAGCCGACCAAGACATTAAATATTTAATAAGACAAGAAATCGTCAACGAGCTGACACCAATTTTTGTCGACGTCACAAGTAAGCAACAAGCCATGGAAAAACTTGACATAAACCTTGATCGCATTAAAAGCATCGCGGACAATGTTCTTGCAAGCAACGGCTTTACATACACCGCGCGCACCGCAATCAAAACAGAGCATTTCCCGACAAGGGCATACAACGATGTTGTATTGCCCGACGGCGTATATGATGCCCTAATCATAGAACTTGGCGCAGGCACAGGCGATAATTGGTGGAGCGTTGTCTATCCGCCATTGTGCTTTTTAGAGAACAATATAGGCGGAAATCAAGGGGTAATTTACCGTTCCAAGTTGCAAGAACTCATAAACAAATGGTTTTTTGTGTGAAAACTATTTGACATTAAATTCAAAAAATTGCACACTTTAACACAAGGTCGCAAGGAGGCTTTTATGCAAAGGAAACACAAACGATTAATAGCTGGATTTATAACTTTCTGTGTATTGCTCCCATGTCTCATCGGAGCATCGTTTGGCGATCACACAAGAATTGCCGTGGGTGCGGAATATTCTCACGCACCGCTTTCCGGCGAGGAGATTCGGCGAATACTGCAGATGCTTTCGTCGGGTGACGACGAGTCGGCCGTGCATGTTACCGAAAGGTCGGAGACGTTCAATTCGGGGTTCGTGCAGGGTGGTATACCGACCACGGATTTCGAAGTGGGCGCGATACAAGGTGGCAAGCTTGGCTGGTTGCAACAAACTGTTACAAGTACCGACCGCGGGCTTTTTGCAAGTATGGATTCTATTTCCGAAAATGCGTCGGGGGCTTTTACCGGCAGCAAGACCCAGTTTACGGATGCCTTTTTCACGACAAGCGTAACGGAGGCAGTCATCGCCAATGTTGAAAAAGCAATCAAGAACAACAACTCAAGCGGTGCTGTCCTTACAAGCACATCCGGCGAAGGTGTGAACGTCGATTATTACATCACCGAAATTAGAAAAATCCTCGACGAGGGGACAGACATCACTCCCGAGCTTGTCGAAGCCTTGATTGCCCAGCTTACGACATGTTACTCATGCGATTTCAGTCTAATGGCCGAGAATTGGGATATAGGACTCTGCGGTGGCGAGACTTGCCTTGTTGTAGACAGGAACCTTGAAGTGCTTCCCGCCGTATACGCGGCGCTAAGTCAAACACCGACATCGGGCTCCGACCCGGTTGACATGGAAAAATTTACCAAAAATGTCAGTAATATGATTGATGACATAGACCGAACCTGGCAGGAACAACAGGGCAAAGCTAATCAAAGCGGCAGCAACAGTGCCGGCCAAGGCGGCGGCTCGGACATCTTTGAAAATATCATCGGGATGCTTCAACAGATGGGCGGCGGCAGCGGCTTGAGCGATTCTTTACCGTACACCAATGAGGCGACGGCTATGCGCCAGGCCAACACAAATATAGAAACAAAAGGCGACGAGGCTTTAAAGAGCATAGAGACATTACTTAACGAACCAAACCAGTGCACCACCACCAGGACAGGCTATACGTGTACTAAGTTACAGTGCCCTATCCATTCGGGGGTTGCAGAGGCCCCAGTCGCCGCCAAGCCTGCGTCGGAGACAGAGACGGACCGATACGGCAAGATATACAACAAGACTTACCTTGGGGTCAATTTCCCAGCCTTGTGTTCTTCGGGAAGGACGGATAGCGGGAAAATATCAATATCCACGCCACGGCTAATTGACGCTACGCGGGACACTGATTATTTTTGCCTGCCCTATGGTGACCAGGAACTCATATGGGAAAGAATTTGGGTGAAGGGCTATGGCGGCGAGGCTACAAAGGAGTGGTGGTTTGGGCTTGGAAATGCAAGCTCGGATCCCGCGTACTTTGAGAAAACCAACCATGACTGGTGCAACGATGGAAAATGCAGTCGGCTCGCTAACGATCTGGCGGACATAAATAAGCATTGTATGCTCTGGCACCTGCTTGAATGCAAGTGCGCCTGTGTAGAATGGGGAGATGGTTCCGCCGAGCCCAAACATCGGGAACAGGGAATTAGCACCCTTGGAGATGATCCATGGACTTCGAGTGTGAACGGGCAGAAGGTTGAACCCAAGCGAAACACACTCTTTGGACTCTTTGCCGAAGGGTGCAATAAAGAGGACGCAGAAAAGCATTTAAGCGCGGCACTTAAATGTTATGAGCTCAGCAAGGGGACACCGCAGACCTGCTGCCGACATGTGCCAAGGGCTAAAGATGTACCGAACCCGATAGGCATAACCGTCGAGAAAACAGCAGTACACGCGGAGCAGGGAACCGCCGGTACTGTTGTAACAGCGAGTACAAGCGGTGGCGAAAAGATTCGAAGCGAAACGGGTGTTTTCCGTAGAGTAGGGCGACATAATGTGCGGCGGACGTGTTTCATCCAGCGGCCCACTACCGGCAGTACTGTCAGAAAGTGGGGAAGAGGTCTTAGGCGGCTTGGAGACGAGACCGCAATAAACGGCCCCAGATTTACAGCCGACGGCGGCATTTTAGATATGATTGAACTACGCGCTTTCGGAAGCCCGGCAGGGTTTACGCTAGGTGACGATATGTTCGCATCGGGCCGTCACGGGATGCATAACCCGCTGGAGACGGAAATAATGCTGTACGACATGGGCTGGGAACCGGGAATGCCGATAAAGCTTTTGGCAGATTCGACGGGCTGGGGCGACAATTCATATGCCCGGCGCCTATCCCAGTTTTTAACATACACCAACTTTGAAGTCGACTCTTTGGGCAATTACGTGCTTGACCAATACGACCGACGTAAACCCATACCGACCACGGTAATCGCACCGACCGGAGTTGTGCGTGACAGGGGCTCGGGCGAGTATGTCGTCTTAAATGGCAAGTGGCTGGAATTCACGGCGGGAAATCCGGGCATACCACTCACTTAAGCACATCTGCGTCCTCAAGTTCTCCGAACACCTTTTTAACAAATGCTCCTGTAGTAGTATTACCACTGCGATTATATCGTTTTAGCGAATATAGGCTTGACGGGTCGCCCAGTGTGACTTTTGATATGCCTTCATTGCATGTCAGGAACGCGCGGAAACCGAGGTTTATCAGGGTGTCGCGTGCGGTGGTGTTATATGCCCCGAATGGGTAAGCAAACGTTGTAGGACGTGTAACGCCGTTTGATGTAAACAGGTCTTGCGCTTTTTGAATGTCGGCAGTCAAGGCGGTGATGTATTCGTCGGTGGTTTCTTTGCTTTTTTGTTTAATACCATAACGTGGCTTAAATTTATGCATGTTGTGTGTGTGGTTGCCAATTTCGACCAATCCGCTTTTTTCAAGTTCCGCCAATTGGGACATAATAAGGTAACTGTAAGCGGGGTTGCTGTGCTCGTTTCTTTCCTGCGAAAAAATACCGAACGAGGTTACCGGATTTATAACAATTTTGAAATCAAACTCTTTCGCTATTGGCAAGACGTAATGCATATTGTTGTAATGCCCGTCGTCGAAAGTTATGACCATCGGCTTTTGCGGCAAGTGTCCATGACCGTCCACAAAATCAATTACTTCACGCATGAAAACCGGGGTATAACCCATCTTTTGATAGGCCTGGAAATCTTTTTCAATTTGTGACGGCGAGACAGTGTATTTACCTTGGCGGCTTTTAAGGACATTATGATACATAACTATTGGCAGGTCAAAGCTCTCGGCGCCGGAGCCTTGGCTATAGCTGTGAACAGTCTTGCGGTCGCAGGGCGACAAATCAATACCTTCAATTCGCACACTGTGAACAGCTATAGCCAAGGCTCCGGCGCCGAGAGCGATAGTTATAACAAAGACGGCGATTTTTTTCATGAATATAAGTATCTGCCATTTTTATGTAGGTATGCACTTCCTTTAATCTATAACCCAAAGTGCATACCGGAACAAAAATCATGTGTTTTCACAATTAAATTGTCATAAGGTTCTGCATGATTTTTATGTTTAATATTGACAAATCATTAATATTGTGATAGACTACCCGCAAATAAATATAAAAATGGAGATATTTTTATGGGAATGTTAAATCTACTTGGAGCAAATTGGTTGAACATACTGATTGTAGTAGCCGTAGTTCTGTGCGTGCTTTTGTTGGTGCTATGTATTTTTCTTTATTTAAGAAGCCTTCGCCGCCGTGCAGGACAAGATAACGCCGGAAGCGACGGAAAAAAAGAAAAGAATACTCGGGACGAGTATCAGCAGGTTTCGGCGCCAAACGACTTTCAAGACTTTGAAAAGCGCGATGATAACCGTGCGATAATTATCGACAATTTTGACGAACAACAAAAATATAATGACCAACGTTATGCCAATCAAAAATATGATGCTGAAAAAGTAAAACAAGAAGAGCAAGTAAATGCTAAGGTTAATGGGGAACCTGCACCGTCTTTTGCAGATATGTTTGCCGCTGAACCGGCGAAAGCTGCACCTGCACCTGCACCCGCACCTGCATCTTTTGCTGCAAACGATGACTTTTTTAAGCAGTTTGAAAACAATGAAGCCCCAAAGGCCAGTGAACCTGCCGATTTTTCCTTTGCTTCAATGGATGACCGCAAGGACGATATTCGTGAACTTGTAAGCCGCCGTGACCAACGCAGGGCAGATAAAGACCAACGCCGTGAAGGAAAAGAAGCGGAAGAACGCCGCCGTGAAGAGCAAAGGGAAGAAGCAGCACGTCGCCACGCCGAAGAAAAAGCAGCACGCCGCGCTGGCAAAGAAACCGCAAAGAATTCCAATGATTTCTTTGCCGGTCTTGAAGATGATGCTACGCCGTCTTTTGGCGAATGGGCTTCCCCTGCAAAGCAAGAGGATGTTATTGTGCCTGCCGCACAGCCGCAACCGCAGCAAGATGTTTTTGTCATGCCGCCTGCCGCTCAACCTGTGGTTGATACACATGCCGGGGAAGAAATTGCTCGTATGAAACGTGAAATGGAAGAAATGAAAGCCGATGCAGAGCGTCAGCGCACAGAAGAAGCACGCAGGCGCGAAGAAGAAGCACACCAAAAACACGACGAGGAACTGCGCCAAAAACATGAAGAAGAAATGCGCAAAATGAACGAACAATTTCAAGCTCAAATAGCGGCACTGCAATCACAGCAATCACAAAAGGCAATAGCAACAGACAGTACACGGGAAAAAGAACTTGAAAAGCAAATTGAACAACAAAAACACGAAGAAGAAATGCGCAAGATGAATGAACAGTTCCAAACCCAAATGGCAGCATTGCAATCCCAAAAAGCAACTGTTACAGATAGTACGCGGGAAAAAGAACTTGAAAAGCAAATGGAAGCACAAAAGGCAGAATTCGCCAAAATGATGGCTGACCAAAAAGCGGAACAAGAACGTGCGAAAGTTGAAGCAGAGCGCAAGGCAGAAGAAGACCGCCGTGCAAAAATCGAAGCCGAAAAAAATGCCGAGTTTGAACGCCAACAACAACAATACCAAGAATCATTAAAGCAAATGCAGGCCCAGCACAAAGAAGCAATGGCAGCCATGCAGCAGGAAATGGCAGCGCTTAAAGATCGCATGAGTGAAGAGAAGGATAAAAAAAGCGACAATTATGCCAACTTGACCGCGGAACGCTATGAAAAACAAGAGCAAATGGAACGCGAACAAAAAGAAGCCGATATAATCCGCCACGAGCTTCAAAAGATGCTGGACATTCAACGTGTAAACCAAGAAAAATTCATGCAGCAACAAAGCGAGCAGTTGGAACGCTATATGCAAAGAAAAGCGGAAAACGATGCCGAGGTAAGCCATGCAAAAGAGGAAGCGGAAAAGGCTACTCGTGAATTGTTTGAACACATGAGCGAAGAAATTGCGGCCCTTCGTGAACAGATTGCCGATCAAGGTGCAACCATAGAAGAGCAAACCCATGAGCTTAGCGAAAAGATTACAAGCTTCGGCGCAGATGATGAAGACGATGAAGATGATGAAAATGCGGCTGAACTTCAAAGACAACATGACGAAATTGCAAAGCTAAGTGCATCTATGCAAGAACTTTCCGAAGATCGCAAGAAAACCCGCGAAGATGCTCGTGCAATGAAAGAAGAGTTCGAGGCAGAGCGCATTGAAAATCAAAAACGCCTGGAAGAACAATTCCAAATGTTAAAAAAAGGTATAGAGCAACAAAAGCAAGCGGAACTTGAAGCCATGCAAAAACGCTATGAAGAGCAACGTGCCGAAGAAACAAAATTGCGTGAAGAAGAAGAGAAACTTCGTACCGAGGAAGCAAAACAACGCACAGAAGCAGCACAAAAACAAAAAGCAGAAAACGAACTGATAACCGCAGAGTTGGAACTTGAATTGGCCGAACGTGAAGCGCTTATTGAAGGTTTGCGCCTTGAGAAAGAACAAAAAGAGGCCGAGCTGCAACGTCAATATAAAGACCTGCAACGCCAAATCGAAGAACAGGCACAAGCCTCAATCCGTCAAAGCGAAGAAGTCGAACGCCGCTTAAAAGAGCAATATGATATGTACAAGGCTACTTTGGCGGAAGAGGCAAAAGCACTTGAGCAAAAAAACCAAGAATTACTTGCCGAACTTGAACGTACCGAGAAGCAAGCGGAAGAGGCAAAAGAACAAGCAATACAAGAGGCTCAGGAGCTGAAAGAACGTGCCCAGGCGGAAAACTATGCAGTCCGGGCAGCCGCGAAAGCCGAAGCGGAAAAGGCTCAAGCAGAAGCAGCAGCCGCAAAGGCCGAGGCCAGAGCAGAAGTGCAAGCCGCACTTGACCAGCGCGAAAGAGTAACAATCCAAGACATTGAAATAGAGCGCGGCCGTATCACCGAACAACTTCGTGCCGAGTATGACCAAAACGAAAGACTGCTTAGTGAAAAGTATCTGCAACTTCGTACCGAGCTTCAACGCGAAAGCAAACAACTTGCCGAAAAGAGCGAAGAAGTAAGGCGTGAAATGGAAGAAGTCGGGCGTCAAAGAGAACAACTTCATATGCGCGAGCAAGAAATGAGAGCGGAACTTGCCGAGAATATGGGTATTGCCGTTCAAACTGTAACCGTAGTTGACGAAGCCGAAGTAGAAAGAGTCAAAACCCAACTCCAACGCGAATATGAAGAAAAAATCGCTGCGATGAAAGAAGAAGTCCAAAGAAGTGAAATGGCTCTTGAAGCACGCAAGCAAGAACTTACTATTAAAGAAGAGCAAATCACAAGCGAAGAGCAACGTATCTTGCGCGAATCCCATGAAGTCCACACAATGATTACCGAACGCAGTTATACCAAAGAAGAACGCAATCGTATCCTAAGCGATTACCGCGTTAAAATTGATGAATTGCGTGAACGCCTTCGTGTGAACGAAAAAGCAATCCGCGACAACAACAAAGAATACGTGCCGCTTCGCCGTATCAAAGACACGCATGACCGCGACCTTAAACTGCTAAGGAAACGCGAGGCAGTCGTTGCAAAACAACAAGTTCTTGTCTATGGTGTAAACAACATAACAACGCTCGACCCCGAACGCGTCAAGAAACTTGAACAAGACGTAAAACAACTCAGCGGCC
>Ga0123353_10005547_pt1 | contig 16586 bp, 9 predicted proteins | sample TergutLab28metaG_3_FD_92763 | JGI IMG/M metagenome (GOLD analysis project Ga0123353, IMG submission 92763) | Labiotermes labralis P3 segment gut microbial communities from Petit-Saut dam, French Guiana - Lab288 P3 | ecosystem: Host-associated > Arthropoda: Insects > Digestive system > Gut ...
AAGAGTCAGCTGCTCTAACCAACTGAGCTAGCGGCGCCTGCGAGACCCATCATACGGGGTCCGCGGGGGTGCCCCGTGCCACCCCCGCCCCCGCGCCGGCCGCCGGCGGCCCCCTGCGGGCCCCCGGTGACCGGCGCGGTGTTTCACGGTGTGCACCTCGGGCCGGGCAACGGCTCGGACCGGGTGCGCACCCGGGTCACCGGGCTCACTTCAGGCCGAACGCCCGGATGATCTCCTGGCTGACCGAGCCGCCGTGGCCGTCGGAGGCGGTGGCCTTCAGCGACACCGCGCCGCCGGGCGTGGACGGGGTCCTGAACCGCGCGGTCCAGGCGCCCTTGCCCTGCGCGTCCAGCGTGACCGGCTCCCAGTGGGCGCCGTCGTCGTAGGACACCGACAGCGTGGCCGAGGACGCGCGGGTCACGTCGTCCAGCCACTCCTGGGTCGCGGCCGACAGGCCGACGGTGGTCCAGTGCCCGGCCGGCACGTCGTCCGCGGTGTCGGTGGCCACCGTGTAGTCCAGCTGCAGCAGCTCGACCGGCACCAGGGCGTCACCGCTGACCGGACCCGAGACGAAGTTCCACTCGGTGTGGGTGCTGATCGAGGTCTTCCACTCGGCGGCGTCCCGCGCGGAGTCGATCACCAGCCGGTACGGCAGCTTTTCCGCCGGCTGGCCCCACAGGCCGCCGGCCCGGCCGAGGCCGTGCGCGATCAGCGTGCCGTCCCGGTAGGCGGCGTAGGTGGTGCGGCCGTCGTACTCGTCGGCCGGCATGGCCCCCGAGTGCCCGGCGCCGCCGTCGGTCCACGGCGAGATGTTGAACTGGATGTCGTTGTACGACGAGCGGGTCGGACCCCAGTAGCCGGTGCCCAGCCGCGGCCGGTACACCCCGCCGAACCACGAGGTGCGGTAGGTGCGGCCCGGCAGGTAGGTGTCCTTGCCGCCGCGCTCCTCCAGCAACTGGTCCTGGTACCCGGCGGAGTACACCGAGTGGTCCTCGTACCAGAAGCCGGTGCCGTGCTCCTGCGACACGTACTCGGTGCGGGTGGCGGGGTACGACTCCAGCTCGGCGAAGCCCACGCCCGGCCCCCACGCGGGGATGTCGTAGCGGAAGCCGCCGCCGAGGCGGGTGCGGTCGCCGTCGTACGTCGCCTCGACGGTCGCCAGGTCCTTGCGCGGGTCGGGGGTGTAGGCGAGGGAGCCGTCGGGGATCGTGCCGTCGTGCTGGTCCAGCAGGTCGTACACGTAGCGGGCGTACTTGCGCTGGGCGACCTGCACGTTCACGCCGCGGGCCGCCTCGGCGGCCAGCCGCGCGCCGGCGTCGTGCTGCATCGACACCACCGGCAGCGGCGCGTCGGAGCCGTCGTCGGCGCCGTAGTTCTCCAGCAGCCGGCCGGCGCCGTCGTTGACGACGATCAGCAGCCGGGCCCCGGCGGCCGCCGCGTTCGCGGCCCGCTCGGCGGGCGTCACGGCGTCGCCGCGGTCCACCACGACCGCCTTGCCGCGCACGTCGAGGCCGGTGTAGTCGGACGCGGCGCCCGCGCCGGCGAAGGCGGTGGCCAGGACGGCCGAGCCGTCGTCGACCGGCGAACCCGGCTGGGTGGTGGTGTCCAGGGCGCTGCCCCGGTCGGTGACGGCGATCGTCGGCTCGCCCAGCCGCCAGCGGGTGTCGAAGCTGAAGCTGCCGTTGGTGACCTTCTTCGTCGGCGAGGCGTACAGGGCGTCGTAGGTCAGCGGCAGCAGGTCCGCCTCGCGGACGAGCTGGCCGTCGGCGAAGGTGCGGGCCATGTCCCAGTGCAGCTGCCGGACCTGGGTGCGCTGCGGCACGGACGCGCTGATCCGGTGCGCCGTGCTCGCGTCCAGGGTGACGGTGGTGTCCTTGCTCAGCACCGTCTCCGGGTCGATGACCATGGCCAGGCCCTGCGAGTCGGGGGTGTCACCGGGGACGTCGATCTCCGCGTACGCCATGTACGTGCCCGGCTCCAGCCGCAGCGTGGCCTGCCCGTCCACCGCGACCGGCGTGGGGTACGGGCTGCCGTCCTCGGCGACGATCACGGTGCCCGCGGCGGGCTTGCCGTCCCGGCCGAGCAGCTTGACCGTGTAGGCGTACAGCTCCTTCTCCTTCACCAGGCCGTAGCCGGTGTGCGCCACCACGGCGCCGGAGGCCGCGTCGGTGGCGAGCACCAGGCCGGAGAAGGTGGTGTTCGTGGGCACCTTGGACGGGTCGAGGGTCAGGGTGACGTCGCTGCTGCCGCCGGCGGGGACGGTGACCGTGCCGGCCGACAGCGTGGCGGCCGGGTCGGCGGTGGCGGTGGCCAGCTTCAGGGTGACCGGCGACGAGCCGCTGTTGCGGTAGGTGAGGGTGCGGGTGACCGGCGCCGCGCCGGCGTTCGGCCAGCGGAAGACGGCGGAGTCGACCGAGCCGGTGGCCTGGATCGTGGAGTCGATCGCGGCGAGCACGTCGACCCGGCCGGTGCCCTGCTCGAACGGCGTGTAGTCGCCGAGCACCTTGGACGAGGACATCAGCGTGTCCTTGAGCTGCTGCGCCGACCAGTCGGGGTGGCGCTCCTTGAGGATGGCCGCGGCGCCGGCGATGTGCGGCGTGGCCATCGAGGTGCCGGACATCGTCTGGTAGCCGCCGCCGGGCTTGGCCGCGGTGATGTCGACGCCGGGCGCGGACAGGTCGGGCTTCAGCCCGTAGCTGTTGGTCAGCGGGCCCATGCTGGAGAAGGCGGCGCGCTGGTCGGCGGAGTCGACGGCGGCGACGGTCAGCGCGTCGTGCGCCGAGCCGGGCGCGCCGATGGTGCCGGCGCCGTAGGCGTTGCCCGCGGCGATGACGAACAGCGGGCCGCCGTTCGCCGACAGGTTGTCCACGGCCTGCGCCATCGGGTCGGTGCCGTCGTCGGGCACGGTGCTGCCCAGGCTCATGCTGACCACGTCGGCGCCCTGGGCCTTGGCCCACTCCATGCCGGCGATGATCCAGGAGTCCTGGCCCTCGCCCTCGTTGGACAGCACCTTGCCGACCAGCAGGTGGGAGCCGGGCGCGACGCCCTTCTCCAGGCCGCCGGACGCGGCGCCGCTGCCGGCGATGGTGGACGCCACGTGCGTGCCGTGCCCGTTGCCGTCGGCCACGGCCTGGCCGGGCACGAAGCTCTGCTCCACCGCGACCCGGCCCTGCAGGTCGGGGTGGGTGTCGTCGACACCGGTGTCGAGCACGGCGACCTTCTCGCCGGTGCCGTCGTAGCCCTCGGCCCACGCCTGCGGCGCGTTGATCTGCGGGACCGAGTCCTGCAGCGACGCCTTGGCCTTGCCGTCCAGCCACAGCCGGGCGATGCCGTTGGAGGCGTCCAGCGAGCGGGCGGCCCCGGCGCCCGCGGCGCCGCTGGATGCGGCGGACGGGTCGAGGTCGTCCCAGAAGGCGCGGGCGTGCTTCTTGTCGGCGCTCAGCGCGGCGCCGCCGATGCTCGGCAGCGTGCGGACGGTGCGCGCCCCCGCGGGCGCGGCCGGCAGCGAGCGGGCGGTGCGCGCCGCCTCGGTCCAGGTGGCGATCAGCGGGACGCCGGCGCTGTGCGCGTCGTCGTAGCCCATCGCGACCAGCGCGGTGACGTCGAACAGCCGGCGGTCCAGCGTGCCGGCGGCCAGCAGGGACTCGGCCTCGTCGGGCACCACGTAGGTGTCGCCGCCGAACTGCTGGACGTGCACCACGCCGCGGGCTCCGGGCGCCCGGTCGACGGTCACGGTCGGGGCGGAGCCGCCGGTGACGTGCACGACGTCGCCGGTGATCAGGGTGACGGTGGCGGAGGAGGGCGCGGGTGCGGTCGAGGTGTGGGCGGCCGACGGGGGAGTGGGCGGCGGGGTCGCCGCGATGGCGCCGCCCGCAGGCAGCATCAGGGCGGTGCCGAGGGCGAGCGCGGTGGCGCCCGCCGGCACGGCTGTCCGGCGTCGAGTCGAAGTCATGGACATGATCTATCGGCCGGATCGCGGCGGTGTCAGCGGCCCGGCGCTGGCACGTTCCCGCCTGGCGGCAACTCGCCGCCGGGCCGCCGGAGGACCGGCCCGGCGGCCGCCCGCGGCGCGCGGGCGCGGGGTGCGCCGGGCCGTGCGGGCGGGGGCTGCGCCGTGGTTGGGGGCATCCCTGCCGATCGGGTACGATCATCCACGTCAGCAGGCGCCGCTAGCTCAGTTGGTTAGAGCAGCTGACTCTTAATCAGCGGGTCCGGGGTTCGAGTCCCTGGCGGCGCACCTGAAACGAAGGCCCTCCGCATCGCGCGGAGGGCCTTCGTCGTGCCGGTGGCCGGCGTCAGATGCTCATGGACAGCAGCACGGGCGCGGCCCGCTCGTGCAGGGTGTCCACCGCCGGGCGCAGCCGGTGCGCCTTGGCGTACGGCATGGACAGCGCCAGGCAGGCCACGGTCTTGCCGATGGTGACCGGGATCGCCGCGCACACCGTGCCGACCGCGTACTCCTGGAGGTCCAGGGTCGGCACGCTGGAGGGCTGGCGCTCCAGCTTGGTCAGCAGCACCCGGTCGTCGACCTCGGTGCGCGAGGTGAAGCGGGCCGGGCGGTGCCGGGAGAGGTGTTCGAGGCGGCCGCGGTGGTCGAGCTGCGACAGCAGGCACTTGCCGACCGCGCTGGCGTGGGCCGCGGACCGGAAGTCCACCCACTCGTTGACCTTCGGCGCGTGCGGGCCGTCCGCGAAGTCGATGATCCGCACCTCGCCGTCGTCGTAGCGGCTGAAGTAGACCGCGGCGCCCACCTCGTCCCGCAGCTCCATGAGGATCGTCCGGAGCTTCTCCGCCAGTGCCATGTCGCGGTTGGTCGAGCCGAGCAGCACCATCGACTCGCCGAGCACGTAGCCGCCGCCGGGCAGGAAGCCGAGGTAGCGCTCGCGGCGGAGCATCGCCAGCAGCTGGGTGAGATAGCCGAGCGGGACGCCGACCTCGCGGGCCAGCTGTTCCGCGGAGACCCCGTGCCGGTGGCTGTCGACGGATTCGAGCACGCGCAGTGCGTACTGGACCGCATGCACCGGCCCGACCTGTCGGTGTTCGAGCGCCACGGTAGCCCCCTGCAGGTAAGACCGTCTGCGTGTCCGGACGAGGGCCTGGTCGTGGGCCAGGGGCAGCGTCCTGGTCCGGCGTCTCGACCGGACCTCCACGATAGCCCCAATACCCCTGCCGGTAGAGGTGGTTGACGGGCCCCCCAGCAGCGCTCAGGCGTATATGCAGGAAGGGGCCTGTCTGGCATATGACGAGGTCATTGCCCTCTTTTCGGAGTGGCGGGATCTGATGCACGAAAGGGGCGCCAGAGGCGGCTGTGACCGGCCGCCGCGCGCCCTGCCGGCGCGGCTCCGAGCCCCCGGCGGGGGCGGCCCGCGAGGCCCGCGGGAACAAGCGGACGGCATCTCCGGTTGGTGCCTGTGAGGTGACGGCAAACAGAGCTGACAGGAGGGTGCCCGCCGTGGGTGACGGAGAGCGGGAGGTCGCGGACGCGACCGGAAGCGGGGGCGAGGACATCAGGGGGACGGGTATCAGGGGCACGGTCCGCGGCACCGCGCCGGTACCGCTGTCGGTACTGGATCTGGCCACCGTCGGCAAGGGCCTGACGGCCGGCGACGCGCTGCGCGCCAGCGTGGAGATCGCCAGGACCGCCGAGACCCGCGGCTACCACCGCATGTGGGTCGCCGAGCACCACTCGATGCCGGGCGTGGCCAGCTCCTCGCCCGCGGTGATCCTGGCGCACCTGGCCGCGCACACCCGCACCCTGCGGCTGGGCTCGGGCGGCGTGATGCTGCCCAACCACGCCCCGCTGGTGATCGCCGAGCAGTTCGGCACCCTGGAGGCGCTCGCGCCGGGGCGCGTCGACCTGGGCCTGGGCCGCGCGCCCGGCACGGACGGGGCGACCGCCGCCGCGCTGCGCAGGACCGACGGGCTGCGCGAGGGCGCGGACGAGTTCCCGCGCCAGCTCGCGGAGCTGACCCGCTTCCTGGACGACGACTTCCCCGACGGGCACCCGTACGCCCGGATCCATGCCATCCCCGGTCCGGTCCAGGGCAGCGCGGAGGGCGGCGTGCAGTCGGCCGGGCGGCCGAGCGTCTGGCTGCTGGGCTCGTCCGGGTTCAGCGCGCAACTGGCCGGCACGCTGGGGCTGCCGTTCTCCTTCGCGCACCACTTCTCGGCCGCCAACACCGTTCCCGCGCTGGCCCTTTACCGTGACTCCTTCCGGCCGTCGGAGGTGCTGGACGCCCCCTACGCCTCGATCGGCGTGTCCGCGCTGGCCGCGGACGACCCGGCGGAGGCCCACCGCCAGGTGCTTTCCGGGGCGCTCGGCATGCTGCGGCTGCGCACCGGCCGGCCCGGCCTGATGCCCACGCCGGAGGAGGCCGAGGCGTACCCGTTCAGTTCGATGGAGCGGGAGTTCGTCGACTCCTGGATCGCCAACATCGTGTACGGCGACCCGGAGCAGGTGCGCGCGGGCCTCGACGCGCTCGTCGAGCGCACCGGCGCGGACGAGCTGGTGATCACCGCCAACGCGCACACGCCCGCCGCGCGGCTGCGCAGCTACGAGCTGATCGCCGACGTGTACGGCTTCCCCAAGGACGTGGCGGAGGTCAAAGACTGATTTCCCCGGGGCGGGTGGTCCAACCTTGGACCGACCGCACGGGAAGACTTAACCCAGGGTTATAGCCGCTCGTCACCTCGCTGACGAGCGGCTTTGCTCATGGCGTGAACCCGGCGGCGCCACCGCGGGGGGCCCGAATTGGTCTAGTCCTAAGTCTGGTTCAGACCATTGACGTGCACTTGGCGAAGGACTATCCATGCTCCAGCCCCCTGTTGGTCCTCCCTCTCCCCCCGGAGGTACTTGTGCAGTCCAGGAAGAGAGCGTTCGTGGCCGCCGCCACCAGCGCCGCCCTCGCCCTCGGCGCGTTCGCCGCGCTGGCGGCCACGACGGGCACCGCCAAGGCGGACACCGCGTCCGCCGCCAAGCCCGCGGCCGCCGCCGCGAGCAGCGGCGGGGTCAAGATCGCCTACTACGACCAGTGGAGCGTCTACGGCAACGCCTTCTACCCGAAGAACCTCGACACCGAGGGGATCGCGAGCAAGCTCGACATCCTGAACTACTCGTTCGAGAACATCGACCCGGTCAACCTCACCTGTTTCGAGGCGACCAAGGCGTCCGACTCCACCAACGAGAACGACCCCAACGCCGGTGACGGCGCGGGCGACGCGTTCGCCGACTACCAGAAGTCCTTCGGCTCGGACATCAGCGTCGACGGCACCGCGGACACCTGGAACCAGCCGCTCGTGGGCAACTTCAACCAGCTCAAGGAGCTGAAGGCGAAGTACCCCAACCTCAAGATCGTGGTCTCGCTGGGCGGTTGGACGTACTCCAAGTACTTCTCCGACGCGGCGGCCACCGACGCCAGCCGCAAGAAGCTGGTCAGCTCCTGCATCGACATGTTCATCAAGGGCAACCTGCCGGTCCAGGGCGGCTACGGCGGCACCGGCGCCGCGGCCGGCATCTTCGACGGCTTCGACCTCGACTGGGAGTACCCGGGCTCGCCCAACGGCCACGTGGGCAACCACTACAGCGCCGCGGACAAGGCCAACTTCACCGCGCTGGCCGCCGAGTTCCGCTCCGAGCTGGACGCCTACGGCGCGGCCAACGGCGGCAAGAAGATGCTGCTCACCGCGGCCCTGCCGTCCGGCCAGGACAAGATCGCGAACATCCAGACCGACAAGCTCGGGCAGTACCTGGACTACGCGAACATCATGACGTACGACATGCACGGCGCCTGGGACGCGACCGGTCCGACCAACCACCAGGACCCGACCTACCAGTCGCCCAGCGACCCGTCGAACCCGATCTCGCCGGGAACCGAGAAGTACAGCACGGACGCGGCGATCAACGCCTGGACCAACGGCGACGCGGCGTACGGGATCCCCGGCGGCTTCCCGGCCAGCAAGATCACCATGGGCTACCCGCTGTACTACCGCGGCTGGACCGGCGTGCAGGCCGGCAGCAACCACGGCCTGTACCAGCCGGCCACCGGGCCGGCCGCCGCGCGCGGCATCAGCCAGGTCGCGGGCACCGCGTACTACAAGGAGCTGTCGGGCATCGTGGACAACGCCTCCACGACGTTCTGGGACTCCGCCTCGCAGTCCAACTACTTCTACAACGGCAGCGAGTTCTGGACCGGCCTGGGCAGCCAGGGCGTCCAGGCCAAGGCGGACTACGCGCACTGCCACGGCCTGGCCGGCTCGATGATGTACTCGCTGCTGGACCTCGATGCGTCGGCCACGCTCTTCAACAAGATCGTGACCGCCACCAACGGCTCGGCGTCCGGCTGCTCGAACCCGACGACGCCGCCCACCACCCCGCCGACGACGCCCCCCACGACGCCGCCGACCACCCCGCCGACCACGCCGCCCACCACCCCGCCGTCCGGCACCTGCACCCTGCCGTCCTGGAGCGCCTCGGCGGTCTACGTCGGCGGCAACCAGGTCTCCTGGAAGGGCCACAACTGGCAGGCCAAGTGGTGGACCACCAACGAGGAGCCCGGCACCACCGGCGAGTGGGGCGTCTGGCAGGACAACGGCGCCTGCTGACCGTGCCCGGCACCCGTTGACCGTCAGCCGACCATCAGCTGACCGTCGGCGGATCGTCCCCCCACACCAGGGCCCGCGTCCTCTCCCCCACGAGGACGCGGGCCCCTCGCGTTCCCGCGTGCGGGGGAGCGGCGGGGCTCAGGCGCTCAGCAGGTCCGAGATGGCCGCCGCCGCCACCGGCCGCGACCAGTGCCAGCCCTGGCCGGTGTCGCAGCCGATCCGGCGCAGCCGCTCGGCCTGCTCGGCGCTCTCCACGCACTCCGCGGTGACGGTGAGGCCCAGCCGGTGGGCCAGCTCCACCAGCGCCTCGACGATCGTCTCGTCGGCCGGGTTGGGGTGCTCGGCCGACTGGAAGCCCTGCACGAACGACCCGTCGAGCTTCAGTGCCGAGACCGGCAGCCGGCTCATGTAGGCGAGGTTGGAGTAGCCGGTGCCGAAGTCGTCGATGGCGATCCGCACCCCCATCTCGTGCAGCGCGTGCAGCGCCTGCAGCGGCCGGCCCGCCGAGCCCATCACCGCCGACTCGGTCAGCTCCAACTGCAGCAGCCGCGACGGCAGTCCGGTCTCGCGCAGGATCGCCGCGACGTCAGCGACCAGGTCGGAGTCCCACACCTGCCGCACCGCCACGTTCACCGACACCACCAGCGGGCGGTCCGGGTGCGCCTGCTGCCAGGCCCGCGCCTGGCGGCACGACTCGGCCAGCACCCAGCGGCCCAGCGGCACGATCGAGCCGTCCTCCTCGGCCAGGCCGATGAAGCGGTCGGGGGCCAGCCGCCCGAACTGCGGGTGCTCCCAGCGCACCAGCGCCTCCACCCCGCGCAGCCGGCCGGTGTCCAGCGCCACCAGCGGCTGGTAGTCGAGCACGAACTCGCCGCGGTCCACGGCCTGGCGCAGGGTGCGGGCCAGCGCCTGGCGGGTCATCCGGTGCTCGTTGCGCTCCGGGTCGAAGAGCGTCCAGCGGGCCTTGCCGTCGGTCTTGGCCCAGTACAGCGTGGTGTCGGCGGCCTGCATCAGCTGGGTGGCGGTGCTGCCCGCCGCCTCGCGCTCGACCACCCCGATGCTCGCCGACACCGCGAGCCGCTGGCCGCCCACGTCGAACGGCTCCCGCAGCGCGCCCAGCACCGCCTCGGCGAGCGCGGTGGCCTGCCCGGTGCCGGTGGAGTCCCGCAGCAGCAGGGCGAACTCGTCGCCACCGAGCCGGGCCGCCAGGTGCCCGCCGGGCCGGGCGCAGTCCTGGAGCCGGTGCGCGACCGCGGCCAGCAGCTCGTCGCCGACCCGGTGCCCGAGCGTGTCGTTGACCGCCTTGAAGCCGTCGAGGTCCAGGTAGCAGAGCCCGATCCGGCCGGTGCCGCGCACCCCGGCGCGCTCCACCGCCCCGGTGAGCCGCTCCAGGAACAGTGCCCGGTTGGGCAGCCGGGTCACCGCGTCGTGCATCCGCAGATGCCGCAACTCCTCGCGCAGCGCGTCGCGTTCGCCGACGTCCTCGACCGTCAGCAGCAGCGGCTCCGCGCCGGTGCGGGCCAGCGTGATCTCGGCCCGGACCCCGCTGCCGTCGGTGCGGGTCACCCGCCGGGTGCAGCGCAGCCGCGAACGGCGGCCGCTGAGCACCTCGTGGAAGGCGGCGCCGGCGTGCGGGTCGCCGGCCAGGCCCAGCAGGGCGGCGGCGCCGGCGGCGGCCATCCGGTCGGGTGAGGTGCGCAGCAGGACGCCCAGGGCGCGGTTGGCGGCGAGGACCTCGCCGCCGGGGCCGAGCAGGGCCATCGGAAGGCGGGCGGCGGCGAAGGCGGCGCGGTAGTCCCGCGGCTCCGCGTCCCCCGCAGGCCGGCCCGGAGCATCACGGTGCGTGATGACGTGCGCTGTGGTGTCGGGCTCGACGCCGGGGCCGCCCGAGGGTACGCCCATGGCCCGCTCCCTGTTCGCGCTTCCTTCGACGGCGATCATATGGGCTGGCGGAGCGGGCGATCCAGCGTCGTCGTGGTGATTCTCCGCACGCGTGCTGACGGAGTGACCGTTTCCGCGCGTTTGCGTCGAGCACCTGATCGCCACCCGCACATCATGACGGAGCGTAGTCGCCCGGGGGGGCGGAGGCTCGCACGTCCGTCCGTAGCCGGAGAACGCGGGGGCGACACCCGCACGGACCAGCCGAACACCGCAAATCATCACATTTCATAGCAATGTGGGGGAGGTCTCGAACAGCTCGGCATTCCTCCCCGGAGGTCGTTGTGCGGCGGTCAGGCATCAGCTCAGCTCCACGGCGGCGGCACGCGGCCGGCGGGGCGCGCGCGGCGCTCGCGCGGCGCGCGCGCCATGTGTCGCGGCGGGCGCTGCGGGCGGGCGCCGCCGCCGTCACCGGCTTCGCCGGACTGGTGGCCTGGACGCTGATGACCGGGCCGGCCGCCCACGGTGCCGAGGACACCCCCTGCATGCTGCCGCGCACCGACGTGCACCACTCCGAGGGCATCGACAGCTGGCCGGGCGGCTACGCCCACCCCGTCGGCGACGTCAACGCGCTGATGGTCTTCCTGTCGTTCCCCGACTCCGTGCCGCAGCTCACCCCGCGGGAGATCGAGGCCGACCACTTCCCGGCCACCAGCACCTTCTACGACAACGCCTCCTACGGGCAGTTCCGGCTCCACGTGCACCCGGTGGACCGCTGGCTGCAGATGCCGCGGGCGTCCACCGCCTACCGGATCAACCGGGACTGGGACGACGGCGACCGCAGCATGTATCTGCGCGACGCCATCAGCACCGCCGACCCGTCGGTGGACTTCCACGGCTACGACGTCGTCTACCTGGTCGCCGACCCCGACGCGCCCGGCGTGGACTCCGACGCCACCAAGGTCGTCAACCTCGCCCAGCCGATGAACGTCGACGGCACCGCGCTGCGCCGGCTGGTCACCGTCTTCGAGAACCACCCGCCGGACCGCAACGTGCTGGCCCACGAGACCGGCCACGTGTTCGACCTGCCCGACCTGTACTACCGGCCGCCGGTCGGCAGCAACGCCGACTGGGACACCCACGTCGGCGACTGGGACCTGATGGGCAGCCAGTTCGGGCTGGCCCCCGACCCGTTCGCCTGGCACAAGTGGAAGCTGGGCTGGCTGCGCGACGACCAGGTCGGCTGCATCGCCCGCACCGGCATCACCTACCACGACCTGAGCCCGGACGAGACCCCCGGCGGCACCAAGCTGCTGGTGGTGCGCACCGGAACGGACTCGGTGCTGGCCGTCGAGGCGCGCAGCACGGCCGGCAACGACGCCACCGCCTGCCGGCAGGGCGTCCTGCTGTACCGGGTGCGCTCCGACAAGGAGTCGGGTGACGGGCCGATCGACGTGATCGACGGCCATCCCGGGACCTCGGCGTGCCAGGGCACGTCCGTCTACCCGCCGCTGGCCGACGCGCCGCTGGGCGTCGGCGAGACCTACACGGTCCCGGACGGCTCCACGCAGGTCACGGTGATGGGCCGGGGGACCGGTGGCACCTGGACGGTGCGCGTCACCGAGGCGCTGCCGCACAGCCCGACCGCACCCGGGCTGCGGGGCTGACCGGCGTGGCCGCGCCGGGCAGGTACGGACTGCGCGCCCTCGCGCTGGGCGCGATAGCCCTGCTGACCGTCGGTTCGACGGTCTCCTCCGACCCGCACTTCTCCTTCAACGCCCCACCCCCGCCCGCCGCCAGGCCCTGCGCGCTGCGGGCCGTCCCCGGGGTGGCGATGTCCGAGGGCTTCCCCGCCCGGCCGGAGAACACCGGCCCCGACGCCGAGTTCGCCCCCTCCACCGGCACGGTGCACGCCCTCACCCTGCTGATCGACTTCCCCGACGCGCCCGCGCCGTACAGCGCCGCGCAGCGCTACGGCGAGTTCTTCCCGGCGGTCAAGCAGTGGTACGCCACCGGCTCGTACGGCAGGCTCGACTACGTGTCCACGCCGGTGCTGCGCTGGATACGCATGCCGCGGCCGTTCTCCGCCTACGGGATAGGCCGCGGCTACGGCTGGGACGCGCACACGGCGATGATGCGGGACCTGCTCAAGGTCGCCGACCGCGACATCGACTTCCGCGGCTACGACCTGGTCAACATCCTCGTCACGCCCAACGCGGGCCCGCCCGCCGACGAGGCGGTGCTCTCCGTCACCTGGACCGGCGCGTCCGCGGCGACCACCGACGACGGCGCCCAGCTCAACAAGGTGTCCCTCATCTACGGCCACGACCAGTCGGGTTCGCGGGTCCTCAGCCACGAGAACGGCCACGCCCTCGGCCTGCCCGACCTCTACGCCGCGGACGACTTCCAGCGCACCGACACCCTCGCCGGGCAGTGGGACACCATGTCCCTGGACTGGGGCCTGCAGGGCGACCTGCTCGCCTGGCACAAGTGGCGGCTCGGCTGGATCACCGACCGCCAGATCGACTGCATATCCCGGCCCGGCAGCGGCACCTACCAGCTCAGCCCGGTCGAAGTGCCGGGCGGGCACAAGGCGGTGATCGTGCCGTACGGCCCGACGCGGGCGTACGTGCTGGAGGTGCGGTCCAAGCGCGGGAACGACCACGACGCGTGCCGGACCGGGGTGCTCGCCTACCGGGTGAGCACCGACGTGGACTCCGGGCAGGGCCCGGTGAGCGTCACCGACGCCCATCCGCTCACCTCCGCCTGCGACTTCAGCAGCGGGGCCTTCAACTCCCTGAACGACGCGCCCTTCAACGTCGGCGAGAGCTACACCGACCAGGCGTCCGGGGTGACCTTCCAGGTCGAGTCGCGCACAGCGGCGGGGACGTACACCGTCCACGTCACCCGCCGCTGAGAGACCGCGTCAGTCCAGGAGTTCGGCCTCGAGGGTGATGTTCACCCCGGCCAGGGCCTTGCTCACCGGGCAGTTGGCCTTGGCGTCCTGCGCCGCGGCCTGGAACGCCTCGGCGGTCAGGCCGGGCACCCGGGCCTTCACCGACAGCGCGATGCCGGTGATGCCCTCACCGGGCTGGAACGTGACGTTCGCCTGCGTCTGCACGGACTCCGGGGGAGTGCCCGCACCGGCCAGGCCGTGCGAGAGCGCCATGGAGTAGCAGGAGGAGTGGGCCGCGGCGATCAGCTCCTCGGGGGAGGTCTTGCCGTTGGCGGCCTCGGCGCGCGAGGGCCAGGACACCTCGTACTGGCCGACGCCGGAGGTGTCCAGCGAGACGGTACCGGCGCCGCCGATCAGCGGGCCCTTCCACTGAGTCGTCGCGGTGCGGGTGGTTGCCATGATGAAGCCTCCATGAGGGACGTACAGGGCGGACGCGGCGCGTGCCGTCCCCCTGACGCTACATCGCCGTCCCCCGGCTCCGGGGCAGCGCCCCGCTCCGCCCGCCGGCGTCACCGGCCGGGGTCAGTGGAAGTGGGGTTCGGGGTGGGCGAAGGTGGCGGCGGCCAGGACCCGCGGCAGTTCGGTGCGGCGCTCGCACAGCAGGCGGCGGGAGCGGCGCACCACGGGGAACGACGGCGCGTCGGCGAACGCCAGGGAGATCCGGGCCACGCCCGCCACCGGCGGCGCTCCCCGCGCCGCCCGGTCCATCACCTCCGCGAGCAGGAAGTCCACCGCGGCCCGTCCCGACTCCCGGTCCCACCGCAGCAGATCCAGCGTCAGCCCGTCGGGTCCCCACGGCAGCAGCACCAGCAGCGCGCAGGTGCGCCCGTTCCGGTCCCGGCACTCCGCCAGCACGCAGTCGCCGTCCGCCGCGTCCCCGAGCCGCCCCAGGCCCGGGTCGGCGCGCCGCCGTCCGGTCAGCGCCCGCAGCCGGCTGCCGTGCTGCCGCCAGGCGTCGGCCAGTTGGGCCAGGTGCGGCCACTCCTCGGCGTCCACGTCCCGCTGCCTGCGCAGCACCGCCCGGTAGCCCGCCTCGGTCATCATGCCCCGCAGCCGGGCGAGTTCCGGCGGCAGCGGACCCGCCTCCAGCACCGCCTCCTCGTCCACGGCCACCGCGTGCAGGCCCGCCGCGCGGTAGGCCGCCGTGCCCTCCTCGCCCGCGTACGCCGCGGCCGGCGACCAGGCGTGGCGGCGCGCGGTGTCCAGCCAGCCGGCGACCGCGGCGGGCCGGGCCGCCACCGGCCCCAGCGGGTCGCCGTGCGCCAGCGCGACGCCGTTGACCACCCGGTAGACCACCGCCGCGGCGCGGTCGCCGCTCCAGCACACCGACAGGTCGCGGCGCAGCGCGAAGTAGCCGAAGGAGTCCGTGCCGCCGTAGGCGCGCAGCAGGGCCCGCAGCCGGCGCTCGTCGGCCCGCGCCAGCCGGGACAGGCCGGGCGGGGAGCGGAAGAACGCCAGCAGCACCACCACCATCAGCGCCACGCTCAGCAGGTTGATCGCCAGGTCCGTCCACGCCGGCACGTCGATGCCGGGCACGTCGAACAGGCTGGAGACGGTCAGCACCCGCACCGCCGCGTACCGGGCGCTCTCCCCCCAACTGCTGGGCTCCGCCCGGTCGGTGCCGTACACCAGCAGCGTGCCGACGCCGACCGCGACCACCGCGCCCGCCACCAGGCTGACCAGGCCCAGCACGATGTTCCCGCGCCGGCCGCGGACGTTGAACAGGGTGCGGGAGACCAGCAGCGCGGCCAGCAGCAGCAGGGTCAGGGCGAGCGACACCCAGTTGAAGGGGTGCCGGTGGGCACGCGGCACCGCGGCCACGTCGACCGCGATGACCAGCAGGTACCCGGCCGTCAGCACCACGGTGAGGATCCACGCCGCGCGCTTGCGCCGCCGCAGGCTCACCGACAGCACGAACGCCAGCACCGCCCCGGTGAACCCGGGGCTGACCAGGAACGGGGTCACGAACTCGCCGTCGGTGGCGGCCCGCACCCGCTGGCGGAACGGCGCGACGACACCGGTCACCGCGTTCACCGCGGTGGCCGCCCGCAGGTACCAGACGGCGGCTGCCGCGCCCGGGTCGCGCAACGGCCCCAGTACCTGCGCCAGCCGCACCTCCAGGCGCGACGGCGGCACCTCGATGACCGTCGGCTCCCGGCGCGGCGGCGCCTTCGTCAGCGACACCGGGGACGGCGCGCCGGCCACCGCGTCCATCATCCGCGTCTTGGCCGCCGAGAACCGCCGGGTGACGCGCTCCTCGCGGCGCTCCGCCCGCGCCATCCGCCGGGGCCGCGAGGTGTACCGCCACCGCGCCCAGGGGCTGCCCGGACGGGCCAGCCGCACCGCGCCGACCACCGCGAGCAGCGGCACCATGACGCCGAGCAGGCCCGTCCACACCTTGCCCTTGAGCAGGCACAGCACCACGAAGCCGGCCAGCACCGCGGCCACCACGTAGGTGGCGTACGACGTGCCGCCGACGCTGCCGCCCAGCGGCGCCGCGCCGAACAGCACCAGCCCGATGAGCGCCACCGCCAGGATCACCGCGTCGACCGACTGGCGGCCCTCCTCGCGCCAGTACACGTCCTCCAGGTGCAGCACCAGCGCGAACTCGTCGAGCACCAGGCCGCAGCCCACCCCGAACAGCACCGCGAGCAGGTCGTGCACGAGCGGGCCGCCGCGCACCGCGAACGAGCCGATGCCGCCGATGAACATCATCACCTGGCCGAACACCACATGGTGGATGTGCAGCCCGCCCGGCTGGACGTTGCCGGGCCACCAGGACACGCCGCGGCGGATCATCCGGGTGCTGAACCGGATGAACAGGAACGACCCGATCAGCCCGACCAGCAGCAGGAGCAGCTGCCGGCGGCCGGTGGACGCCTCGATCCGCACCTGCACCGAGCCCACGTACGCCGGCCAGTGCCCCATAGCTCAAGGGTCCCGGCGGAACCGGCCGGCGCTCGTTTAGTTGCGGCACACGGGGGAGCGGCCGGGGAGCGGGCGGTGGTCCCCCCCGCGGGTGGGGAACGCCGAAGGCCCTCCGCGCGATGCGGAGGGCCTTCGTCTTAGGTGCGCCGCCAGGGTCTCGAACCCCGGACCCGCTGATTAAGAGTCAGCTGCTCTAACCAACTGAGCTAGCGGCGCCTGCTGA
>Ga0123353_10005548_pt1 | contig 16586 bp, 10 predicted proteins | sample TergutLab28metaG_3_FD_92763 | JGI IMG/M metagenome (GOLD analysis project Ga0123353, IMG submission 92763) | Labiotermes labralis P3 segment gut microbial communities from Petit-Saut dam, French Guiana - Lab288 P3 | ecosystem: Host-associated > Arthropoda: Insects > Digestive system > Gut ...
AACGGCGACCTTTTACCTCGTCGGGAACGTTGTCGTCGAATTTTTTGGCGGCGATGGTGTCGGAGCGTTCCGAATATTTAAACATAAACGCGGAATCGAACCGTACCTCGCGCATCAGGCTGAGGGTGTCTTGGTGGTCTTGTTCGGTTTCGTCGCAAAATCCGGCGATGATGTCGGTTGAGATGGCGCAGTCGGGTATTGCCGCGCGGATGGCGTTTATCCGTTCCAGATAGTATTCGCGGGTGTATTTTCTGTTCATCTTTTCCAAAATCCGGTTGCTGCCCGATTGAACCGCCAAATGAATGGAACGGCATATATTCGGATGTTTGGCTATTGCCTGTATCAGGTCGTTGGAGAGGTCTTTGGGATGAGAGGTGGTGAAACGAATGCGCAACTGCGCGTCAATGGCGGCGACCATCGTTATCAGTTGCGGAAAACGGATGAGCGTTGCATCGTCCTGCGTCCAATGGTAGGAATTTACATTTTGTCCTAAAAGTGTGATTTCGCGGTATCCGTTTTGAAACAGTTCGGTCGCCTCCTGCACGATGGTGTGCGGATTGCGGCTTCGTTCTTTTCCGCGTGTGAACGGAACGACACAGTAGGCGCAAAAATTTTCACACCCCCGCATAATGGAAATAAACGCGGAAACGCCGTTGCTATGCAGTCGTACCGGTTGAATGTCGTCGTAGGTTTCCTCTTCCGACAGCATGACATTCGCCGCCTGTTGTCCGGCAACGGAAGTCGTTATCAACTCCGGCAGTGAGCGGTAAGCATCGGGACCGGCGATGAAATCCACCTCAGGCTGCATCTCCAACATCGCCTCTTTGAAACGTCCCGCCATACAGCCGATAATTCCAATCTGCAATGCGGGACGTTTCTTTTTCAACGACTTCAACTCCCGTAAACGCTTCCAGACACGCTGTTCCGCATTGTCGCGAATGGAACAGGTATTGATGAGTATCACATCGGCGTCGCCGGTTTGTTCCGTTACCGTATAATCTTCGTCTGCCATGATGGATGCCACAATCTCACTGTCGGAGAAATTCATCTGGCACCCGTAAGTTTCGATGTATAAATTTTTATTTTTCTGCATTTTTGCTGCCTCACAAAATAGAGTGCAAAAATACGGTTTTTTGGGGAATTAAAAATTAAGAATCATCATAAATTTTTATTTCAAATATCTTACGGCTCTGACGTACCAAGCACCGCTTTTTCCAAAGTTAGCGTCGAAGGTAAGTTCTCCATTGCTGTTTATTTTTCCCGACCAAGCGTAATAACGTGCATATAGCGGATTGCTGTCTTCGGAGGAAGTCCAATGATACAAGCCGCCGTGTTTATATGTATATCCTGCGGGTGGTGGAAAATTCAACAATTCGCCGACCGCTACCATCTTTTGGTATTCACCGATACTTGGTAAAAACCAATCGGTATATCCGTTTAAATCCAAATCGTAACATACTTTAGCCGCATAATCGCCCTCGCCTTGAATCTGAACGATTTTTTCTGTGTTTTCCTTTCCTTTTCCGTATTCGGTTTCAAATGCATAAGTTATTACGCAATGGTCGGAATTATTATCTATACTCCAAGTATATTGTTGCGGAAAAGACGTTGGAGCGGCGATGAGTCCGGGCTGTCCGTTTTCGGGTAAACAAACAATAATTCCGCCTCTATAATATGAACCAACATTAACATTGCTACAGAACAATATATTGTCTAACAAAAGGTTAATATCTCTTTTTAGCAGTGATTTTGTAGGAGAATATTCCCATTTGTATTCGTGTTCACCTGCCAAAAAGGTAAAACTAAACTGCGTCCAATCGTTAGGGTTTGCCAAACAATCTTCTTTCTTTTCCCCGTCAATATAAAATGAAATACTTCCTTCTCCTTTGAGGTAAAATTGAATTCCATTGATGTTATCCGTGCCTGTTTTATAGCAAATAAGGGTTCCTCCGTTGGCAGAAGGCGTAAGCGAAAAATTATCATCATAACCGTCCGTATTATCTATTTCCCATCCGTTTGCTTGCCAAGCGGCAGGAATTTTACCATCGGAAAAGTTCACCATATCGGGACTTTCTTTTGACTCGGTGCCATTACCATTATTGTTCGAATCTTTTTTACACCCCGTCATCATTACGCTCAAGCCGAAAATGGCGAGCAATACCAAAATTCTATTGTTTTTTGTCATAAAAATACTGTTGTTTAAAAAATTATTATTAAAAAAGATATAATACACACAAACCATTTTTCACCCTATTCTACCCGCACCAGCCGGAATCCGTAATTCATATTTCCGTAGCCGGCAGAGGCGCGATACCGACCAGCCACACGACAATCTTCGGCGGAGGAATAGACATTGCCGCCGCGAAGAACGCGGTCTTTACTTGTTTCAATTCCTATGGGATTGGTTTGCGGGTTTTCGGGATATTCGCCATATCCATCGTAGCACCATTCCCAAATAAGTCCGCTCATATCGTGGATAGCCAATTCGTTGGGTGCTTTTTCGCCGACTTTTTGCATTCGGTCGCGGGAGTTGTCGTAATACCACGCCACATCGCCAATGTTGTTGCTTCCGCTGTATTTGTGGTTGTTGTCTTTCCCTTTTGCGCCTCCGCGTGCGGCATATTCCCATTCTGCTTCGGTGGGTAAACGATATTTTTTACCGCTTAGTTTGTTCAATTTATAGATAAAACCATCTTCATAACAAGTGAAACCGCCGATGGTCATAAAATCATGCGCTTTTCCGTTTTTTTCTTTTGTTCCCACAATGTCATTCCAACAGAGTCCATATATCGGACAATCGTAACAGACGTCTTTGGGATTAATAGGATTTTCGCCCATGACGGTTTCCCATAAAAATTGTGTTATGGGGTATTTGGTTATGTAATAGGGACTTAACGTTACTTGATGTTTGGGGAGTTCATGGTCTTTGCATTGGTCATCGGCGCATCCCATGGTAAAAGTTTCCTGTTTTCCCGAAGGAATTACTTGTATTTCTTCAATTTCGGTAAAGTCATGTCCTTCTCCCAACTCAATAGTTGGCAACTCTATAACATCGCCTTCTTTTACGGTTGTGGAAGGAAGATATATGCCAATGTACTCTCCGAATTTTCCGTTATCGTCTTTCCATTTACAAAGAATTATCCAATAAGCACGAAAGTCCGTACCACGAGCCGATCTGCCTCCGCCTCCGCCCTCACCTTCCTCGCCTATAGTTCCCTCAACAGCAGTTTTACAATTAGTGGTAAAGCAGGTCGCCGCTGTCCATGTTTGTCCGGTAGAAACCTTGTCTAACTCAAGAAGAGTCTTCGGCTCGGTTACATCGTTACCCATTTTGTAGATTTTGCCCTCATCGAGATTTAATTTATCCATAACCTCTCTGAATTTTGGTGGTATATCGTAATGATTGATAAGTTGGGCTGATTTAAAGCGGGCTTCGACAATTTTCCCTGTCTCAGGGTCTGTCAGGTTTATATAAAATGTTGCGGTTTTTGAATATTTGTCTAAGTTATGCCACGAGAAATGGTTTGCTTTTCCTACATATACATTGCCTTGTCGTGTGGCGACGCCATCTTCTATCCAGATGCCTTTTTTCTCGTCGAAATGCCAAAACGGCATGGTGGCGGGGGCGTTGGTTTCCATTTTTGCGGGAATGGGATAGGTAACATCGGCGGGCGAGCCGCTTTTCAGTTGCAGGGGGTTTCCGGCGTCGTCGGCAAGGAGTACATTGACCATGCCGTAGGAGATGATTGATACTTCACTACCACTGACGCCGATGGCTTTGAGGTCGCCTCCGGGCATCATGTCTGAAAAAGCGTCGTAGTTGGGTTCAAGATAGAGCATATCGGCATTGACTGTGCCGCTGTATGCCGAGCCATCGGCACGCACCACAGCAGACGCCGGTATGTCAACTTTCATGCCGCCGACTTTCAGAATGCCTCCTTTCGATGCGTCAAAAGTGATTTCTGTGCTGATGTCGCTGTTCCCTTTGCGACACAAGACGGCAGGAATAATCAACTCGTCCCGCTTTTTGAGGGAACGGGTGAGGGTGAAATAGCCCTCTTTTTCAAATCTCATCACCGCCCGATTGTTGATTACTTCCGCTTCGCTAAACTGATATTCGCCTTTGCCGTTGGTGGTAACGCTGGCGGTGCCGGTGGTTACTTTCACCCCGCTCATCGGATTGCCGTTGATGTCATTGACAAAGCCTTTCAGGGTTAGGGCGGTCATGTTTGCCGACGGGTCATCGGGTTTGTCGGGCTTGTCTTTTTTACAGGAATAAACGACCAATGCGCCTCCTATCAATAAGATACTCAATGATTTTACGATGTTCTTCATGCTGTTTACGTTTGTCATAAAAAATACTGTTTTAAATTTATAATATACACGTGTTGTCCTTAAAAAAATTTCGGCAAAAGTATTGACTTGCTACATAAAAAATATAGACAAAAATAGATTTTTTTCGGGAGGGATTTTGAAAGTAACAAAATCGTGAAACAATAAAAAAACATTTTGCACATTTCCGAATTTATAGTACCTTTGCAAAAATTATAATTTCACAAAAGAGATGGAAACAAAGGATAGACTTAAAGAGAAATACATAGACCCGTTTACAGATTTTGGGTTTAAAAAGTTGTTTGGCGAGGAATGTAATAAAGACTTGCTGCTTGATTTTTTGAATGAACTACTACACAAAAAAGAGGGGAAAATTGTTAGTCTGACATATTTGAAAAGCGAACAGTTGGGCAGGTCTGCAGAAGATAGAAAGGCGGTTTTTGATTTGCATTGCGAAAACGAAAAAGGTGAAAAGTTTATCGTAGAGATGCAAAAAACAAAACAAACTTTTTTTAAAGACCGTGCTTTGTACTACAGTACATTTCCGATAGTACAGCAGGCAATTTCGGGCGATTGGAACTACGAATTAAAAGCCGTTTATACCGTTGCTATTTTGGATTTCGTGTTTGAAGAAGATAAGGACGAGCCGGAAAAATACCGATATGATATAATGTTAACAGACATAGATACGCACAAGATTTTTTATGACAAATTGACGTTTACCTACTTGGAAATGCCAAAATTTAATAAAAAAGTAGAAGAGTTAGAAACCCGTTTTGAGAAGTGGATGTATGTTTTAAAAAATTTAAAGCGTTTGGATAGATTGCCGGATAAATTGCGTGAGAAAATATTTGAGAAAATATTTTCGGTAGCCGAAATATCTAAATTGAGTCATGAAGAATATTTACAGTACATGGAAAGTTTTAAAGTGTATCGCGATTATAAAAATTCTATTGATACGGCAAGAGATGAAGGAGAAGCAAAAGGAAAAGCAGAAGGAAAAGCAGAAGGAGAAAAATTAAAAACTATAGAAATCGCAAAAGAGTTAAAATCGCTTGGCATCCCATTTGACCAAATTTCAGTAGCCACTAAATTATCAATTGAAAAAATTGAAAAAATATAACCCCCAACCTATATCAAAAACCGAAAGGTGTTTTTTTCTCCGAATTTCTTTTTAATGCGGTAACGAACGGTACGGATGCTGCCGGGTTCGACGTTAAACAGAAGGCTCATGTCTTTTACGTCCATTTCAATGGCAAAGCAAACGATGTATTTCATATCCATCGTGGATATTTTTTCTTCGGCGGAGAGATAGCCTTGTTCCAGCACATCAACATCTAACTCCGACAATTGGTGGAGATAAAGGTCTTTTTTCGATTTTTCTATGACGGACTTTGAAATCAATTCGGAGAGTTTTCCTATCAGGGTTTTGGTTAGTTTTTGCTCTAATTGTTGTTTGAGGCGTTCCAATTCTGCGATATGCGGCTCGGCTTTTTGTTTGTTTTGTTTGACTTGTGCTTCCAACGTGTCGTATTGTTGTTGCAGGCATTCCTTTTCTTTTTGATTTTGTTCGAGTTCGGTTTGTTTCATTTCTGCAAGTAACGCCGATTCATAGACCGTTTGTTTCAAATGTTTTCTTCTTAATCGGTAGAGACGGATAAAAAACAGCAGGGCGATGAGTAGGACTGCGATTAAACAGATGGTGAGCGTCAATATTTTTTGTGCGGCTCGATTTTGTTCGGTCAGCCGGTCAATCTGTTCTTCTTTTTGTTCTGTTTCGTATTTCGCCAACATATCGTTCATTGCCACGATTTTATCGTTGTTGTATCGTTTTCCTTCATTCTCTAACAGGAGTTTATGATATTTCAACGCTTCAACGGGGCGATTTACCGTTTCGTAATACAACGTTAAAAATCTGTAGGCTTCAGAAAGTTCTACTACAACTTGATGGTCGTCCATCTGCTCCAGCAACGATAATACATACAACATATCCTTTTCAGATTCTTCATATCGGTTTTGTTTAAAACGCAGTTGTGCATACAATGTATAGACTTTGATGTCTATTACAGTATTGACATTTTTATTACGGGGCGGTTTCGACTCCAGCGTTTTGTTCAGGAAATAATAAATCGAATCATAGTCATCGGGATGCTTTTTTTCATAAAGGAGTGCCATATTCATGTAGTTATAGACGATTGCAGCCACTTTCGGCAATTCTGCGCGGTGGTTTTCTATCAAATTGATGAGTTTTCTTGATACCCATAGCGCGGAATCATTAAAAGCAAGGTCGGGATAATCGTCGCTTAAAGTGTTGTAATATGCGCCCTGAACCGAATACAGGTAATAAAGTGCCCCCACCGACGACTCTCGTTCAATATTCGACTTCATCTGTTCAATCACCTTGCGCAAACCGGTGATGTCGCGTATGTGCAATAGTTCTATGCCAATACGATATAAACATTGGGAAACCTTATCATATTGATTGATAGACTCATACAGTTTGATTGCCATATAAATATAATCGAGCGCAACCTGAGTATTCCCCATCAGTGATTGAAGGTGAGCGTATTGTTCATAAAAAAACGCGGTTAAGGTATCGTTCCCCGATTTTTCGGCGTGTTGCACTCCTTTTTTTTGAAATATTTCCGCCGTTTCCATACTTTCGGCGTCTCCTTTATATTGATAAACAAGACTAATCCGCCTATAAATATCGGCTTTCGCGTGATTATTTTGGTTGCTGTTTTTCACTTCTTTGTCAATGAAAGGCAATAATATATCGTTATACAGAAGTATGCCTTCTTCAAAAGATAAACGATTATAGTAGTTCGCGGTGGTATCATACGCGGTTTTCCATCGCACATAAGGGTCTTCTATCGCTTTGTTATTCAGGATTTTCTGCACTTTTTCATGTACGGTTTCCTCTGCAAAACCATAACTCGCCGGCATCAGCAACAAGACGAGTACATAAAATGTCGTTTTCATATTCATGCATATTTAATGATAAATTTGTATTTTTCTGCATTTTCGCTACCTCACAAAATAGCGTGCAAAAATACAATAAATTCACTTTCACGGTTTTTTATTTTGCGAGTTTAAAAAAAGTCGTACATTTGCAGCCATAATTTTTAAAGTTAAAAGAACATGAATAAGTTTAAGACTTTTTTAGTAATGCTCGCCTTTTTAGGCTTGAGCGTAAATGTAGCATCGGCACAAACCGAAACCGTAACATTTGCGGGTTTTGATGGCGTAGGAATGATTAAAACGCTCATTCAAAATGCCATAGACAATGTGCATGGAGCGGGCGGAGGCACCGTTATTATAAACGGTGAAAAAACCAATGTGGACTCAAAACTCACATTCACCATCCACGAAAACGTAACAGTGATTTGGCAAGCCGAGTACAAAGGCGGCTTCGACGGCGGCAGTTATGCTGCCAATAAGATGTTCGTTATCAACGGCGACGGAGTTTTTGTAATTGCGGAGGGCGCCGATGTGGAGGCGACTTTCCACTCACACGCATCCGGAGCCTTCAATTTCGAAGGAGATGTCAAAGTAAAAGTAAGCGGTGGTGCTGTTGCCTCTAATGGTCAAGCCATTGGTTTTGGCAATGAAGAAAATGTTGATTTTGAAATGTCAGGCGGACTTCTTACCACTTCCGGAGAAAATTATACTGCCGTATCGGTGAACAATGGCACTATAAAAATCAGCGGCGGAGAGATAAAAGCAACGGAAGAGCGTGGCGGAGCGATTAACAGCAACGATGCCGACATCATCATATTTGGCAATGCCAAACTCTCTGCAATGGCTAAAGGGAGAAGTGTTGTTGGCACCGGCGGCACCGTAACGGTATCGGGCGATCCTGTACTAAACGGCGTTTGGGACTGTATTTCGGCTCAAAACGTCAACATCAGTGGCGGCACATTGACCTCCGTCATCAACACTGTTGGAGTCGTCAGCACGGCAAACATCAGCGGCGGAACCATTACAGCAGCGGGCTACGCTGTCTATAACGAGTACGGAGGCATTATCAACATCAGCGGCGGAACAATACAAACAACCGACGAAGGTTTTGCAGTCTCCTGCGGCGAAGATGGCAAAATAAACATCAACGGCGGAACAATTACCGCAATCTATGGCAATGCCGTTGCCTGTTTCGACAACGGAACGGCAAACATCAGCGGCGGAACAATACACTCAACCGAACATGTGGCGGTGGAAAACCGCTCCACAGGATCCATAAATATCAGCGGTGGAACCATCTATTCAACCAACCACATAGCGGTTCAAAACTACTCCGGCACTATAAATATCAACGGCGGACTGATACAGTCAACCAACGACATAGCGGTTGTCAATGTCGAAGGCAAGGTAAACATCAGCGGCGGAATGGTACGAGCAACGAACAGCGCAGCCATTTTCAACGAACCTACCGGAGCGGTAAACATCGCCGGCGGCATCGTGTTTGCTTACGGTACAGAAATTGCGAACATTATCGAAGGCAACTATCTCCAAGTCGGCAATTCAGTAATAGTAGGGTGGAACGAAGCCGCAGGCACAACATCTTACACCGCAGGCACAAGCGACGATATTTATAAACTTCCCGCAACCGCAACAGCAGTATGGGCAACCAAAGAAAGCGATAACGGCATCGCAGTCGCCAACGGCACAAATACAGGTTTCATCCCGATTGAAGGGATAACGATAACGGTGGGGATTGAACAGTTACAAGTTACAAATTACGAGTTACAAGTTTATCCGAATCCGACGAGGGGGGAGTTACAAGTTACAAGTGACGAGTTACAAGTGACGAGTATTGAAATTTACGATGTTATGGGACGTACCGTAGGGGCAAACCTGCGTGTTTGCCCTACATCAAATGTAATTAATATCGAACATTTGGAAAACGGCGTCTATTTCCTAAAAATCCAAACCGATGAAGGGGTGATAACGCGGAAGGTTGTAAAAAATTGATGTTAAAAAGAACGTCACCTATTTCCTCGTTGAAAAAATAGTTGTATCTTTGCATTTGTATTAATAATGAATTTATCATGGACACCGTTGTTTTAAAATATGACGCACACAATCCAATAGCGATGAAAACGCTCAATTATATATTGTCTTTGGGGGTTTTTGAAAAAACAGAATATCGCACTCCTTTTGCCGAGTCGGATAATGATATTATGAAAGGACGCATATATTCTGCGAAAAACGCAGATGACTTAATAAAAAAATGCCTCAAATAATCATGTATTCGATTAAGTACACCAATAAATTTAAAAAGGATGTTAAGCGTTGTCAAAAAAGAGGCTTGGATTTGAATTTATTACGTGATGTTGTTGATATATTGGCTACAACAGGGACGTTGCCCCCAAAATATAAGGCTCACGCATTAAGTGGAAACTTTAAAAACAGAATGGAGTGTCACATTCAATCTGATTGGTTGTTGGTTTGGATGCAAAATGATAAGGAACTGATTTTACTATTTACCGATACAGGCACACATTCCGATTTGTTTTGAAGCGGGGTCGCAGAGCAGATGAAAAAATTGCATTTTTTTAACTACCTTTGCACCCCATAATATTTGTAGAAAACATGGAGAGCAATTATCAGTTATTATTACGGAAATTAAACGAATTTATCCGACGTTATTACAGCAACGAGTTGCTGAAAGGGGCGATCCTTTCGGTGGGTTTGGCGGGGTTGTTTTTTTTGATTTTTGTGCTGTTAGAGTACTTTGGAACGTTTGGGACGACGGTTCGGACGGTCTTCTTTTGGACGTACATTCTTCTTTTTACCGCCATCTTGGCTCGCTGGATTGCTGTTCCCGTGTTCAAACTGTTTCGTGTCGGGAAGACATTGTCATACGAGGCGGCGGCGCGTATCATCGGAAGCCATTTTCATGAAGTGCGCGACGTGCTGTTGAACACGTTACAACTCAAAAGCAACCAAGAAACTTGCGTATCTCCCGAACTGATAGAGGCTGGCATCAACCAGAAAATCAAACAGTTAGCACCCGTTCCTTTTAAGTTGGCGGTGAGTTATAAAACCGCTGCCAAATATCTGCGCTATGGACTTCCGCCGACGTTGGTGTTGATTTTGCTTTTTATGATCAATCCGTCGGTAGTAACCCAACCCGTAGAACGTATTGTGAAATATAACGACAGTTTTATTCTGCCGCCGCCGTTCCGGTTCGAGATAGTAAATCCGGCGTTGAAAGCGATTCAGTCCGATGATTTTGAGTTGGAGGTGCAGGTGATAGGCGATGTTTTACCGGCGGAGGCGTATGTGAATTGGAACAGTATGTCGCACCGGATGAAAATGATTTCCGGCGACCGTTTCAGTTATCGTTTCACCAACATACAAAAAGAGATTCGATTTTATCTCTCCGGCGGAGGCGTTGTGGGAGAAACACACGTGATTGAGGTTGTAGTAAAACCGCAATTGGTTAATTTTGAGGCGATTGTAACCTATCCACCCTATACCGGACTAAAAAGCGAATCCATCGCCAACAACCCCGACCTGATGCTTCCCGAAGGCACGACCATTCAATGGAAATTCTACACGCAAGACTGTAACAAATTGATTGTCAGCGACGGAGAACAACTGCAACAGATAGAACCCGAAAAAGGAAATGTGTTCAGTTATCAACATCGCTTGATGAACGATCTCCGAATGGCTGTTGTAACGGCAAATGCCTCGATGACAAACAAAGACACCGTTTTCATCACCGCCAAACCCATTGCCGACGCCTATCCAATGATTGCCATAGAACAAAGACGCGACTCCATTTACGACCAACGTCTCTATTTTCGCGGTATCATTGAAGACGACTACGGGTTTACCCGTTTGGTTTTTCATGTCAATGGTCCGAGCGGATGGGGATTTGCATCCGGCACTCCCATCGAGATTAATAGGGGGATAACCCATCAGGAATTTTTCCATTTTTGTAACTTGTCCGACTTGGGCATCGTTGCAGGCGATGAGATTTCCTATTATTTTGAAGTCTTTGATAATGACGGCATTCGCGGTCCAAAATCAACAAAATCGCAGACGCTCTACTACAAAGCACCCACGTTGGAAGAACTCGAACAGCAAACCAGTCAAAGCAACGAAAATATCCGCGCCTCGTTTGAAGACGCCATGAAAGCGGTACAGGATATGCAGGAAGATTTGGACAAGTTGCGCTTGGATTTGCTTCAAAAACCCAATCTGGAATGGGAAGATAAAAAGAAACTCGAAGATATTTTGAACCGCCAACAAGAGGTTGAACAAAAGATGGAGGATATTAAAAAAGAGAATATCGAGAAGGCACGCAAAGAGGAGCAGTATAAGGATATTGATGAAAATCTTCTTAACAAACAGCGCGAATTGGAAAAACTGTTCGACAAAGTGATGAGCGACGAGATGAAAAAAATGTTTGAGGAGATCCAGAAAATGTTAGACCAGCAATTGCAAAAAGACCAACTGCAACAAGCGCTCGAAAAGATCAAAATGAACAATAAAGAACTTTCCGAACGGTTTGACCGCACTCTGGAACTCTTTAAAAAATTGGATTTTGAAAAAAGTCTCCGTGAAGCCATCGAAGAGACCGAACGGTTAGCACAAGAACAGAAAGAGTTGGCAGAACAAACAGAGAACGCCACCCCGGAGGAGATGTCGGCACTGAAAGAACAGCAAGACCAACTTAACGAACGCCTCGACCAACTCAAAGAAAAACTCCAAGAGTTGGAAGATAAAGACAAGGCGTTATCGCGTCCCAACGGCTTTGAAGCCCCCAAAGACGACCAAAAGGCGGCAGACAAATCCATGAAAGACGCATCCCAAAAAATGAATCAAGGAAAAGGCAAGTCTGCCTCCGACTCGCAAAAAAGCGCGTCCGAAAGTCTGCAAGAAATGGCAAACAAAATGAACGACTTTGAAGAACAGATGAACCATGAAGACTTGGAAGAAGACATCGCCAATCTGCGCCAAATATTGGAAAACCTGTTGCGCATCAGTTTCGCACAGGAAGACCTGATTATCGCCACACAAGGCACAAAATCTATTGACCCGAAATATTTAGAAATCATACGTCAACAGCACTCTTTAAAAGACGATTTCAGCGTTGTTGAAGACTCGCTCAAGGCGATAGCAAAACGTCAGATGATGGTTAGTTCGTTGATTTACGGAGAGTTGAAAAACATCAATATGCAGTTTGAACAGATTTTCCAACGGATGGAAAAAAGACAAACCGGTGCCGGAACCAACCAACAAAAATTGATGACTTCCGTCAATAATCTGGCGCTCATGCTGGACGAGTCCATACAACAAATGCAGGCGCAAGCCAACTCCCAGTGTTCGTCGTCGAGTTGCAACAAAAAAGGGAAGAAACCCGGCAAAAACACGGGCGGCGGCACTCCCAAAAATATGCGCGAGATGCAAGAACAACTCAGTCAGCAGTTGGAAGATATGCAACAGCAAATGCAGCAAGGACAACAGCAACAACGCTCCGGCATGAGCGAACAACTGATGCGCTCCGCCGCACAACAACAGGCAATCCGTGAAATGATGGAAGAATATATGAAAGGGCTGCAAGGTGCTGAAAGTGAAGAACTTGGCAGAGAGATGCGAAGAGCCATACAAGACATGGAGAAGAACGAAACCGACATCATCAACAGAAATATCACCAACGAAACTTTGCGCCGTCAGAAAGAGATTGTAACCCGACTGCTGAAATCCGAAAAAGCCGACCTGCAACGCGAAGAAGAACAACGGCGCGAATCAACCGAATCCCGTAACCAACAGTACAGCAACCCCGAAGACTTTTTCAAAGGAAAAGGCAAAGAAGACGGCATCCGAGAAACCGTAAAAACCGCTCCCGCCGAATTTAAACCGTACTACCAACGGAAGGCAGGGGATTATTTATATAGAGTTGATTAATGTAAAAAACATAAAAATATGCGTAAAATATTATTGCTTTTCATTCCGGTTTTAATGTTCTTCTCCTGCAACGGAGCGGACAGAAAAGAGATTAACGCCTCCGAAATCATCAAACTGTTGAAGTCGGGAAAAGACGTTCAACTCGTGGGCAGAATCATCATGGACGATTTGAATTTCACCGCCGTCGGCGAACCTGTCGCCCTGAACGCCAACCTGTTACAAAACGAAACAACATCCAACATCTTCTTCTCCGACTGTATTTTCATCGGAAAAGTTACCTCCAACGGCAAAAAAGGACAGACGACAATCCAGTCCCGTTTTTCCAAAAACCTGATCTTTTTAAACTGCGACTTTCGCGGAGAGGTTGATTTTGGACAATCCGTCGTCTTCGGAATGGTAAACTTCAGTAAATCAATCTTTCGTGAAGACGCCAACTTCAACAACATGAGCGTTTGGTCGAAAGATAGTTACTTCTCCGAGATAAAAGCCGAGAAAAGTTTCACGATGATTTACACCGCTTTCTTGGGCAATCTCTACTTCATCAACGCCAAATTTGAACAAAATGCCTCGTTTCAAGAGACCTCCGTCAAAGGCAGCCTCTCCTTCAACAACGCCGTTTTTGCAGAACGAGCCGGGTTCGATTTGATGGAAATCGGCGGCAGCGCATTTTTTAATTATGCCGTCTTTGAAAAAAATGCAAACTTCTCTTTTTCAAGGTTCTTACATACCGCCCACTTCGTAAAAACGACCTTTAAAGCAAAAGGAAATTTCGAAAAGGCACTATTTTTGAATACGGTAAAATTTGAAGAAGTAGATATAGACAACAATTTAATTTTGACAGATACGTTTTTTGGTAATAATAAATAAAAAATAATTGGATATGAAAACCTTTTTAAGAAAAAAAACAGCCATTTTATTGATGGCGCTCTTTTCGTCAGCCTTTGTATTTCAAAGTTGCGAAAAAATTCTTGATGATATCATTAGTATTTTAGAAACCGGATGGTTGATGGACGATGAGGATATGGATAATATCCCCGAAGATATTACGCCATTTGAAGACGAAGACGACCCCGTAGTGGTTGAAACCAAAATCTCATTGGAACACCTGTTTCCGCCCATCGGCGATCAAGGGCAATATGGAACCTGCGTGGCATGGTCGGTTGGATACAATCTGAAAACGGCGTTAAACGCCATTGAAAAGGGATGGAAAACGGGAGATTTGTCCAAAACAGACAACCAAACCAGCCCCAAAGACCTTTGGATGGCAATCCCTTCCAGCAAAAAAGGCGCAAACTGTAACGGCACCAACTTTGAACCGGCTTTGGACGCCCTGATTTCGTCCGGCGCCGCTTCCTTGAACTCCGTACCCTATACCGGACTTGGCAACTGCACCGGAACCCCCAAAGGCGACGACAAAAACAAACTCGCCAACTACCGTAAAATAGCCTCTGAAAAAGAAGGACTTACCGTTGCCAACTTCAAAGGCTATCTCAATGCCGGACGCCCCATCGCCATCGGAGCAAAACTGGGCGACCGTTTTATGAAATGGGACAATGCGTCAATTCTTAGCAACGATACCTATAACAACCCCGGAATGCAACACGCCTACCACGCCATGGTTTTGGTTGGTTACGACGACGACAAACAGGCTTTCCGCGTCAGAAACTCTTGGGGAAAAGACTCGTGGGGCGACGATGGCAGCATCTGGGTTGATTATAACTTCTTCTGCAAAAGTTTCTGCTTTGCCGCTTTCGTAGCACAAAACGTAAATAATGTTGGCTTTGGGTCCGGTGGCGGCATCATCGAAGGCGACCTGACCAGCGGATACGACCTGTTGGCGTATGATGCGTGGGATATCGTTGATCCCGAAAAGGGCGGACGAAACAGAGTGTTCTCATACGATGTATATAATTCGGGAACAAAACCCATCTTGCCCTCGCAAAACTGGACGGTGGCTTACCTCTATTATAACGCGGTGAATGCAAACGATTATCAAATCATCTTTGAAGACTATTACACCACCGAATTTGGCCCGGGCGATGGATATTACGACGAGTCGGTCGGTTTAGCCGGTGGCTGGTGGAATAACTATCCCGTTGCGTCCGGAAAAAAGGCTGGCGAAGCCGAATATCCCGATGGATTTGTCATCACCTATACCATGCCCTCCATCACCGGAAAATACTACCTCGTGGTCATGGCTGACGCCTACGACGTGATACGGGAAGCCAACGAGGACAACAACTTCTTCTTCATCACAGCCGACAACGGCAAACCGTTAGACTTTGTAAACGGAGAGATTTCAAAACCACCGACAAAGAGCGGCAAAATACCGACACCGCCGGCTCTTTTCAGCAATACCGAAAATCAAACACCGGTAAAACCCGGCAACCTAAATGCCTATACCCCCGCCGAAATCAGAGCCATGCTGCTGCGCGATAAAAAGAGCGGCAAACTGGATCTGAAAATGAACGCTGCCCGTCTCGGAGGCAAAGCGGGAACGAAGGTGAAAAGGTAAGAGGCGCACGAAGGCGCGAAAATGCCGATAAAAAAGATAAAGGGGATAAAAGCACCGTTGGCGCGATAAAAAGATAAAGGGCGCGCACGTGGCGCGGATTGCAGAGACGCGATTAATCGCGTCTCTGCATTTTTTTACATTCGCGCGCCATTGCGTCTCCATCAGGCTGAAAGCCTGAAATTACGAGGCGACGTAGCGTGGACGCTACGCCGAACGGGGATTTTTTTATCGCGCCAACGGTGCTTTTATCCCCTTTATCCCTTTTATCGGTTCCCTTCGCGCTTTCGTGCCTTCGTGCCTTCGTGCGAACACGCAGGTTCGCCCCTATCTTATTATCACCACCTTCACCTGTTTCTCATTCGCCCGCACTACATACACGCCTGCCTGTACGTGCAGGGTGAGTGTGATGGTTTCGCCGGTGGCGATGGCGGTATGTACACAGATGCCGGATTGGTTATAGACCCGTACCTCGTCGTTTTTGGCAACGCCTTCAACGGTGAACGGTGCGCCCGACATGACCGGATTGGGATGCGCCCAGATTTTGTCGCCGGGGACGGGGGGCATCTTGTCAGAGTCAATCAGTTTTATGGTAGAACAGAGGTCGCCGTGGTTGCTGGTGATTAACCGATAGGAGTAGTAGGTCGGTGCGGGTTCTAATTGGTCGGTCGCGTAGGGACCTGCCGAGTAACTGAACTCGTCGATGGTGTTTGTGATGAACTGTTCGATGCCATTTTTGTACCACTTGCAACCGATCACGTCGTAGCCGTCATCTTTCAACTTTTTCAGGTCGAGCATGAAGGTGTTGTTCCAAAGTGTCGGA
>Ga0123353_10005550_pt1 | contig 16584 bp, 14 predicted proteins | sample TergutLab28metaG_3_FD_92763 | JGI IMG/M metagenome (GOLD analysis project Ga0123353, IMG submission 92763) | Labiotermes labralis P3 segment gut microbial communities from Petit-Saut dam, French Guiana - Lab288 P3 | ecosystem: Host-associated > Arthropoda: Insects > Digestive system > Gut ...
ACCCGACAGCAGGGAAACACCAGTTTTTCAAGGGCGCAGAACCACATGACTACAGCGGCAAAAAATTGAAATCTCTGAAGACGCACTTGCTGGAAGGGATACCATTTTTATGCAAATAACACTCACAATACCTGACAAGAAGGCGGACTCGTTTTTGGATGTCCTGCGGCACATTTCGAACAACAGACCGAATATACAAATAGGCAATGGGGGTGCGCCGGGAGTACCGGCTAAATCCGGTTGCTCCAGTTTTTACATCGTCCACGGACTTCGCTCCGCACGAGAGAGTAATTGATTAGCCTGTTCATCTCCGGCAAAACGGTTTTCCGAAGGCATCCAGCGTAGTTTTCGACCGAGACGAAGAGCAATGTCCGTAACGTTTCCGAGCGTCGTGGCGGCGTGTCCCTCTTCAACCGGCGAAACGGGATCACGACGACTGCGAAGCGAACGGAAAAAGTCCGCCGTATGTGCAGTGTAAGGATCGCCCGACCACGGACTCGCTTGAAGCCGAACATCGGTTGCCTTGAACTTCACATCGAGTAGCGATTTCGGCTCCGATTCGAGAACCTGCCGATTGACGAAAACCATTCCTTCGTCGCCGATGAATCGGCAACCATCCCGCGATTGCCGGTCGCCGACACTGCAATAATCGACTGTCAGACCGTTTTCGTAACGGAGCAGAGCATTCCAGAAAATCCACGTATCGGTCATACCGCTGTCGGGCATCGTTCCTGTGCCTTCGATGTCAAACGGCTTGTTGAACACGTCAGAGATTCCCCAACCGGCGATGTCAAGATGATGAACCCCCCAATTCGTAACAAAACCAGCGCAGTAATGCGAAATCATGTACATCGCCAGCCATTCGACTCGCTGTTTATCGAAGGGAAACATCGGTGCCGGTCCCGTCCACATGTCCCAGTCGAATCCTGCTGGCGGGTCGCTCGGTGGAACCACCGGATACGCAGTACCGGCTGGGGAAATGACCTCAATCGTGTGAACCTTTCCGAGATAACCGTTGCGTGCCAATTCGCAGGCAAAACGGAATCGCGGATCGCTCCGCTGTTGAGTTCCCGTTTGAAAGATGCAACCGTATTGACGAACCAACTTGCAGATTTCAACGCTCTGCGAGATGTAACGAGTCAAGGATTTTTCACCGTATAAGTCTTTACCCGCTTTGATGATTCGGCTGAACATCGGTCCGTGCCAGTGATCGGGTGTGGTTCCCCATATCACGTCAATATCGTCCCGCTCTAAAACGTCCCGAAAATCAGCATAGATTTTGCAGGCTTTATAATCGGCAGTTTCCGAGCGGTGAGCGTACATGGCATTGACAACTCCCAATGCTCGTTCGGCGCGGTCACGTCGGGCTTCGGCAATGGCTAAAATCTGATGATCGGGAAGCGGCTGCATCGCTTGAATCGAATGACTGCCGCGATTGCCGGCTCCGAACACACCGATGGTGATCCGTTCGCTCGGCGGCAGTTCGCCGTTCTTCCCCAAAACAGCGGAAGGAACAAACAGAGGGGCAGCAACAAGTCCGCCAAGGGAGCCAGCCAAAAATTGACGACGTGTAAAATGATTCATATCGCTATCTTCGAAAAAAAAAATTATTAGTCTTCGGAAACTCCAAAATCGTCATTCCCGCATGATCGTCATTCCCGCGTAGGCGGGAATCCAGACGTAAAGGGTTAACTGTAAGGATCGAAAAGGAAACATCAGGTAAATAATACTACACGAATCAAGACGATGCAAGACATTGAGGCACTGCCAGAGCGGCTCGAATGCCAATGCAAAGACTTAATTCGTGTCGTTTTTGTGTGCACGATACGATTGCACAACCCCGCTACTATTTCGTCTTTTGTAGTATAATAATGCAAAACGCTAACGCCGCATTTCCAAAGAACTCATGGATTTCGACAGTTCCGACTCGGTTCGCAATGCGAATCCGCTTAAATATCAACAAGAGATTACCTTTCACGAACCGCTGCCGCTCGAACTCGGCGAAACACTGCCCGAAGTCCGAATCGCCTACGAAACCTACGGCACTCTCAATGCCCGAAAAGATAACGCAGTACTGATCGCCCACGCACTCTCCGGCGACTCCCACGTCGCTTCCCACGACACCGACGACGATCCCGGCTGGTGGGAAATTCTCGTCGGTCCCGGAAAACCGATAGATACCAATCTGTATTTCGTCATCTGTCCGAACTGTCTCGGCGGTTGTCGCGGTTCGACCGGTCCGAATGACATCAATCCAAAGACCAGTAAACGCTACGGTATCGACTTTCCCGAAGTTACCATCGGCGATATTGTCGAAGCACAGTGCCGATTGATCGACCACTTCGGCATCGGACGCTTGCTGGCAGTCATCGGCGGTTCACTCGGTGGCATCTGTGCGATTGAGTGGGCAAATCGATTTCCTGACCGGCTCTCTGCCTCCATTCCACTGGCAGCAGGGTCGCATCTGACCAGTCAAGCACTGGCATTCGACATCGTTGCTCGAAATGCGATTCACAGTGATCCCAATTTTCACGACGGACAATATCACGAACACGGCGTAACCCCTGCCGATGGTTTGGCAATCGCTCGAATGCTGGGACACATTACGTACCTGTCCCGTGAGTCGATGATGCAAAAATTTGACGCAACACGAAATCAGGGACGTAAAGTCGAGAGCAAATTCGAAACGAAATTTTCCGTCGGTTCCTATTTGGCGTATCAAGGGGACAAGTTCGTGGAGCGGTTTGATGCGAATAGTTACATCACGATTACGATGGCGATAGATAATTTTGAATTAGGCACCACCCCGGCGGAACTCCAAAAGGCACTGCGAAAATCGATGTGCCGATGGTTGATTTTGAGTTTTTCGTCAGACTGGCTTTATCCGCCGTTCTTGTCCCGGCAGATTGCCGAAGCATTGCTTGCTCTTAACAAGCGGGTCAATTACTGCGACATACCGAGCGATTGCGGACACGACGCATTCCTTCTGGAAAATGATTTACACCTTTACGGTGAAATGATACGAGTATTTCTGAAAAACGTTACATACGAACAAAAGAGCGGGGGGCTTAAGCCCCCCGATGCCCAACCAGATCGATTGGATTACGGACAGATTCTCGATCTTATTCCTCGCGGCGCATCAGTACTGGACCTCGGTTGCGGCAGAGGGGGATTACTGGCACGGCTTCGGCAGTGGGACAGTCCCAATAGAGGGAACAGTCAGGTACTCGGCTTAGAAATTAACGAACAGTATGTTTTACAAGCGATGGATCGCGGCATCGATGTCGTGCAAGCAGATTTGAATGAAGGATTGAAAGCATTTGAAGACAATCAGTTCGACTTCGTGGTGCTGTCCAAGACGCTGCAAACGATTAAAGATGTTGAGTTCGTACTCGATGAAATGTTACGAGTCGGAACACGGTGCATTGTCAGTTTTCCGAACTTGGGATACCACGCACATCGCCGTCGGTTGTTCGAAGAAGGTCGGGCACCGCAGTTTTATCACGGTTCCGAAATCTTTGAGTGGTACAACACGTCGGACGTTCGTTTTTTAACGCTTGCCGACTTTGAGGATTTTTGTCAGAAAAAGTCGATACGGATTCACATATCGATTCCTTTGGACACGCAAAATCACAAGCAGGTGGTCGAGAATCCCAACGAAAACGCCGATGTTGTGATTATGGTCTTGAGTGCCGGATAATCGGCTACCCAAGAGTGCCGACTCCCACAAAACTTTGACGTATCCGTATCGTTACACATGTTGACACCACCCACTCACATGGATACAATGCCGATATGACAGACGGCAGTGATTCTTCTTTGTACGCTCATCTGTATCAGTGGTCGGCACGAATGACGACCATCGCCCTAGAAATGGTGATTCCTGCCCTCATCGGAATCTGGCTTGACCGGCTCCTGGGAACTGTTGCCCTGCTGACCGTTCTCGGCATCTTTTTCGGGATGGCACTGGGATTTTGGCAACTCCTCAAAATCGCCCGCGAAGCCTCTAACGTTGGGACTAATATTGGGGTTGACAAATCCTCTGATACAGGGGATAATGGACAATCCAGTGGGGTTTAGCAACGTTGTCAACAGCAACGTCGTCAACAATGGCAGGGGAAAAATTTGATTTAGTCGCCCATCTGGCAGGGCACGTAAAGGATACTCACGAATTCCATTTTCCGTGGGGACATTGGGAGATACCATCGTTTCTCGTTGAAGTGGGAATCACGAAGTTCGTCCTGCTCGAAATGCTCGCTGCCACAATAGCCGTTGCACTCTTTGTTCCATTGGCACACCGGTTGCGCGGAGGGCAGCCCGCGAAAGGACGGTTCTGGAATATGATTGAATTTCTCCTCGTTTTTGTGAGAGACAACGTCATTGTGGCAGGAATCGGTACTCGAAAAGAGGCGGCTCCCTACGTTCCCTACCTTTGGACTCTCTTTTTCTTCATCCTCTTCTGTAACCTGCTCGGAATGGTGCCGTGGATGGGATCGCCGACAGGAGCCATTACCGTAACGGCAACGCTGGCACTCCTGACCTTGAGTGTCGTGGTCGGCACTGGTATTCTCCGGCATGGACCTGTCGGTTTTTGGACGGGAATGACCCCTCACATCGAAGGGAAAGCCCTCGCTATCGTCTTATGTCCGATCCTGTTTCTCCTTGAAGTATTTAGTTTTTTCGTGAAACACTGTGCGTTGTGTATTCGTCTTATGGCGAACATGTACGGCGGACACCTGATGTTGGCGGTCTTCCTCGGTTTTATTCCGATGGCGGCAGTGTCGCTGTGGGTTTGGTTCCCGGTAACATCATTGTCCTTCTTCGCCTCCGTAGCGATCAGTTTCCTCGAATTGCTCGTCGCCTGTTTGCAGGCGTATATTTTCACATTTTTGACTTCCATTTACATCGGTATGGCAATTCACCAGCACTAGGGCTATCATGCCTCATGCCTCTTGCTGACGGTTGTCAGGAGTGCAGTATCACACAAATTGATTCCTTCCAAAACGAGTACGTCATGATACTTGATACACCGTGAAGAAATGAATTGGAAAAGCCCCGGCAAAAGACTGTTCGCGTCTCCGCCCGTCAGAATCAATATTGCAGCACTCTTTTTTACAGCCCCCTTTTTTGAGAAGGTCATGTCGTAAAACTGTCGGATTGCACCGATGACACCCCAATAGAGACCATTGAAAATTGCCTCCTGGGTGTTTACGCCGGGATAATTCGGACAAGTGGTGAACTTTGGTTGAGGAATCGGCACAAGCGGTAACTTTTCCGATAATTGCGGATAGGCTTTCGACAGGGCGTGAAGACCGGGCAGAATCGCTCCGCCACAAAATGTTCGATTTTGAACGACATCAACGGTAATGGCAGAACCTGCATCGACGATCAACATCGGCGAATCACCATATTTATGGACCGCCGCTAATGCTGCCAGTAATCGGTCGATGCCGACCTTGTCAGGTGAGTCGACGGCAAGTTCAAGCGGAATCTGCTCGCGGACAATGAACTCGAACTTGTCATTGGGTCTAACTTTTAGAATTTCCGTCCGCAAACCTTTCCAATGAAAACTCCCCGTTAAAGCGATCCGCCAAGTAATGGGCGCAGGATAAATATCTGCCGTTAACAGTTCTTTCTCGGAGAGAAGTTCCCATTGAAGTAGCGGATGCAAAAAAATACCGTCCCGCCATAACCGGAGCGGTACGACATTGACTTCATTGTCCCCATTGGGATGAAAAATACCGCACTTTAATCGAGTGTTTCCAATATCAACGACGATGTTCATGAAGTGTCTGGAAGTTTGATATGAAGTCTCACGTCTCTTTCGGCGCAGGTGCCGGTTTGTTTTTCTTCGGTTTATCAGGATAACTGTCAATTTCGTAGCGCAGACAGCATTTCAAGCGACCGCAATGACCGGCAATCTTGGCAGGGTCAAGCGTTACTCTCTGCTGTTTTGCCATTTTAATGGTAACGATAGGTGTTTCGTGCAAGAAACAACCGCAACAAACATCACGTCCGCAGTCGCCGATACTGGAGAGCAGTTTCAGTCCTTCGCGCGCATTAATTTGCCGCATTTCGATTCGGGTCTGAAATTCGGCGGCAAACACTTTGACGATTTCTCTAAAATCGATTCTTCCGTCGGCAGTGTAATAGATGACGATCCGCTCGCCGCCGAAAATGTGTTCGATCCGAACCAATTCCATGGCGACTCCGATTTCTTGAACAATCAGTCGGCAAGACTCCAATTTTTCACGCTCGATTTGCCGGAGTTTTCGATATTCCGCCTCATCGTTGTCCGTCATGGTGCGGAGAATTTTGTCTTCGACATAACCGGGAGCGAGTTTTTCCAACATCTCCGGCGTTGCTTCACTGCGGACGATACCGACTTCCTGTCCTCGGGGAGTTTTCACAATCACCCGGCTCCCATACCGAAAAACCATATCGGCATGCGAAAAAACCCCAAGTAACCGCATGACTCCATAGTGTACGATGTATTTCATGGCTCGATTTTAATTTCCGTTTTCTTTCACCCGTTCGCTCAACAGAATGTTTCGGGTGAGCAGTTGGATTTGCATTTCCAGTGCTTTGATCGTGTCTTTGAGATCGGCAACTTCCTTCCGTAACGACTCGACTGCTTGTTTCACTTCGGTCAATTCTTGGGGCAGCCTTGCTCCCCATTGTCCCTGGTCTGCCCAATTCGGCGGAACACCCGGATAGTACATCGGCATCTGGTTCGGCATCGGATTGGGCATGACAGGCGGCGAATAGGGCACTGGATTCTGAAATCCGTTTTGCGGTATGTTCCCCGGCATCATCGGCATACTCTGCATGGGCATCCGTGGGTCTTGAGGCAAACCAGAACCCATGCCTGGAACGTTCATCCCCGGTCTCATACCGGGTGCATTGGGAACTTGCACCGGCTGCCCGTCAGCGATGGTTGGCATACCGGGCATTGGTCCCGACTGCATCTGTTGTGTCAGGTCTCGAAGTTGTTTCGCCAATTCCGCCTGCTGCGCTGTCAGGGCTTCCATCGTTTGGACATCGTCCGGTCTGACGACTCCAATTAAGCGTTGAATCTGTTGTAATTCGAAGGTGATTCGCTCCCGTTCCTGTGAAAAAAGTCTCGGATCACGCAAACCCTGTTCACGGAGCATGGGCAGTGGTTGTGCCTGTTCCTCTTGGGCAAACCCGGGCAAGATGAGAACAAACAAGAACGAAAAGCATAAAAGTCGTGTCATGGGTCTTGGAAGGAAAAGAGCAACGCTACCACTAAAGTATAGGGATTATCCTCCCGAAAAGCAAGAGCATCTGAAAAACATTATTCCCCGATGACCAGTCCACTGTGCCTTAAATGGGCTTTGAGTTCCTGCAATCGCTGTTCGCCGCCGGGAGAAACCTGGACCCTCAAAATCGGTCGCCAATGCGTGTTTTCTCCGGCACTGCCCCACGATTGCTGAAATTCCCAAATCGCCTGCACCAGTTGATCCGTCGCCGTAGAAACAGAACCCGTAATCGGAATCGCCCGCTCCACCGGCAAACCGGCTTGGACGACAAGTACCAATCGATCCGCCTCGCACCGAATCCTCACCGGTCTAGAAATCCCCCTCGTGAACTGCGTGACTCCCTGTAACCCCCAGTTCTGTGGACGCGGCGGCGAATTTTGGAGAGACCGCTGCATAGACATAGAAGTCATCTGCTGTTGCTCCGCTGTTTCCCCACCCGACATTTGCTCCGTACCCTTTTCGCCAGACTGTTTGTTGGTGCCAGTCATTTTGTTTGCGTCATTCTGTTTTTCCTTTGCCTCATTCGTCCCTTCCGATACTGTTCCGTTAGATGTAGCCAACTTCTGCGGTGCGACTCCCGCCGAAAAATCGTGACCTGACTCCTGCCCCGAATCTTGTCCAAATTCTTGTCCGCCCGCTTGTTGCTGTTGCAGCTGTTGTATCGCTTGCTGTTGCGCCGCCATTTGCCGCTGCAACTCTTCGCCGCTTAGCGTACCACGTCCTACCGGCACAACATTTCCCTTATGATCCATACGGAATTGTTGCGGCAGTCCACCGCCGCCGTACCCATTGCCGTATCCGCTACCGTATCCCGGTGAGGCAGATGCCATTCGCATCGCCACCAGATAGCCGGTCAATCGGTTCCGGGCAACTTCCAACTGCTGAAGAATTCGATTGCGAAGTTCTTCATTCGGTTCGGGATACTGGATGTTCCAATCTTCGTTCACAATTTCGTAACCGAAATCTTTGATCCACTTTCTTTCTGCCAATCGGGCATAGGCGTTTTCGTACATTTCGACTCCCGATGGACGAACGATCAACAGCGGATACGGTTCACTCCCCCGAACGATTTGCTTCGTATCGACGTAATACTGCCGAATGGTGCGATAAACGGTATCGAACGGATTATCCGGCTGATCCATTGCGATGAAGTCTGCCGGTACAAGTTCGACTCCTTCCGGTTGAAGGATAATTTTGTTGTTCACACATTCGATATAAATCGGTCGCCGGAAAGTACCGTCGGTTCGGCGGGCGGGAACGATGGCATAAGATTTTGCTTTTTGGGCGGCTTCCTTTTGCAGTTCGGCAAGTTCCAGTTCGGCTTCTGCCTTTCGTTGTTCCTGTTGGGCAAGCAGACGTTTGAGATGTTCCACTTCTTCGGGAGTCGTCGAGGCTTCCGAATCGAGTTGCCGGGCGAGTTGTTCCAATCGGAGGAGTTCGTCTTTGACTTTTTGTGTTTCCTTTTCGGCGAGGGCGAGTCGGGCTTGACGTTCGGCGAGTTCGGCTTCGGCTTCCTGACGGACACGGACGAATTGTTCGGCGAACCAGTCGGCTTCTTCGCCTTGCATTTCGATTTTATGCCGGAGTTCGTCCGCCTCCTCGACGGAAAGCGTTTGAGCGGCGATTTCTTCCGTCGGTGTGAGCGTCTGTTCCCGAACGTTCCACGCCACCAAGACGAGGAGCATAATCATCGCTCCCATCATGCAAAGCAAAACCGGAAGGAAAGGGAATAAGGAGACTTTCATGGATGGGTATACATTACAACGTCAATATCAAAACGACAATAGAGGTTATTTTCGAACAGTAAAGTTTGCAAAAACTAACCTAATTTTTACCTTTGTTCCTCTCTTGTGCAACCTCAATGAGGCGCATGTGGCGGCTCATCTAACATCCAAAACCGTTCCCATTCGTCCGCAATCGTCTTCGTGTTTTCGCTTTGATACCGAACGCACTCTTCTCTCTCCTGCACATCGGAACTGGTGTACCTTGTCCGCATTTCGTCGGACATCTCCGACGTGTCCTTCAGCGACAATTTTCTCGGCGTGATGAGCAGAAACGCTCCGTGATCTTCTTTCCCCGGAAAAATGGCACCCGGAAATGCAACGAGTAACGACATCCCTTCGGGAATCACAATGTCGGGAATGTTCGCATGGAACGAACGAAAGGAAGGATTTTGAATGGTTACGCCGTAACTCGTCGTCACGACAGTACGGCTATTCCGCGACACAACAACATCAGGGGTTCCATCATAAAGCAACTTATACGTGTCCACTTTTTCGAGTGCGGTCACCTCAACTTGACTTTTTAGCCGGTAAGAGCCGTCTTGCAAAAGTGTCGCTTTGGCTGTGATTCGGTGCCCTTTGTCGAAAAATTGGATGACCGGTTGATAACTCGTTGCATAGTCTGCGACAACCGGTAAGACACTCGTTACGAACGGTATTTTGGTGGTATCGTTCATCATTTCCTCGTTTCCGTTGGCAACCGACATGCTTGGAGCCGCAGAGACGGAGAGCATTTTGTATGTTTGACTCAGAGTGGAGAGGAGCTTTTCGGTAGTTGTTTGCTCTAGAAAACGGACTTGCATTGGCATTTGCGTACTCACGCTACTCGAAAACATTCCCGGTGACGATTCGGCAATCGGAAGTTGTTGCTTGGCGACGGGCAGACTGCTCCACGACATCGCAGGATGGGCGGTAATTTGTCTGATGTCTGCTTCCTTGCCGCTTAAGAACTGAAACGCGATAGTAAACCAGACACTGTCGTCATCAACGGTTTCCACTTCGACAGGAACCGATGACGGAGACAAGGAATTTTTACGCAGTTCGGCGATTGCCTTTGCTTCTGCTTCGGTTGGTGCGAGGCTTTCCAGTACGGCACGCAGTTCGGCTTCGTTAATGGTCGACGTTGCCGTCTTGTTGCCGAATGGCAAAAAGGCAAACACACTGGCACAAATGAGGGACACGCATAGAAGTGTCAATAAAATTTTTTTCATGGTTGTGAATCAACGGTTAGGTTAGACTTCAGAGCGGAGTCTAACGAAAAATGGCGATTGGGGCAAGGGAGATTATGTGGTTTTGCCGCCCGTTGACGCTGAACGCCGGAGTACCGGCTACATGCTAAAATGACGACCGCAGTCTCAAAAACACGGTATCCGATGGACGATCTCTGCCGCCGTGTCTTTCAAATTCGATGTGCCGATCAAACATATATCCGACTTCAAAACCGAGGTTTAGTCCAAAGTGAGTCCGACGCTCGTAGCCCAATAGCAGACGCAAGTCCCGATACTCGACTCTACCATCGATAGCGTCATATCCCCATGAACCGCTGCCGAATTCAAACGCCGTATAGAGCCAATCTTCTCCGTCGCCTGCCATCGAGCCGAACCAATGAACACGTTGGGCAATTCGCAGTCGTGGGACAATCAATTCAACACTCAAATCATCGTTCGGTGTCCAAATGAGTCCTGCCATCGGGAAAAAATTGTAACTGTCTTTGCGGTCAGAATAGACGATGCCGAGCACAATTTTCGTCCGAGGATTGAAATTCCAAATCCCTGCCAAGTGGATAGGATACCGAAGCGAATCACTCGCCTTTGCCTTAAAGTCGCCGCTGTAAAAAACGCTAAAACCGAGGTTTGCCGTTAATTTGTCTTTCACAATCGGACGTAGCCACATCATGCTGAGACCGGTTGTGTGGAACGTTTCGTTCCAACCATCGGCATTGAAAAAAGTAGTCGAATACTTCGGTGTGAGCACTAGCGGTGAGTCGGGAGTCAGCAACGGCAGTGCAAAGGTTGCCGAAAGGTCGAGTTCAGTCATACCGAGTCCTTTGGAGCCGGTTTTAGGTGCCCAGAGGGTGTTGAAATTGACTCGCTGAAACATGCCGGTGCGTTTGTTGCTTGGTAATCGGGCGCGATAAAGTTCGGTGGACAGTGGAGTCGGCAGCAGTTCCGAATAGTTTGTCTCCTCTTCGGCATAGAGCATAATGGACGGCGGCAGGGTCGGAGTAGGACTGTACGCCCCTGGACTGACATTGCCCAAGCCGGGATAGGGATTTTCCCAAGTGGTTCCGCCCCAAGAGGTTCCATAGGGATTTTCCAATGCCGCCGCCTCTGGGGAGAAATAGACCGTTTCCTGTCCTGTTCCCAATGGAGTCAGGAATAAGCCACAAACGATGGCAAGGAAAAAGCGATATTTCACTGCGACTGTCGGCAATACGTAAAAAGTTTGTAAGGGAATGGTAAGAAAATTTTCGAGTTGGGACAAGAGCAATTTTGCGGTATTTAGCCGGTACTCCGGTGCGGACTCACACTCTTCGCTCTTGCATCTGCAACATGATCTCCACTTCGCCTTGCGGAATGTTGAGCCGCCGGGCGATTTCGGAGGAATCCAATCCGTAATTTGCCAGCATTGCCGCTTCGTTCCGTAGATCGGCAGAACGTTCGTTCCCCATGCCTTCCTTTTGTAGTTCCGTCAGCCGGAGAATCGTCGCCTGTTGCGGCTCTTCCGTGAAAGTCGTACTCTGTTTGATTTTTTTACGGATACTTTCAAGTTCGTCGGTCAACTCCTCTAATACTTCGACAAGCGGAGCAGCATCGGTCGGCGATTCCGTTGCCAGTATGACCGTCTCCGACGTTTCCGCAGTCGATTGCCCTTGCATTTGCGTTTGGGCAAACTGTTCCAAGTGTTCGACCAAAATTTCCAGCCGGTTTGCCGTCCGGTTCGCATCCAATGTCATCGCTTGCAGTGCCGCCATTTTGGAGTCGATTTGTCCGATGATGTGCCGACCGAGTTTATGAATTTCGGCTTCCCATTTAGCGGCATGCCCCTGTATCACCCCGGTAAAGGGAATGCCAAAGGGATCAGGCATCGATACGCTCGTTTGAACTTTTGCCTTGGGCAGGTTGGTCAGCATTTGAGCTTTACGTTCCGCTTCTTGAGCGGCTTCGAGGAGAGAGTCCCGTTGCATCTGTCTCTGGGCATTCCGCCGATGCCGTTCCCGCAACTGATTCAATGACGTGATGATGACGATGATGATCCCAAGCAGAAGAAAGACGTAGGTGTAATCAATATTCAAATTCCCGATGTTCATGACGTATTAAGTGTATCGAAAACGTTCCTTGGAGGCAAGGGTGAATCAAGATTTCCGGCGAGTCCAATCGAACACTCGAAAGACCACGTCAGTGGGTTGCATGTGTCCCCGGTGATGTGGTACAATGGAAAGCGTTGACCGGTGTCATCGGGACACTTGGCAACCGTAATCCCTTTTTTCAAGCAACATTTCAACAAAAGGATAGAAATTATGGCACGACCAGTAACATTGACAACCGGACAGTGGGCAGACCTGAAACTTGCCGAACTGGCACCCAAAGCGAAAAGTTTCGGCTACGAAGGGCTCGAACTCGCCTGCTGGGGCGAACTCTTCGAAGTCCAACGCGCCCTCAAAGAGAGCGACTACTGCGACAAACGACGCGAAATCATGAAGGCGAACGGACTGGGGTGCTGGGCACTGGCAGCCCACCTCGTCGGGCAAGCGATCCTTGACAACATTGACGAACGGCATAAGTCCATCGTTCCCGACTATGTTTGGGGCGACGGCAATCCGAATGGGGTCAACCAGAGAGCCACAAAGGAACTGATGGACACCGCCCGCGCCGCCCAAAAAATGGGAGTCTCCGTCGTAAATGGATTCACAGGGTCCAGCATTTGGCAGTATCTCTATTCCTTCCCGCCGGTGCCGCAAAGTTGGATCGACGGCGGATTCAAACTTCTCGCCGATAGGTTCAATCCGATCCTCGATGTCTTCGGCGAATGTGGCGTGAAATTCGCTTTGGAAGTTCACCCGACGGAAATTGCGTTCGACATATACTCGACCGAAATGGCACTCGATGCCCTGAAATGGCGACCGGAGTTCGGTTTCAATTTCGATCCGTCGCACCTCATTTGGCAGGGTGTCGATCCGGTGGAGTTCCTCTATCGCTTCAAAGACCGCATTTATCATGTCCACATGAAGGACACGAAGGTGCAACTGAACGGCAAGACGGGCATTTTGGCTTCGCACTTGAACTTTGGCGATTCGCGCCGCGGTTGGGATTTCCGCTCGCTGGGACACGGCAGTGTAAACTTCGAAGAAATCATTCGGGCGTTGAATCACATCGGCTACAATGGTCCGCTGTCCGTCGAGTGGGAAGACATGGGAATGGAGCGTGAGTTCGGTGCCACCGAAGCCTGTGCGTTCGTCAAGAAAATCAATTTTTCTCCCAGCACGATCGCCTTCGATGGTGCGTTCGATAAAGAGAATCAATAAAGATAGAATCGGGTAAGCGGCGGGATTGCTCCCGCCACTTTTGCGCCTCACAGGGTGAGGCAGACAGTGCAATCAAGAAATTGTTGGAATGTGGTATAATTTACCGTAAGCAATACTTTTTACGAAGCCCATGCCCGCTCACACGACTTCTGTCCGCAAAACACTGACTATTGGCGGCAAAACGTACAACTTCTGTCCCCTCGACTCGCTTGGCATCGATCTCCTTGCGCTTCCCTACTCCATTCGGATTCTCCTCGAATCGGTGCTGCGGAATTGCGACTGCCCCCAAAATGGGATACCGCAAATTACTGAAAAAGATGTCAACAATCTTGCCGGTTGGAATGCGCAAACGCTTGCCGATATAGAGGTTCCGTTCAAACCTGCAAGAGTCGTTCTGCAAGACTTTACCGGTGTGCCTGCTGTTGTCGATCTTGCCGCAATGCGCTCCGCTATGTCCCGAAGCAAAGGGAATCCCGAAAAAATCAATCCGCTCATTCCCGTCGATCTGGTGATCGATCACTCCATACAAACCGACTTTGCCGGTACGCCCGATGCCGAGGAAAAAAATACTGCTCTCGAGTTCGAACGCAATACCGAACGCTATGCTCTGCTCCATTGGGGACAAAAATCGTTGAGTAATTTCCGCGTCGTTCCGCCGTCGGTGGGAATTATTCATCAGGTCAATCTGGAATATCTTGCCGACGTGGTTCACCATCGCCAGAGCGATAACCTGCTTTATCCCGACTCCGTTTTGGGCACTGATTCGCATACCGTGATGATCAATGGTCTCGGCGTACTCGGTTGGGGAGTCGGCGGCATCGAAGCCGAAGCCGTGATGCTGGGGCAACCCTATTATATGCTTGCGCCGCAAGTCGTCGGAATGGAACTCACTGGCTCGTTGCTACCGGGTGTTACCGGTACTGATCTGGTGTTGACCCTGACGGAAATTTTCCGTCAGGAAGGAGTCGTCGGCAAGTTCGTTGAATATTTTGGCAACGGTGCGGAAAAGATGCCCGTTACTGATAGAGCAGTGGTGGCGAACATGGCACCCGAATATGGGGCGACGATGGGATTCTTTCCGGTGGACGAATTGACGCTTCAATTTTTGCACCAAACGGGTCGCGAACCGCATCAGATTGCGATTGTGGAGACGTACTGTAAAGCGCAGCATCTTTTTCGATCATCGGACTTGCCGACTCCGAAATACTCGAAAGTGTTGTCGTTCGATCTGTCAGATGTCGAACCCTGTGTGGCGGGACCGAAACGTCCGCAGGATCGGATACCGCTGTCGAAATTGAAAGCGTCGGTGTCGGCATTGATGTCCGAGTAGTCATCGCAAGTCCGCCTGCCGAAAAGTTCAAAACTCATCGGAACCCTTGATGATGTCGTCTAAACAACTTCGCAAAGCATTGCGGAGGGCGTTGTCCATTTCCGGCTTAACGAGACATTCTCCGGGACCCGTTTCGTAACCGGCGTTTTCTGCGATGGCGGCACCGGTAGGAATGTACAAATACACGCCGTTTCCGAACGCTGCCGTTGCGAGAAAATGTTCAGGAATGAGCGATTGAGCATACAACTGATAATCGACAAAAACTTCTCCCGCCTCAAAGGACAAAAAATGAACCCGAGGTCCAATACTCATGTGCGCCACCGTACTCGTCCGCCAACGGTCAATCGTCTCCAAAAAGTAGCGGCGTTCCGGCGCACGCATTCCCGGACATTCACTCGCCAGTGGAATCACATCAAGGAAGGGAACATCAAAAGCAACCCGTTTGACAACCAGGGGACCTAACGGCTGCTCTTCGAGCCGTTGCAAGTTCCGCAACATGCCTTCGCCGAGACGTTTTCCCAATCGTTCGATGGTATTCAGGTCGCCTGTGAGATTGTACTTTCCGAAGGCAACATCGGCACCGCAACCGGAAAAATAGATGTTTTGAGCAACGGATTGATTGTTTTCTTCGACATGACGCAAAGCCCGACCGGGAACGTCGGTACTAACCATACGCCGCATGTACGCCGACTGCGGATGGGAGGCGTAAAAATGGAGAGCGATGATCCTATAACCGGCACTGTTTTCTAAACAAACCGTTCGGAGAATCGGGTCGATGATTCCGGTAGTCAAGGCTTGGACTTCCGGCGGATTGACACCACTGAGCCTTGGTCGCATCCGACCGGTTTCATCATAGATTCGTCGGCTTGATGCCAATCCGCCGACTCGGGTTTCACTGGTCAACAGTTTGCCTACCGTCTGCCAAGGACCAGCAACTGCTAGGGCAATCGCTCCCGTTACATCTTTCAAACTTTTATCGCAGTATTTCGGATTCACCACCATCCGGGTTGTTTCGTCTTCCTTCGGATTGTATCCCGGTGCCATGAACATCGAGTCGTGGAGGTGGACGGAGTGCAGAAAGACGTTGTCTCTCGGCACTTTTGCACTTTTGGCGATCTCGTCTGTCCAGAGGACGTGAATTTCGCCGCAAAGATAGAGGTAATCGCAGGAAACCCAAACGGCACGGGTGGTTCCGTCATCGAGAACGATACCGCTAACGTAGATCGGCGTTTCGACTTTTTCATTGAGGACATACGCCATTTGTTCGCCAATCGCTGGCGTGACATCGACTTGGAACGTAACGACCTTGAGCAATGTCGCATTGTCCGTCGCCGAAAGCCATTGCCCCCATGAGGCAAGGAATATCATCCCTGCGATGGTAAGTGAGAGAAGTCTCCGGCGTGTAATTTGTAGTCGGGATATTGTGCGTTGCATAGCAAACTTGTTTTGGGGCGGCAACTGCAACGAGTATAACAAAAAACATCAGGAAAAATACTCTGGCTGGAAGTCGGCGGGAGCGCAAGTTAGGAAACAAAAGCCATGATATACCTTACCTTGCCATAATTTGGTTGTTTTTGAAAGTTTGAAATTTCGGTGCCATTAGCGATTCGACTTGTGGTTTGTATTTTTGATCAATGTCCTTCAAGCCGGTTGCAATGCTCGACT
>Ga0123353_10005551_pt1 | contig 16583 bp, 16 predicted proteins | sample TergutLab28metaG_3_FD_92763 | JGI IMG/M metagenome (GOLD analysis project Ga0123353, IMG submission 92763) | Labiotermes labralis P3 segment gut microbial communities from Petit-Saut dam, French Guiana - Lab288 P3 | ecosystem: Host-associated > Arthropoda: Insects > Digestive system > Gut ...
ATCATAACCGATTCAAGGAGAAAAGGTCAAGATCAGTTTCGCAAAACGACATGTTTTTAACATAAGGAACATGCCGCGTCAATCGGGGTACGCACAAGAAAATCGAGTACAGTGCCATTCCTTTTCAATATCTGTACCAACGAAATCGAACCGTTGTTGCAAACCATCAATCGAATCATTGCCGACCTCAGTATCAAATAGTACCATTGCTTGCGCAATCTTACGATTGCGGCTCTGATTACGACTATCAATAATGACCCCCAACCGCGATTTTGACAAACTTTATGCCCCGCTTCACGCGCCCATTGCAAGCAAAACAAGAATGGCGTAGAATGACAGGAACTTTCACATCCAATAGAGGAGCATCGTCATGAAACATTTCTTTTGCGCAGCAATGGTCTTGCTGGTGTTTGTTGGGTACGCACAAGCGGCGGAGGTGCCGTTTGTGGAACTCAAAGGGCATACTGACAAGAATACATCCGTCATTTTTTTGGCGGACGGAAAGAAAATGCTGACGTTTGGGACTCCTGGGACTCCCGATACCATTTGGGATGTCGAAACGTGGAAGAAGGTGGCGGAATTGCCGGAAATGTTTCTTAGTCATTCCCCGGACGGAAAGAAAATTGCTGCGGGACCTCTTTCGGAGTGGTATGAATCCGGCAGTGTTGAGTTCGACATCATTGTGGACACCGAGACGGGAAAGCAGTTATACGCGTTGCCGGGAAGTTTTCACAAATTCTCGTCGGACGGTACGAAAGTGGTTGTGTGGACGAGGAACAAAACCAGAACCATCTGCGATGCCGAGACGGGAAAGCGGTTATATGTGTTGACCGATGTGTTGCCAGAAATGTCTCTCCGTTTTTCTCAGGACGGAAAGAAGATTGCTGTGGTGAATGAGAACAGCACCCGCATTCTGGATACCGAGTCGGGAAAGGAATTGAGGGTACTGCCGGAAAAATTTCTCGGATTTACTCCGGATGGAAAGAGAATTATTACTGCAAGCAGGGACAACACCGCTCGCATTTGGACATTGGAGTAGCGAACAAACAGAGCCGCAATCGTAAGATTGCGAATGTAATAGCATTCTGTAGGGTGCAAAAAAAAACCGCCCCAGCGGGGCAAGATACCTTAGCCCAGGGCAACGCCCTGGGTTAGGAGGTGCTATAAAATTAGCCGCCCTGTAAGGGCAAGATAACAAACCGCTCCCGTATCTTGCCCCGTTGGGGCGGCTTGGACGTGGTGTGAAACACGTACCCAGGGCGGCGCGGAGTACCGCTTGCCCTGGGCTATGATACCTTGCCCTTATAGGGCGTTTTTCGCAATCTTACGATTGCGGCTCCGATTACGTTATTTGGCGAAATCTGCCGATTGCCGATTTATACCCCAATGACCCAACCCCGCGATTTTGATAAACTTTATGCACCGCTTCACCGCTCGATTTTGGCGGGGAACCTTTCTGGGATTGCGCAGCGGGAGAATAAATTTGAGTACAATGTCTGCGGCGGTGGAAAGTTTGTGTTGTGGCCCGGGAGCGGATTGCAGAAGAAAAAAAACACTGACAAAAAAAACGCTGACAAAAATAGCATTGACAAGAGCCGCAAGTGTAGCGAAGCGGAACTTGCGGGTCAAGCCGGACTCCCCCATTGGGTTGTCGCCACTGAACGTCTGGAAACATCTCGAAAATATCTGCGAACGTCTGCGCAGATCGACGTAAACTGGATCGAACCGCTTGCCAAACATCTGATACAACGGGTTTATCTTGAACCCCATTGGGATAGCGAAACCGGTTATGTCCACGCCTTTGAAAAGGTCTCTCTCTTCGGCATCGTACTCGTTCCGAAACGCCGGATCAATTACGGACCGATTGATCCGAAAACGTCGCGGGATATTTTCATTCAAGCCGCTCTGGTCGAAGGTGATATTGATACCAACCTCTCCTTTTTCGTTCACAATCAGTCGGTCTTGAATGAAGCGATAAAAATGCAGGACAAAGCCCGGCAGCCCGATATGATTAAGCCGGAGTCGGCACGCTATCAGTTCTATCAAGAGCGGCTGCCCGACGAAGTGTTTGACAAGCGGTCATTGGAAAAATATGCGAAGGAACATCCGACGCAGCACTGGTTCATGACCTTTACCGATCTCTGCACGGCTTCCGCCGATGTGTCCGCCTTCCCAGACAAATTGCAAACGTCTGACAAGTTGCAAACATTCGAGATTGAGTACCGCTACGCACCGGGGGATGCGGACGATGGACTCACGCTTATCGTGCCGCAGGAAAACATGCGGCAGTTGGAACCTGCACGGGTCGGTTGGCTCGTGCCTGGCTTGATGGAACGTAAAATCACGGCATTACTCAAATCGCTGCCGAAAGAGATACGTCGTCAAATCGTGCCGATTCCCGATACGGTCAAGGAGTTGCTCGGCACCATCCGGTTCGGCGAAGGGGACCTCGAAGGGCAAGTCTGCAAAGAAGTTACGCGCCTTGTTGGTCGAATTGTTGTGCCGACTGATTTTAATGTGGAACAACTGCCGACGGAACTGCGAATGAACGTTCGGGTTCTCGATGCTGACGGCAGTGTTCTGGGGGAGAGCCGGGACTTTCTGTCGCTGCGCAAAGAGTTAGCACCTCCGTTGACGGCGAATACAGACGCACGTGGCATTGAAATCAAAAAACCGGAAAAAGAATTCTACGAGGCACACAAACGGGAGATTAGAACACAGATACAGTATTTGCCGCATGTGGATAAATTGAAATTGTACGCCAAGACACTGCCGAACTTTGACTTTAACGAGGAAGTCGGTCTGTTGATAGCGGCAAGAGCGTTGGCGACGCATCCCACAGAGTCCGAAGCGTAAGCGAGGAACGCAAAGTACGATATGCTATGCCTAACTTCAAAACGCACACTGCGGTAAATCGCGGTAGTGCGGCGGGACTTCTTTCGGTGGAAGAAATTCACCGGTGAAGTTTTGATACTCTTCCCGCTCGTCATCGGATGCATAAAAACGGAGCCAGATTTCATCGTCGCCGCAAGAGCAATCCCAATGAATAAAGCCGTTGCGGTGCCGGAGGTTCTTTTCCCGTGATGGTAAAATGTCCCGATAGATCAACGTGTAAAGTTCTCTGTCCGAAAGGTGATTCGTAAAGTCGAGGATCATTTTTTTCTCAAAGAGTTTCTCGATAACATGATCGAGTTCTTGCACAAGACGCTCATCGTCTAACCGACCAGGTGCAGGAATAGCAAGTTCTGGTGCGTACCATCGGGCGATGGGTTCGACGGGAGAGACTTCCCAATCGAGCATGCCGGCGAGGAATTCATTTTCGTGGCGGAGCGAGAGATGCACTAGACGGACTCGGCTGATGGACTCATCGGCAAACGGTTCGAGTTCCGTGCGCAACTCGGCATTCAGCACCAACTCATCGACCTCGGTACAAACACTATTCAGCATGATTAAAACTTTTGGAATTTGACTGGCAAAGTAGCAAGCAACCCCGCCAGTGCAACACATAACATACCGGACAGTACGTGATCGTGCAAGAAATGTTGAGCGATTTTCTTGAGAGTTTGGGGAAATTTTTTCCGAAAATGGAGAAATAATCGATATAACCGGCATAATCGGAACGAGAATGTACTTACGGACATCATTTTTCGTAAAACATCGTCCCCTGTCTTTCGATGCGATTAGCGAGTTCTGGATTGACGATTTCTGTACGGATGACCAAATCGACTTCGTAGGGCAACGAAGATTCGGCAAACTTACCGCGAAGCGAGAGCAAGTCCGGCAAACCGAGGTTGTCCCCTTCTAGTGCCAAATCTATGTCCGATGCTCTGCCGAACGTTCCTGCCGCGCGGGAACCATACAGCACGGCACGATCAACATGAGCGGCATTGGCAAGGATTGCCCGGATCGCTTCGCGGTGCTTCGGCGTTAATCCGTCATCATTCATTCTTTTCTGCCCTTTCGTTGAGAGAAGTAACGCATTCACGTAGCATCGGTTCAAACTCGGTCTTGATTAAATGCCTTGCCTGCTTCGCGGTCGTTTCGCTATACACATGGCTGAGTACATTACGGCTTTCCAAAGCATTGAACCAACGTTCAACATCGTCAATCAGCGACAATTCAAATGCTTTCCTGATGGTTTCACGCGGACTGTTCACGTCATAACCTTCGAACGTCAACAGGTCTTTCAATGTTTTCCAGCACAATTCAAACGTGAATTGGTATGTTTGAACCAGACCGGCAAGTTCCAGATTGCTGTATTCTTCTTGAACGCAAGCCTCCTCGAGTCGGGAAAGAGTCTGTTTTAGGTTTTCTAAACGTAGTTTCCAGCGAATGTCTGTCATGGTTATTATTCTACCCAACTCAGCGGACAATTCAAGATTGCGCTATCCGAATCCCAGCACACACTGTCCCGCATGCATCACGATCTCGCCAGGCACATAGTGTTCAAAACTGTCCAGCAACATCATGATAACGAGTTCCCAACCGTCCATCAGCACGAAGAGCATCAGTTTGAATGGCAAGGAAATAATCACCGGCGGAAGCATCATCATCCCCATCGACACCATCACGCTTGATATGATCATGTCGAGAACCAAAAAAGGAAGATAAATCTGAAACCCAATCGCAAATGCCGTCTTTAACTCGCTTAACATAAAGGCGGGCAACAACGCCGCCCAGGGAACGTTCCTCCATGTCAATACCTCCGGGGCTTTGTAGTCAGGAACGTAACCCAAAAATGCAATGACCGTGTCCGTGTTGCCGCAACGCTCAATCTGCGCTGCCATAAATGCCCGAATCGGTCTTTCACCTCGGTTCCAAGCCTCTTCCAAACCGATACGGCGTTCCTGAAAAGGCAACACCGCCTCGATATAGACTTCCGACCAGACCGGCATCATGACTAGAAAGGTGACGAAGAGTGATAACGCGGTGATGACTTGACTTGGTGGCAGTTGGTTTGTGCCGACCGCTTGCCGAAGGATTGCCAGCACTGTCATGACCCGAATGTACGAAGTGGTCATGATCATGATCGACGGCGACAGCGTAATCACCGTGAGCAGTACCATGATTTGGAGCGTGGAGACTAAACCATCGGGACTGCGCAGCCACTCCGCTGGGGGGGGTAACACCGCTGTCGGTGCACTGAGCGACCCGTCTACGGGCGGTGCTTCGGGATAGGGCGGGTCAAGAGGCAAAGTCGTGCGGAAGGGATCGCCGCGCCATCGATCAACGGCGGCGTTATTGGAATCGACAGTGGCACTGGGTTGCCAAAAATACGGCTCCTCTCGTTCGGCGTATCGCCCTTCCGTAGAGGGACGACGCGTACCGTAATTATTGAATGTTACCCCCTCTTGTGCGAACACCGATTCCGGCAGACAGAGCAACGCAAACATCATCACCGTGAGGACGATGAGGCTACGCTTGGTGCTGGTTGTGAGTCGGGGTTGGGGTTGCATAGGGTTCGATTGATGTTTTGTTTATTTGAATGAGGTAAAAATAAGGTTTATTTCAATCGTTACCACCTACCCGCATTCGGATAATGCATACGCACACCATGATGCGGTACGCTCCAAAACTGGTTCCAATCCCATTTGTCAATTATCAATTTCGCCTCATCGTTCATCGGTTCGTCGAGGGCAACCATACTTCGCATTTCGGTTGACCAAGCGGATTGATTTGCTGCCACTCGTTCATGCTCGATGTACCGCGAGAGATGAAAGGTAATGGCATCAATAATCTCACTGGCATCGAGTCCTTTGATGTACACTCGACCATAGGAATTAAGAGTAATGTAACCATCATCGTGTCCCGGTAGCACAAAAGGTGCCATACCCGGCGGGGCAACGGCAACTGGCGGGACGGGAGGCGGTTCATGCGGCGATCTGTCGATTTCCTCGATCACTGCCATAATGTCGTCAAAGTATTGCGGAGTCGCTTCAATGATCAGTGAATTACTCTTCTCGTCGGGAACTACGATGGCATCACTTTGACCATGATAGGCAAGGGGCGCATCGGGCAGATTCTTTAGGACTTGCAAGCGGTTTCTGATGTAATCATTGAGTATCGAGGCTACCTCCACAGCCTGCGTATTTTTCAAGGGATAGACCACTAATTCCCGCGGTACATGATAATCGAGTTCATGGACCACCAGTGGAGTCTGTCGTATTTCCGCGACTTGCAGCGTTGCCACTACCGCTGGCTCAAAGAGCGACAGCGTCAAACGACCTAATAATTGCGTTTGATCTGCTTTTTCTTTTGTATAGAGTTCAAGCGTTTCGGAAAGTGCTTCCACAATATCGGCACTCGTTATTCCCATACCGATACCAGCCATCCGAGAATGGAATGATATGTCCGCAAACATAATAGGAGTGCTCATTTCACCTACCGCTTTCGCGAGTTCCACGTAACAGGTTCTGGTCATAGCGTTCGCCTCCTGCAAGAATTTTATCTTGTTTTCGGGGGACAGTTTGTCGAAGAGTGCTTCGACTGTATCGTAGTCGGCAACTTGAAATGCCTTGGTCATGACATTGACCGCGATGGCTTCCAGTTCGGATTGTGGCTGGGAGTCGGGTTCCTTTGCGACCAGCGCGGCGGCGAGGCAAAGCGACAGTAAAGCAACGAGGGATGTGCGAATCATAAGTATTTATTGGTTAGGATAAAGAGCGGGGCGGCGTAGGTTCCCCCGGTTCTGTGGGAAGCATACAGATTTTTTGCGTTTGGGGCAAGAGCGATTTACGGTGTTGAATGTCGGGCAAATCCGTGTTACCTGTTTAGCCTGCCTCTTCACCTTTTTCTGGCAAGGGCAAGTGTGTGGCAAGATAGTCGATCAAGTCCTTGCCTCGTTGCACGCAAGTAGCGGCAAGACTGGCAAGCACCTGCCTGGTCTTCTCCTTGCCCTTGCGTTAATTCTCGTTACAATTACTCGCATGACAACATTATTCCTGCCCCAAGGCTATCGGTTTGCGGGGGTTCACTGCGGCTTGAAAGCCGATCCGAACCTGCTCGATCTCACGCTGGTCGTTTCGGACATGCCAGCGACGGTCGCGGGTACCTATACGCAAAACCTCGTTTGCGGAGCCGCCGTCGTTGTTGACCACCCCCGAACGCCCGGCACTGGGTTCAAAGCAATGGTTGCCAATTCCCGCGTTGCCAACGACTGCACCGGCGAGCAAGGCGTGCGCGATGCCTACGAAATGACCGCACTCGCAGCACACTACGCTGGCGCAGAACCTGACAAAGCACTGGTCATGTCCACCGGCGTGATCGGCGTTATGCTGCCGATGGACAAAGTTCGCGCCGGGATTGCCGATGCCGCTAAACAATTAGCAAGCGACGAGGAGTCCTTCATGCGGGCGGCTCGCGGTATTATGACAACCGATACTGTCGAAAAAGTCGTATCACGGCAACTGACACTCCCAAGCGGCGAGACGGTAACGCTTGCTGGCTTCTGCAAGGGTGCCGCAATGATCGCTCCAAACATGCGGACGATGCTCGCCATGATTATGACCGACGCGGCTCTGGAACCGGCAGTTGCCCAAAAATTATTGACCGACGCGGTCGAAGAGTCGTTCAACTGTGTTTCAATTGACGGACATACCAGCCCGTCGGATACCGTGTTGCTCTATGCTAATGGTGCCGCAGTGGCAACGCCGCACACCGGCGAAAATCTGGCACAGTTTACCCATGTTCTACAAGAACTCTGCGTTGAACTGGCGGTCAAGATGCCGGCGGACGGCGAAGGAGTGTCGCATTTAATCACGATTGATGTCCAAGGTTGCGCAACACGGGACGATGCTAAAAAGATAGCACGTAAAGTTGCCGAAGACGTGTTGGTCAAAACCGCCATTGCCGGTGCCGATCCGAACTGGGGACGCATTATCTCCGCAACAGGCAACGCCGGTGTGCAGTTCGATCCGATGGAAGTTTCGCTGACACTCAACGGCTTCGAGTTGTTCCGCAATGGCGAACCGGTGCCGTTTGACAAAGCCGCCGTTGCCGACTCGATTCGCACCAATCGGGACACGCATTTTTTATTGACATTTCAATCGGGCGGCGAGTCGATCCGTTTTTGGACAACCGATCTCACGACGGAGTACGTGCGGCTCAATTCGGACTATACGACGTAAAAACAATGAGTCATCACCATTCCCCCCAAGAACTCGACGCAATCGAAGAAACCCTGATCCAAGGCATTCGCACCTTCATGTCGCAGTGCGGCTTTACCCGGTGTCATTTGGGACTCTCCGGCGGACTCGACTCGGCACTTGTCGCCACTCTTGCAGTCCGTGCCGTCGAAAAGGAGAGTGTCGTTTGCCTCATTTTGCCCTCCCGGTTCACGTCGCAAGGTTCGCTCGACGATGCTACGGAATTAGCAAACAATCTCGGCTGCCGATATGAAACGCTCTCTATCGAACCGATGTTTGTCAATTTTTTGGAGACCCTCTCGGGCATCTTCGAGGGACTGCCTGTTGACACGACGGAGGAAAACATCCAAGCACGGATTCGCGGCGTACTTCTGATGGCGTTTTCCAACAAGTTTCGCTCAATGCTTTTCACGACGGGCAACAAAAGTGAACTGGCAATGGGATACTGCACCTTGTACGGCGACGCTTGCGGCGGACTGGCACCGATTGGCGATCTTTTCAAGACGGAAGTCTTTGCTCTTTGCCGACGCATGAACGAAAAGAGCCGTTTGCAATCGGGCATCAATATCATCCCGGAGACCATTTTGACGAAGCCGCCCTCGGCGGAACTGCGCCCTAATCAAACGGATCAGGATAGTTTGCCCCCTTATGAAGTGCTGGATGCGGTATTGCATCTCTCTCTTTCCGAGAACCGGTCGGCGAGCGACATTGCGGAAATCTTGGGGGTGAGCGAGGCACTGACCGAGCGCATTGTTCGGACAGTCACCGCCATGGAATTCAAACGTCGCCAAATGCCGCCGGTGCTGAAAATCTCGTCGTATCCGGTATAATCAACGCAATGGAAGCGATCCTCAATGTCGAAAATGTGAGTGTCCAATTCGGTGTCCAATCCGAGGACCAATGGGTTCTGCGGGACATTTCGTTTTCGGTGCGGCGCGGAGAAATGCTTGCCATCATCGGCGAAAGCGGCTGCGGCAAGACCGTGCTCCTCAAAACGCTCATCGGATTACACAATCAAGCGTCGGGAACCATTCTCTTCGACGGGATTGAACTCAAAACACTGACGTATTTTGAGTTGGCGAAGGTTCGTACCCGATGGGGATTCGTCTTTCAACACGCGGCACTTTTCGACAGCATGACGATTGGCGACAACATTGCGTTTCCACTCGTGCAACACACCAAAAAGCCGAAGAAGGAAATTCTGGACATTGTTCTTACATTGATAGAGGAAGTCGGGCTGGATCACACGGTACTCAACAAAAAACCGGCGGAACTTTCTGGCGGAATGAGAAAACGTGCCGGCATCGCAAGAGCACTGGCACTGGAACCGGAGTTAATTCTGTACGACGAACCGACAACGGGGCTCGATCCGGTCATGAGCAGTCTGATCAACGAACTGATGGTCGAAGTCCGCCGTCAGCACAACGTTACGGGCATTATGGTCACGCATGACTTGCGTTCTGCCCGAACGGTCGCCGACCGGATCATTATGCTTGCTCCACTGGCAAAATTGGAAGCCAACGAACCGCAAATCGTGTTCGACGGTACCCCGCGCGAGTTATATTCATCGCCGAACTTGCGTGTCCGTCGCTTCATCAAAGCCGCCGGATAGCCGCAGGGCTTACGCCCCGCCGCTCTTGCGCTTTACCGTGTTTCCTCAACGGCGTATAAAAAACCGTTTCCGGGAATGAATAATGTCCCATTGGCGGCAGTCGCCCCGGCGTGCATCGCGTCAGGCATTTCGATTTCCGCTAACATTTTCGCTTCCCGACCCGCCTGCAAGATGTAAAACATTCGCCGGTTTGTCCCGATGTAAATTTTTCCATCGGCAACCAACGGACCTCCCCAATGTTCCCCGCGCAAGTCCATTCGCCACACCGTTTCGCCACTTTGAGCATCCAAACAGTAGAATCCGCCGTTTCTGTCGCCGATATAGACCAAGCCCTCGGATACCGCTTGCGGCGCGAGTGCTCCGCCGTCGATATTCGGCGTTTTCCACAGCAACCGCGATGCTGTTGGTGCCTCCGGTGGCATCGTCGGGTCTAACGCCGTCAAAAATGCCTTGAGTGGTCGTGCCCCGGTGGAAGCATCGTAGCAGAAAAGCATATAGAGCCGGTTATCGACGAAAACCGGCGGCGGAAGACAGCAATACGAAGCACTGCCGCGCCCCTTCTGGAACGGATTGCCCTCTTCCAATGCCTCGGTTCCGTTACCGTTGAATGTCCAATCCGCCGAAATCTTGAGCAATGCCGAGCCATACTGCCCCGCATCTTCTGGTGGTGTCGGAAGTTGCCCACGCAATTTTTGCGCATTCACGCTGTGAAGGACTCCATTGCCAAGCGCAAAAAACAAGGTCGGTATCACCGTTCCGCCTGCTTGTTGAACATCGCCGAAACTTGGCGAACACCATTGCCCGTGAGCGATGCCCGTTTGGAGCCAATCGTCGTCCCGAGCCAGCGGTGTGCCGGTTTGGACATCGAGAACTACCAGCGATGGTGCCTCGGGACGCTCTACGTCGAGGTGCCTGGCATCCTGCCCGTTGCCGGTGCCAACAAAAAGAATATCTTCGTAAACCGTGATCGAGCAGTTGCTGGCATCGTGGAGCCGAATGCCAAAGACTTTGACAAGATCAAGCGTCCATTTCGGTTTGCCGTCCGAGAGGTGTAACGCACAGACCAGTCCACGGTTATCGACGAAATAGACGACTCCATCTCGGACCAGCGGCGTGGACGTGATGCCGATATTTGGAGTATCGGCAAAAGGAATGTCCGTAATTTTAGGAACTGCATATTGCCAGCGGAACTCCCCGGTCTTTTCGTCGAGACACAGCATCACGCCGTAATCGCCGTCTAAAGTCGGGTCGAACTTTGCCTCGTTATTGGTGCCGATGAGAACACGTCCATCGGCAATGACGGGGGGAGTGTAGGCGTTGGTGCCGATTTTGACCGCCCAGCGGACATTCGCACTTGTTCCGACAATGTCGCCGCTCGTCGGGTCTTTGCGACCGGGTTGGAAGGTAATCGGCAAGTTAACTTCTTCGGAAATCCGATTGCGTCCTTGGTCGATCCCCCAATGCGGGGCATCGGCTGTGAAAGCATGGGTTGCGAAAAAAACGATAAGGAAAAAAACAAAGGGAGGGAATAGTCGCATTGTTAGTGAGGGATACACATGAAAGGCTACGCCTTATTTTAGGGCTTCCGCAGAAAAATATCAAGAGTACGAACGGCATCGACCCTCGTACCGGAGTCAAGTGGGAACAGTATCTTGACAGCAGTGCGAATGCCATCTTGTTTTTCGCCGCATTTTGGCTAGAATTCAAGCGGAACGAGGGGGGAGAGCCGGGGACTGTGTCCCCGGACAACAACATGAATCAACTTTTCTACGGCGACAATCTGGAAGTTTTACAAAAGTACATCGACAATGAGTCGGTCGATTTGTGCTACGTCGACCCTCCATTCAATAGCAAACGAAATTATAATCAGATTTACAACAACGTTGGCACGGACGACATTGCCCAGACGCAGGCTTTCGTTGACACGTGGAGTTGGGGACTGTCGGCAGAACTACAACTCGACCTCCTTCGTAAGGATCAACGTTACACACGACGGTTAGTTGATACGATTCTCGGATTTGAGAAAATCCTCGGCAAAGGGGCAATGCTGTCCTACTTGGTGAACATGGCAGTGCGAATAGAAGAAATATGGCGGGTCTTAAAACCGACCGGCAGTTTCTATCTCCATTGTGATTACACCGCTTCGCATTATTTGAAAATTATCCTCGATGCTGTTTTTTGTGATAGAGGTGGTGATTTTCGCAATGAAATCATCTGGCACTATTACAACAAAATGCATGATCGACGGAAAAAATTGTTTCCCAAGGCAACTGATACGATTTTATTTTATGTCAAAGATGTGAACGCTTCTTTTACCTACCATCAACTCAAAGAGATGCGTCCCACACCCGTCAAACAACTCGCAAGAAAGAAGGTCGATGGCGTAATGAAAAATGCCAGAGATGCTGACGGCAATCTGATCTATCGCATCAAAGAAGACAAAACTCTTGATAATGTTTGGAGTATCCCTTGCTTGCAACCAGCGGCTGCGGAACGTCTTGGTTACGCAACACAAAAACCGCTGGCTTTATTGGAACGGATTATCAAAGCGTCATCGAACGAAGGGGATGTGATATTGGACGCATTCTGTGGTTGTGGTACAACTGTTGATGCTGCTCACTCACTAAATCGAAAATGGATCGGCATTGATATTACGTACAATGCCGTCTCGCTGATTCTGAAACGTTTGAAAGACCGATACAGCAATGATATTGAGCGACAAATTCAACTGTTTGGCATTCCGCGCGACATGGAATCCGCTACGGCGTTAGCACATAAAAAGGATGATCGACTGCGCAAGGAATTTGAAAAGTGGGCAATACTGACATATACGGACAACCACGCCAAGATCAACGACAAAAAGGGTTCGGATCGCGGGATGGATGGCATCGCATACATTTGGGGCGGCTCGGCAATCTTTTCGGTAAAGTCGGGCAACGTTTCTGTAAAAGACATTCGGGACTTGCGTGGTGTGATGGACAGAGAAGAGGCAACGGCGGGTGTGTTGTTGACATTGGAAGAACCGACGAAACCAATGTTGCAAGAGGCGGCGGCGTTGGGACATGTGGACGATCTTCCTAGTGTCAAAATGCCGAAAAAGACACCGAAGTTACAAATTGTTACAATACAAGAAATGCTTGACGGGGCAAGAATGACATTGCCATTGCCGGAAGCAGTGGTAAAATCGGCAGGGCGGCACAAACCCAAAAACAAGAATCAGCAAATTGATTTTGAGGAATGATAAAAACGCATAGATTTCGTGGATTCGGACGTTTTGCGGACGGGGCGGCAACCATTGGAGTGTGCGGTGAAAAGACAATGAACGAATAATGAATGCGCCTCACCTTATAAGGCGCGGCGCATTCACCCCGCCGTAACATTAAACGCCGTCGCGTATGCAAGAACTTCTACGCCGGTAATCATTGTTGTCGCATCTTTGGCGTACATCGACTGCACGGCACTCGTTTCATAGCGGATATTCCAGACCACGTTGGTACCGCTTTGTTTTGCCTTCCGCAGAACCCGGACGGTCGCTTCGCGCCTTGCTCTCGAAAGAAGCCGGGAGAGCGATATAGATTCGCCGCCGACAAGTTTGCGAAAAATCCAAAAGAACGATTTGAGATAATCGTTGGCAATCACCACACTTTCTGCGATGAAGACCGTCTCGGTCGTTTTCCAGTTCGCGGGAAGCACTTTCATGTCGGAAACAACGATGTCCGACAACTCGGCTTCCGCTTTTGCGAGTGCTTTGAGGTGGTCACTCTCAATTTTCAATGCGGCAATGATACTGAACACCGGAATACCGAAAACCGTCATTGCCATCACGATGGCGAACATGATTCCAAACGCGGCTTTATCATCAGCACCGAGGGTCAGCACGGTAGACAAGAACACCAGTCCGAGGACCAAAAAAGGAAACCCGAACGTCAGCAACATTACGGTGACGAAGGCAAATTGTTCAAAAGGGGTGTTCGTGGTGGGACGCATGGGAGTAAATGGAAAAAAGTTAACAAACAAAAGCCGGAATGGAGCGCGGCACAATGACGGACACACAAAAGCCGGAATGGAGCGCAGCGTAAGGACGGTTTTCGCTTTACTCATCCTCCAGCATTACCGCAGTGCCATAGCAGAGCAACTCCGATGCCCCGGCAGTAATGGTACTGGTACCGAAACGGACATTCAGGATCGCATTGGCACCCATCCTTTTGGCTTGATCAATCATTCGGCGTAACGACTCGCTTCGGCTCTCGTTGAGGAGTTCGGTATAACCCTTCAATTCGCCGCCGACGAGGTTCTTGAGTCCCGCCGCAATGTCCCGACCGAGGTGCTTTGCCCGAACCGTGCTACCCTGTACAAGACCAAAAACGCGGACAACTCGCTTGCCCGGCACAAATTCTGTGTTAACAATGAACATAAGAAATGGGGAGACGAAAGTGAAACCGTCCCACATTATCCGCTATCATGTTCACGTTGTCAATACAGCAACCGATCCGTCAGGGCGATTTCTTCACCAACTGCACGGCATCGACAATCACAAAGCCCGTCGTACCCGCATTGGAAATCGTAATCACGGCTTCCTCGTCGAAACTGTACGTTCCCAATGACACAAACATCCTGTCAATCGGTGGTGTTTTGGTCTGGTCAACCAAAACAGCCACATCCGCAGTGTTACCAATCAACTCCGCACCAGGTAGTAAAGAATCGTTGTTTGGAAGCGAAAATCCTTGGATTTGGATGCAAACTAAAACGTTTCTCGCGCGATTGGGATCAGCAGTGTACGCCAAACGAACTTCGTATTTGCCCGGTTCGGGAACCGGGATCGAGAACGTTACACTCTTTTCCCCTTTGCCTTCGTTACCATCGTGGAGATAATACGCCCCCACAAACGGTTGCCGGGCAGTCGATTCCGTCCAGTGTCCTTTGATCTCTGCGTCAATGTCATCCATCACAATTCCGCTTAACGTTCCGATTGCCACTCCTTGAACCGGCGCACTCCTTCGGTCATAGACCAACCGTTGACCATCGGCGAGCAATCGTTCCCGCAACTTTTCGTAATTGACTTCTTGGATGGCAATGTCGTCATCAATCGCAAAGACTGCTGCCGTTGCCGCACTTTGACCGAAAATCATGAAGACCGGCTCCATTCGGATCGAACCAAACGCGATGTGTGACGCGCTCACGCAAATCGCCACGCTCAAATTCGTACACTCGTCTCGCTTCGGAATCAATGAACCGAAGTCCACGCTGTAAGGTCGCGGCACACCGACACCGATGTCCCCTTCGTTTTGCACATATCCCTCTGCCGTAACATACCGCCGGACATTGTGCGAGTCCAACGTGTAAGACCCCATTCCGATGGGACGCGGGGCGGTGCGTCGGCTAAGGCAATCGTGCTCCGTCATGACATACTCGCCGATCATCCGCCGGGCTTCACGGACGTAAATTTGGTGGGGCCAACCGCCGTTGTCGAGAAACTCATCTTTCGGCAAACCCCATTGATTGATCCGGTCTTGTATTTCTTTGGGAACTCGCGGATCGGTGCAAAGGAAATAGAGCAATCCTTGCTGGTGCCACTTATATGCCTCAATGATTTCCTTTCGCCGCTCGTAAGACGCATCGGGATAGTCATAGTTGAAGCCGATGTAGTTAAAACTGAAGGGACCATGATTGTTCGTATCCGTTTTCCAATTCGGAATCGGGTCGAACTTCTCGAATGTTTCCCGCCAGCCATCATCGAAGACGCGGATCATCAATTCGTACTGCTCCGGGTCGTATCCTTCGGGCTTGGGAAAGGGGATACGGTTATCGGGATGCCGCGACATACAAACGCGGAAGCAATACGCTTGCACCCGATGGTCGCCGGTACCGCGAATGCCCGGCTCGCAGTCCGAAATCTGCGGCAACAACCCGCTACTCGGATCGCCCGGTATCTTGTAGGGATCGACCGCCCCCGGCTTGAACCAATGCTTGTGATGCAAGATGCCGACCTGATTGCCGTTCCACGTTTCGCCATAAACCGAATTGTCTTCCCGACCGACGTGATAACTCACTCCGGCGGCTGCCATCAAATCCCCTTCGTAAGTGGCGTCAATGAACTGCTTGCCCGCAAAGGTCTTGCCGCAGAGCGTCGTGATCGAGATGATGCGTGTGCCTTCCTTCTTGATCCCGTTCTCACGGTCAAGCAATGCCTCCCGGACGACGGGGATTTTCATTTCTTCGACCCATTCATTGAAGACGGCGAGAGCAATGCGGGGTTCAAACGTCCACATCGTTTGTTCATCGTGAACCATTGATCGGGTACCTTGTCCTTGATTGGCGAAGTCTTCCCTTCTCTCCCAACTCCACACCTCGGGATTCTCATATTGTTTGTAAACTCGGTGGTAAAACTCGCGTGCCAATCCGCCGATGGCACCGGTATTGCCGGAGTCGGTGAACCCGAGTCCACCGCTGGAGAGACCACCGAGATGTTTGTCCGGCGAGACGATAATGACGGACTTGCCCATCGTTTTGGCTTGGACTGCTGCCGTTACCGCCGCCGAAGTACCGCCATAGATGACGATGTCGTAAGTCTCCGCCGCGCGAAGAGCGGTAGTGGAGAAAATGCTGGAGAAAATAGTGGAGAAAAAAACAACAAATGCGATGAGTGGGAGAGGAATCAGGTACTTCATAAAGGTGTCCTTTCTGGGTTGGCATTATCAAATATCGCATACTGGGGTATCCGTTTTGCTCCACCTAATTTTTCCTTGTTTTTGTGGGTTTCCAGTGGTATCCGTGGAGCAGGTCATTTTCCGTAACGGGCGGCGTTGCAACGGCTTGTTCCAACAATC
>Ga0123353_10005552_pt1 | contig 16583 bp, 7 predicted proteins | sample TergutLab28metaG_3_FD_92763 | JGI IMG/M metagenome (GOLD analysis project Ga0123353, IMG submission 92763) | Labiotermes labralis P3 segment gut microbial communities from Petit-Saut dam, French Guiana - Lab288 P3 | ecosystem: Host-associated > Arthropoda: Insects > Digestive system > Gut ...
AGCAGTAGTAGTATTAGTAGTAGTAGTAGAGCAGCAGCAGCAGTAGTAGTAGTAGCAACAGCAGCATTAGTAGTAGAAGTAGTAGTAGCAGTAGTAGTAGTAGCAACAGCAGTAGTAGTAGTAGTAGTAGCAGCAGCAGTAGTAGTAGTAGTAGCAGCAGCAGCAGTAGTAGTATTAGTAGTAGTAGTAGAGCAGCAGCAGCAGTAGTAGTAGTAGCAACAGCAGCATTAGTAGTAGAAGTAGTAGTAGCAGTAGTAGTAGTAGTAGCAACAGCAGTAGTAGTAGTAGTAGTAGCAGCAGCAGTAGTAGTAGTAAATTTCTGTGTTTCACATTACCGTACGATTTTTGCGTGGAAAGATAAAATCTGGATGCAATTGGAAGAAATAATTTTGATAGAAGTGTGTCATTTTATAATATTCTCAGCACTCCATATAAATAAAGATTCTCAATTTTTATGTAAACACACAAGTTCAATAAAGTGAAATGTCATAATGGTCCCAGCTCTCAATTTTGTTTGCTGCCCGTCTTCGTTATTTATCATGGCAGGAACCTGAAATCTTCTATTAGAAAGTGGTTGGCAGTGGGGTGATTATTTCTCTATAGGTGATCAGTGTATCACCTTCATACATTGCTTAGAGTTGGATTAGATGAAAGGATAATTTTATATGTTTGACTGAAGAGAGCTGTGACAGAGGTTAAAATGATATACTTCAGGGAAATTTGTCTCTGTTGGCTTAACAAAATAAGAAAACCCTCATAAACAGCACACAGTATTAAAGATCGTTATCCACATTACCGTGTATAATTAGTGCTGTGGTTAATAATGAGTGGATCAATAAATCTACTCGCCCTAATCCCATCATGAAATGTAGATTGACAAATTTGCCTTGTTGGAACGTTGTCGGTTTCTTAAACTGATTAATTGAATTTTATCGTGAAAAGTGGATAATGGGATGGTAAGGAAGTGTAAAGCGTTTTTCGCTGAATCAGCAGCAGTATCACGTCATTTGCCTGGAAAAATTAAGGAAAACCACGAAAACCTAGAGCCAGGGGTCAGTGTTCGGCCGAACTAGAAACCGAGTGTATGCCCCAAGCGATCCTTCACTAGCCGGCTAATCGATGATAATCAGGACCCAATACCGGTAATTAGACACTCCTGACCATAAACAACAGTTACGTTCCGGAAGGTCGGGCACAAGTCTAATTTTGTGCAGGTCGGAATTTAGTACACCTGTGATCAAAATATATATATGTATATTAAAGAAAGTTCAGTTTAAATCCAAACTCAAACACACAGGAACATGATCGGCCGCAGCATGACTGCCCCTCTCCTGTGTTATCGCCCAGCAGTATTCTTCCAACACTTACCTTTCATTGCGCTTTCATTTCCGCAAGGAAACGTTCAGAGCGTTATAAAAATGTTTCTCTTTCAATTTTATTACTTTTTGGAGAAAAAGAGAAGAATGAGATTGAAATTCGATAACTTGCAATTCCTTAACTTGTACAGCGTCTGTACTAGGCGGGTTATGGCTTGAATATATGTAAAGCAAGAAATAATGCTCGAAGTGACTTGTTGGATGTGCGAGACCCCTGTAGGTATACAGCTGAGCATTCGGACTCGGCATACACAATGAGCCATGCCTCAGCTCACCTCCCTCCAACTCTTACTTTCCGTGAACATACTTTTTCCACGACTTTTTCTTTCCGGATCTCCTGCTGGATTATTTGACGATGCATCATTCTACTCCCCCCCCCCTTTACATTCTTTGCTTCTTTTCTTCCTCGACACTTTTTTTCCCCAGTCTCTTCCCTAATTGTGTTGGCCCCTCCTACTCTTCCTGGTCGATTCGCTTCCATTGGCTCGCTCGCAGAGCATTGTCCTTTCCTCTTGTTCCTGTGTCTAAGTATGAGAAGGAGAAAAAGAAGAAGAAGAAGAAGAACGCGTACTTTCAAAGCACGAGTCAATTTCAACCCCACGGCCAGAAGTTCGGTCCCTGAAAACTGGACATTTGTTGTCACAATCCTGAGAACCCTAAGTGCTGAATGACCTTACTTCCACACATTTGAACACTGTTTACAAAATAAGTATGACAGGCAGCACATTGTGGGCATATTGTGGGCATATCGTGGCATATTGTGGGCATATTGTGAGAATATTATGGGCATTTGTGGGCATATTGTGGGAATACTGTGGGCATATTTTGGGGATATTGTCATGCACAGCCATTTGAACCGCACTTTCCGTCAGTTACGCAGGCTACTTCAGGGAAAATGAAGACATTGCACAGTGTTGCAACGTCATTAAGAAAGACGGCAGGTCGGTTAGGCACAGGTTATTCATCACACAGATTTGGGTTTAAACCTGGATAGCCACTTAAAGACGAAGGGCAGGTTCCTTTATTTAAAGACCCAGGTCCTACCGCGCAGCGAACACGTTTCATCTCGGTTATGAAAAGGAATCATTTGGTGTTATATGGGGCAAAAGTTGCTATTTGTTCTGAGATAATTACAAAACACACAAATACAGTGTGGCAGAATGTAAAATTTTTGAATGTTAAATCGGTTGGTTCATCACATAACCAGTAGGCTTTAATAAGTTAATTCCTAGAGAAAGACGTGACACGTGAGCAGACATCCCTGAGAATTTCTTCGATTTTGCTCCATATCTATCCATTACGGCTCCTGAGATGCGCCATGGTCCTTACCAGTCAGCACAACGTGATACCCTGCGTCTCAGTTTGATACGTACATCTGTGAGTAGCACTTGACCAGTGGAGCAAGTAAATTTCTTACAAACCAAAATAAGGGAGGAATTATGTTTGATATCACCATTTATCGGAAGAAATTTTAACGTGTCAAAAGGCTATGGAAAATGGACGATCAAATTCTTAGGATAACAACAATACTAAATGAAATATTGTTATTGCGTCTGTAGATACAGGAGAAATATCAGATGGTTTGCTTGTTCACGTGTTACGCTCTATCAAATGTTGGAATGTTTTACGGCTTAATGAGAGGGGAAGATGATTCTATAATCTAAAGTGGAGAAAGAAGTCGAAAAATTCGATCGTGTCCTATTTTAGTATGCTGTACGGAATCATCTTCTTTGCCAGTTTATATTTTACTTTCATAGACAGGCGTGTTTTTCGACCCAGTTTTCTAAAATGCTGGAAAGTTATGAATCTGAAAGTATACAAAAAAAAGGGCCACATTATGCAAGTATTTTCCTTGGGGGACCAAGCAACAGAAACAAGAAACTCAGGTAGACAACACCTGGACGAAATTCAAAATCCGGGTTTTTCCAGAATATGAGCAAGGATTTCTAGCCACCTCATCGCAACGTCCGTGTCATATTCGCGGGTGTTAACTGAAACACCAAACACCCTATTCACAACAGCCTCTTTTCCGAAAGAAAGCCGAACCTAGTATTTCCTAAATACTAGTAGCGCGCGTTAGCACTCTGCCAAACTACTCAGCTCGTGTTGTCTCCGCAGCCGCCATTATTACTGTCGCTACAGTGCCAACAACATTTTTAATATAAGTTAAAACTCATCAGCATTTATGAGCTTCACACATGCTGAACAGTAAAATAAAACACGCCTGTTTTGTGACCAGCATTTCATAACTAACAGAGACACAACACGGTCCGACTACATGCAACACGAAAAAAGGTTCGCCATGAAATCGATTGGCAGACTCGCAACACAGCAGCCCTTTTGATGTCCCTTTTGTTCTACACACATTATTGACAACGCAGGACAATGTACACATGAGTGTCTGTGCATATAATGCAGGAATAATGTTTGTTAGTAGGAGTTAAGGAAATGAACTTATAGATGCATCAATAACCTTATCTTTTGCAGCCGGTAGTTCAGTTTCGTCCTTTGACGAAAATGAAACTTATCGCCCAGGTTTAGTGAAATTAAGATTTCTTATAATTTACATGAGTCGATGCGTTATGTGTGGAACCGCTTCTGAGGATGTGAAATGTGTAACTTTTCCGTAGGATTTTCAAACGATATTTCACGTCTTTAAATACATTGTGTCATTGTGTTGTATGGAGTGTGTCTCATATCAGGGTTAATTAAAAGGATATTTAATCCTTCATGTCATACTTTAAGGAATTATAATACAGTTTCTGGGGAGTAAGTGAGGTAACAATCACGAAAGGAGGCCTCTGGACCGTCGCTCGAATCCGGGATATCCGATTACAAAATAGGGACCAGAAGCTCACAGTTTAATGGCTGCCCAGCCTGTGTGTAGTTCTCCATACGGGAGAGTTTCCACTTTAACATCACGTAAGAAGAGGCGCTGGTGTCATCTCTAGTATCAAATACGAGGCCTTTTCTGCTGTAGTACACAAAGCGGAAGGTGAAATTAACCACTGCTTTTACCAAGTCCTAAGTTCTAGAATGAACCCCATGTCGTGATTATTCATATATTAAAAAAATTGTTTTGTGGTTTGCACGGTGTATGTTGCGACATTTTTGCGTGCAGTTAATATTATTCAGGTCTAATTTTGCTGCAACAAATACATACATTTAGAATAGCCACTCTCAGTTCTCCGTAAGCACGCAGGACTACTTCTTCCTCCTCGTGCTCTTATTAAGCCCTCTTTTTCACAAACTCACCGTCCCCGTACATGCACGCCGCTTGCCCCAGGCCTTCCCACCCCGGACTGCTATCACCGCCAGACTAATTTAGCAAGGCATCTGCCAGACCGCCGTACTGCTGGTACCGAAATGACGCTGAGAATGATTTATGATGTTTTGGTTACACAGGAATTGTCGATACTTTGCAGATGACTCACGCTCTGCCGCTTTGTTCAGACAGATCACTTTGAGTTTTATGCGTTGTTAGCACGAAATTAACAAAATGAGCGCACAATGAGGTAGTCTCGTTTATAGGCCCGCTCCTTCGTCTCTCAAATTACTGGCCGGATATTGAAGAAATCTTTTAATCTGATAAAAGAGAAAACATTGTTCGACAGATGTAATTTTGTTGCTTATCACTCTAGCATGGAAATTGATATGGAAAAATAAGATAGTGCGAATCTCAAAGCAACCGTCTTCAGAAAAACTAATGAGAGATCAAAAAACAACTGGCGAATATGGAATATTTAAACTATTTGGCTGTCATCATAACAGATAATGCAAGATTCAGCCTACACGTGAAATTAAATCCAGCATTTCAGTGGCAAAAACAGCACTCAACAAGAAAAGGACTCTATTCACTATTTAAGGAAGAAACTATGAAAGTGCTACACTTAGAGCATAGCTTTTTACGGTGCAGAAACTTGGGCACAATGGAGGAAAGTATATCAGAAATACCTTGAAAGTTTCTAAATGTTATGCTGGAGAAGGATGGATAAGATCAGCTGGACCGATCTTGTGAGGAATGAAGAAGTGTTATGTAGGGGCAAGAAGGAGAGGAATATCCTACATACAATAAAAAGAAGGAAGGTTAACTGGATTGGTCACAAATTGCGTAGGAACTAGCTTCCAAAATGCGGTGTTGAAGGAAAGATAGAGGAAAGGACAGAAGTGATGGGAAGGCGAGGAAAAAGACGTAAGCAGCCATTGGACGTCCTTAAGAAAACTCTTGAATTTGGAAGACCTAGACCGCACTCGGTGGAGAATTCTCTTTGGAAAAAGCTAGGGTATAGACCGGTCGAAAGGCAGACCGGCTAAGGGAATGTGATGATGATCACTCCGGTATACTTCCTATTTTAAGTAAGTTTAAATATAACGTACATATCTGCTATTACTGCCTAGTTTTAAAATTATTACTGAGTGACATTAAGAGCAAATCTCATTAAAATCAAATGCTTTTAATTATCATTTTGCGATATGTTATTTGTTAAACAAAATAAAAGAAAAGACGATTTCTCTCTCTTTTAAAGTGTAATATCTGTAGTATGACTGGCTCTCCAACGACAGTTTTTTAGTCAGTAAACCGTCGTCCAGCAACTTACGAAAAGTCGTAAAGAATGACTTTGGAAAATATTTGTGCTGCACAAGGAAGTGAGCCACGTGTATCCATTCTATTTGAAACATAACATCTTACATAAAAAATATTTTAAAATTAAATCCTTACTTCCCAGAAAAAAAACATCTTCTCCATTACGAAGATCCGTTGCCAATCAAATTTAAGGAAGTGAACTTTACTTACTCCTGAGAATCGCATGAAACCCCTGAGTCACTGTGTCAGTAAAACTCGGAGCCTCCTAAAGTATTGGCAGAGCATATAGCTTATACCTAACAGGAAAACTGAAAGGATTCAAGGCTGTAGGTTGTAATTCTCGCTCGAACAACGTATTTTGTAACTGCACTATCTAAATTTTTACGCATTTTACTGGCCTCACGCAGATCTATCCATTAATTGTTTGTTAAGCGATTTATTTATTTCTGATAACAATTAAAATTCAATTGAACTAAAACAGTGTCAAACTTATAACACATTGCTATTGTGTTTACAGTACAAAGAAACAGTAAAACCAGAAAGGATCCATTGAGCCGTGCGGTGTAAGGCGCAGATCTGCAGCCGCTCTTATGCTGACATTCTTATTTCATATCCTGCTGAAGGCATAGATGTGTCGTCTCTTGTGTTTGTTGTATGTTGTGTAGGTAGCAGCCTCTGCGGCGAGTCGATCACTTGTTCAGAAGAGTCCTACCGACTGTTTTTTTTTGTGTGCGTGGTCTTGAAAGCTCAAGAGTGAGGCGACCTAAGCTTGATTTGTCTGTTGCGACACACAGAAGTTGCCTGATGATGGCTGTTTTACGGCCGAAACATGTAGCCCTGATGTAAATGATATTTCTTCAATACGTTGATATACATATATTGTGTTTTATACGGTAAAATACATATACAGAGACGTCCACTTTGCATATGTAGAACCCCTGCACACTTACATATATACATATTACATACATACATAATACATACATACATACATACATACAAATATACCATACATACCTACATTTATATATACATGCTAATTATACGTACATAAATACATACATACATATACACATAATACATACATACATATGTACAAACATACCATACATACATACATGTGACGTAGACGTACACAGACGACGCTGTATGGTGCGATCTGTAAGATCAATACCTTGAGTCAGTTATCTAAACTGATTAACATGTGCCATTTTGTATTATTCTGTATTAATCGCCATCGGGTTTTAATGTCGGATCATATTCATAATTTGTGTTTTACTTAACACCCAAGAACTAACGATCTTTGAACTCTCCAGTAGTGTTACTATGACACCTACGGATGGCTGTTAAGCCGAAATATTTTTGATCGTAAATAAACATCCTATGAAATGTGTACCGTGTTAGTATTACTGTCTTTTCACAACACTGTGATTACTTGTACCATCCCATGTCTGTATCGCTTGTAGAATATGTGTCTCACGTTGAAGATTATGTTTATGCGTTATTTAAGGCTTCCGCTCTTCTGTAACGTTATGCAACGCTGACTGGTAGTTAGTTACCGACGTTTCGGGCCAGACTATCCGTCCCGTCTTCAAGAATCAAGAGGCCCAAGAAGGATGTTGGGAAGAGCTGGATAAGTACTGTTATTAAGGAATGGTGTGGGCGGTGACTGGACCTCAGAGACAGTGATATGATCCAATTGCAGTTATGAAGCTTAGAAGAAATGTGGCTAGGGTAAGATCAGATTACAAAGAAGAATAAAAAATGTATACGGAAGGCGGAAACAGTAAGAAGGTAGGAGAGCTGCTTTGTGCCGGTGGAGAGGCCAGGAGAGGAAGGAGGTCTGCCGGAGGGGCTCTGGGATGAAAGAGAGCTGGAGCGTGAAGCAGCAAGTAAGTCGAGTGAGAAGAGAAGAGGTAAGGAAAGGGAGACCTAAGAGACTAGAGAGGAAGAATAAAGATTAAATAACAAGAATAAGAAAATGAAAGAAAACAGAGGGATGAGGACTTAGCAGGCAAGCGAACCACATGGGCGTGGGGTGACAGACAAGTGAAGAGAAGGACAGCAGTCCGGTCATTGAGGGAAGTGGGTGCTACAGGGTGAAGTGGCATTAGGACGTGAGGGAATTCAGGAGAGGTGCAGAAAGGAAGACTGAGATAAACCCGGGTAGTTGAAGATGGAACGATAGGTTACCCCGAAACGTCGGAATCTAACCAACAGTAGACGTTGCGTAACATCCCAGAAGAGCGAAGACCTTACTTCATTATATATTATTTCTTACACCCTAGTTTCAGGCACAAGACCCGTTATTTCATTATTCGTTAACAACAATACTGTGTGTGTGTATTGTTTCGTGTTGCCATTAAATACAGTTTCAATAAGACTGACTACAATTATTAGAATATTTTAGTTTTTAAATTGTCACCCTGCTGTCATAATCAACCTTCCACATTACGTTTGATTTTTTAAATGTAAATTAGTGTTGATTACCTGATTATAATAACAAAGTATCATTATAAATATAATATTATTTATTTAACTTGAATTCGTAATATCATAGAGTTTGGTCCCCATTTGACAATGACAGATGACGAAAACAGCCTACAAGTGCTTCAAACTAATTGCCATAAATAACAGGTTTAGTCGATGCAAATTCCAATGGATTTGACGACTTCATAGGGATAATGTTACCTAATACTATAATTTACTAATACAAGCATGAAATTTAGTTGAGCGTAATCCGATTAAATTTATGTCGAACAAATCCAAAATCATATGCACATAATCAGCAGTGGCAGCATGTCATTGGTTTGTGGAGTAGGAGTGCCAGTTTTGTTTTCGACCCCTTATCCTGATTATCCTAAACGTTTTTTTACATGTATTGTCTTTTGGTAGGTGCAGTAGCAACAGAGCTGCCCAAGTGGGTCATTTGTTTAGGATGATGGGCACACATCCATGATATCTGCTGGATTAGAAACAAAGACTACAACACTTTAGCCCTTTGAACACGGCCATTCACGTAATTTCTTACAAACTCTCAATTTTTGTATCACAGAAACCACAGTTCATATAAAAGTAAGGTAAAACAATCCCTCTACAGGCTTGGACGGGTCCCAAGAGTTCCAGGAGTTTAAGGCTCCCAGATTTCTTGACAATGGGCACATGAAGGTGGTAAGGGTTTCAGCCTTACACACCGGCCGCCTTTATCCCCTAGGAAATATTCGTAGTACTCATTTGTTTTCGAGGTTTAGTCGACCCTAGGACCATAGTGTGGCCGAAAGAATTATGTCAATTCCAGTGACATCATTGGGAATCGAACCATCGACCTTAGGCTAATAGTGCGTCCGCCAGCTGCGCCACCGGGTGCCCCTCCAGAGCTCATGTGCACTATAAAAACCAATCTGTTAAAGATGTTTAGAGAAACAATGCGTGTCAGTTCTGCGAGTAATAAAAAAAAAACACATGCGATAGTTACTGCGCATGACACATGAAATTACGTCTGGTCTCTACGCGACTAACGGGCAAGGGGAGCGATATATTTTGCCAGGGTGAATATTTCTTTCGATTACTCTCTACTGAAATACAGCAAAACCTCTCTAAGACGGAACGAGATTAATCTAAAACCCTGCCTAATAAGAACTCCATAAATAAAGTCCTTCTTAAGAAGCTAGCAGTCACCTAGCTGTGCACGTTATGCCCCATCTTGTTTCTAAACCGAAAATCCGTTACAGTGTTCCAAAAAATAAAAAACCGCTATCTACCTGAATGTACTACGTTACAGTTTGTCAAAAACAATTAGTAAAACCGGGAGGAAAGTCGATAATCTTTTACAGTTACGAACAGGTATCCTCAGATGTAAATCTGGAACGCTGACTATAGACAAACCTAATCGGCTTACTGAAATTATATATTAAAACACAGTATGTATCATTGGGGGCTAAACACGGAAAAGACAAGTAATGGTCAGATTAACACAACTCAGATCCCTAGTGTCCTGAGAAGTCGCCATATTCTGTACGGCCAGTCTTTGACATAAACTGCGGTAGTACTTTGCTACAGTTTGCTTTTTTCCTCAGCTCGTAGTTGGTCGTAGATGGTCCATCGCCAAGCACCCTGCAAAATATGGAATACAATACTGTAACAATATGAAAGTTGATGCATTAATTCCTCCTAATATTAAACAGTGAACAGACCGTTGATATTAATAATACTTGTCAGTAGCATGCTACTGAACTCATGTAGTCGATTTCTTTTTACTGCCCGCTGGTGTTAAGGCAATTTTGTATTAAATGCACCGACCGCCTTTGTAGCGTGTTTCCATGGTGACACGGAATGTAACCTACCATTCTGAAGAGAAAAGAGTACACTAAATCTTATAGATTTATCCGACCCTAGATCTAACTTCAGAAAGGTATGATACCCTCAGGAAATATTCGGAGCGTAAGGAATTGGTTGCATACGTGTATCGTTTCAATAAACAGGTACTGGATAATCCACTGGGATCCCATTGCCTCTCGCAACGTACGATTCACCCCGCATTACAGCTGCTGCCTCTCACGTCTGTCTCCACGTCGAATGTTTCATTGAGTTCTAACGCGCGTTAAAAAGGTTTCTTTTCAAGAAGCTAATTGTAGCTTAATAGTCATTCCCCCCCACCCCCTTTTGAAACCTACAGACTCGTGCCGAATTAAATAGATCCCTTCTGTGCATTTATTTTGAACAAAATAGGTTCAGTCCATACTTTCGCACACTGATTCTTGTAGTACATCTTGTAAAATACAATAAGTTGTCTCAACTGGTATATTCCTTTCATGTATGTTAGCAACACTACAATTGGAAAAATTGGTTTTGGTATTCGTAACTGCAGTAAACTTCCAAAGAGCTGTTCTGGTGCAGGTTTTTCTTATACAACTGTACTTTCAATCTCTAGCGGAATGGGTTGAAAAGGTGAAGTTAGCTGGGTCAGCAGAGACAGCCATGCAAGCAAAGTGGCTGCCGGGCTGCAGACGGTAACAAGCCACAGGGTAACGCAGACAGTAGAAACACCCAGTCATAAAGAGAGGTTGAATGCAGTAAGTAATGCGGCTCAGGACAAAAGGAAAAGTTGTAAATATGAACTTTAAACTGATTACATGTAAGTTTTCCCATATTTTCAGTTCACCTCATGCGTGATGTACTCCGTTCGAACCCCTGCCCGGCATGGTTCGGCGATTAGTTGCCGGTCTCTCAACCACAGTTGCCCGGCTCCAATTCCAAACCAGTTCATGTGGGTGTTGTATTGCAGGCCTTTCTGAGCACTCGATTTTACCCTACTAGTATCTTTCCAACAGTCTTGATACCCATGTTTCACATACTACCAACGCCATGCTCTCTTAGTAAGTGAGAGGGTCGTTAAATGATCTTCCCCTCTCATCTCCACATGTTTCATTTAGTATACGTTGGTTGGTTCCACAACATAATATCCTTTTTCACTCAAACCACTCCGTTTTATCGGTGCTACACAAACACAGTTGTCGATGAAGCGTTTCTAAATAACTAATTAATAAACCAAAGCGTGTTTTGTGTCTGTCCAATGTAACTACTGTTTGAAATTAACCGCCGCTGATAGATGTAAAATGAAGGACAAAGTTCAGAACCTCAGCTCCTCCAGAATAAACTGTCACTTTCTTACAAATATTTGGATTAGGCTTTAAAATATTGCCCTACTCTATTAGTATTTCAGGTATTGAAACGTTAGAATAATGATAAAATTGAAGTTGACAAGCAGCAGGACATTAAGAGGCCTACAAATCTGAAAAATAATTTTAATAAGCTAGTTTGGAGTGTATGTACTTGTCTAACACAAATTTATTTGATGGTAGATATATGTATAGAATTTATTACATAAAGAACAACTACATGTTTTGGCACTTGACATTGGCCATCTTCAGGTTGAGAAATGAAAAAACTTAGTAAGCAGCTATACTCGAATTATGTGGGTTGTATACAGTGGGGAGGTAAGAGGTGAGGTGGTCACGAGGTCTCACATGTGTTATGTAGGATGGGTGGTGTGGGTACATGGGTTCTGCTATCATATGCTATGTCTAGGTTACGGTATCATCTTATGTTTGTAGAAATTATATGTACATGTGCAATTAACTTATAAATATACCTTATGATTAAGTTTAATAAGAAAATGTTCAATCAACTCGGTTCCACAGTTCGTTACACGCATGAAGTTTCCGTCGACATTCTTAGTGTGGTGCTGCGAATTCTACGGACCACATCTCCCTGTTTGATAGATGTCTGAATATGGAGCTTGGTGGAATGAAAATTGCCATTGTAAACCGAGGTAGACAGAAGAGCATGGCTCGGTGTCAAACTCGGGTCCCAGCGGTGAAAACCGGGCGATTTCTGGCACGATTATAGGTGCCATGTCTTGATACTGTGTACGGCAAGTGGAAGTGAAGCCTTATACCTCAGTTATCTCGGCAGTAGATTGAAAACAAGTGGAAGACTCAGGCTGCGGCCGCTTTATCTACGAGAACGGATCCTCTGGTACTATTTGATATGAAAATCTATGTCTCAGACGCAGTTTGAGTGTGGTGACGAATAAACAAACGAAACTCAAGGGCTTAGGTTTAGGTGTAGCAGAAACAGTGGAAAGTGACAGGTGGAGGTGTCAGTTACTCACCTCTGAACAAGGTGGTGCAGGCCGGGGATTGAGAGACCGCCGCCTCGCTTGATTGTTTCTGAAGGTGGATACTGATTACAAGAGGCGCTCTAAGTCCCCGGTTGTAAGCTGTCGGAACTTGGCTACGTAACTTCAGCAAGCAAGATTATATTAGTGCAGTCACAAAGCTATCGCATGTTGGAAGACAGTACCTTACTGTGTTCAGTATGTCCGTGTTGAATGGTACTGTGTGAGCAGCAGATCCTGTTCCTCTTCGGATGACACGTGAAAATATCTGAAGAAAGACAAGCTGGGTGTAACAGTTTATCTAACTCACTCTAACTCTAAACAGTGCAGTCACTGTTCCTTTTAAATATTTTAATTTGTAGCTAGATAGAATTATCGTCTTTACAAGAAAGCTTCTTCCTTTTGACGTGGTGGATATCAACACAGATAGATACTTCACAAGTTAAAAATTTACAGTGGTTAAAGTAATGCTTTCGAAACTGTTCGTTTTACGCTCCACAGTTACACACTTGCACATGTACTAAAATTACAATTAAAACACAGAGAATCCACATGTAAAATGTTCAAATGTTGAAACAAAAGCGGAGATGGGCCACCTCAAAACCAAAATATGAGCAAAGCGCTGGTACTACTCAGTATACATTGCACACGCACAATACTACCAGAAATTTGCCCTTATTTTGGTTTCGAAGTGGTCCCTGTACGATTGCAAATCATCTAGCGAAGATTGTAGTAGTCCCAGTCACAGCCTACATGGAGCGCGAAGAAGCATTTCCGCTATTGTTTTTTCATTGTAAACTTTTATGGGCGGATTCTCCTGCTTTTAAATTGAAATTTTAATACGTGTGCAAGTGTGTGACTGTGGGGTGCACAACGAACAGTTTCGAAAACCTTACTTTAAATACTGTAAAGGCTTCTTGATTATGGTAAACACGTAGGGCCAAAACATGCAAAAGAAAATTTTGTGCGTCTGTTTTTTATATATATTCTAGTGCATGTAAGGTTGGTTTTATGAATTGACTTTTATTCTATGCACTGTAGACGCAATATTTAAAAAACGAAAATTCATTTTCCAGCTAAATCCCGGGTAAGCAAAACAGCTACGAAAGTCAATTTATATTGCGAAAACAACATTCATTGTCCAAATGAAAACAGACTATTGAAATTGCACTACATTTTATGTATTTTCTGTGTTAGGTGCTGGAAAACTGATTTTCAATTACGAGCAAGAACACGAACGTTTCCCGCATTCATTCCCAAAACACCACTGGGATCCGCAAAGACTCGTATAATGTGGAAATGTAGACCCTTTACCAAGACGTAAAATCCGCCGGAAGGTGAGGTTGATTACACATCATTTAGTGCCAAGAATAAATTGAGTGGAGTTAAACAGTCGTTCCCTTGTACGCCAAAATGTCGAGATTCTTGGACAAGAAGGCATTAAATTTGCTTAATACCAGAATGAAAGACGGTGTGAGCCGAAATTACCAAAATCTCTACAACCGGCTTCAAATAGAGTACCACCGATATCATTAATTAATTCATAGAATAAAGCATGACGAAATTTCAGCGGAAAATTTTGGCCTTTACGAGCATTATTAATGCGGTCTACTGAGAAAATATTTCATCTGTATTTGAAGTATTCAAAGTGTTAGAATTCATTTCGAAAAGCGGAACAGACTTATCCGACTACAATATTACAACTAGATCCCAAAAGGAGCTTAGGAATACACAAAAAGAATATAAGGTATTAACAGGAACTGAAAACGGAGGGAAATTCGTCAACTTAAATCCCGAACCTCCAAATCTGAGAGGTCTAATTAAAATTCACAAAGAAAACACACCTATCCGACCAGTTGTTAATTTTAAAATTGCCCCATCCTACAAACTGGCCAAGACGTTTACAGCACCACTTTGAAGTATTCATTACATATAAAAAGTAAACTTCTTTCAAAATTACTAACCCCAACAACTTGAAATATTTAATTCGAAATATACTCTTATACACCCCAAAGTTTTTTAGACGTTCAATGGAAATATTGACAAATTCCACTTCTGGTAATAGTTTCCATAGGTAATTGGCCGTTGAAACACCCTTGTGCGTTGTGACTCTGAAGATATCTCACGGAAATTCTAGCTGTTATCTTGTAGCATTATGAAAATACAGTACTATACAATTATGTCATCTAGAAATATTTCCTTTCTAGCAAAGGTACGCAAAACAATACCGACCAAAATATACATTCCAGTAATGTTCATTGTGGCAATTTGGCCGTCCTCTCATAACTGAGATGTTCTTTTCATATCTATGGAAATTAATAACCACCGCCAAGCCGACGGAGTAAGCATTCTTATAAGCACATGATTCTGCTATTTAGAGGAACGAATGAACTTTGTTTCGTAGTAGCCAGTATTGGTATACCAATCGCAGTAGAGTTTTCATTGTCGTTTCCAACTGCTTTCTTGTCTTCCTATTCAAAAGAACTTTTAATAAGGGCACAGAAGGACAGAATAGAAAATAATAGGTTTAGACTTAGTTTCCGTATTGTAATATCTTAGATAAAGTACTTGCCAGGGTGTCTGTATGTGCTTTTCGTTATATGATATTTGTGTTAAATATGTATTAACAGCAGGTGGAGCAAGTAATGAGGTACTGAGTTGGTACAGTTAACTCCACGACAAAAGAAGCTATCTGGAAGACAATATTTTCGCTGGATTCTGGTAACAGATTTGTAAGAAAATATACTAAAACTTCGTTATTTCTTTCGGTAGGTGATTGCCACCACCCTCAAGTTTAAAGTGGTTGCTGCTCTCCCCTCAGCTTGCAAATGTACGGAAATAAGGAAGTTTTAATGACTGTGAAGGAAGTTTTCGTACCATAAGTTGCTTACCTGTCCAAGAAGTTTTCTCTGCAATGTATACAGCAAACTGTCAGGAAACTTTTACAGGGGGGATAGGGGAAGGGACATCTTCGACTTTACCGCGGCACCTACAGCAACGGCAAAGACAGAAAAGAAAACGAAATCCCTTGTTAAAAAAAAGAACAAAGTAGACTATTTTCTTTCAAAAATATACATATATTATATTCTTCAAAGAACTCATTTTAACAGTGGATTAACGCCGACCTGGCTGGCGTAGCGGTTGAGTTGGTGTATTTAGTATAGTAGTCAAGCAGATGTAGTTGGTGTAGTGGTTGAGGTAGGGTAGTTTGGTTAGTAACTGGTGTAGCTGGTGTAGCGGATGAACTAGTGTAAGTTTAGAGGTTGACCTGGTGTGGCTGGTGTAGCTGGTGGTAGCTGTTGTAGTGGTGTAGCTGGTATAATTGTTGCAGATTGTGTGGTGGAGTAACTGTTGTAGTGATGTTGCTGCTGAAGTGGTGGTGTGGTGTTGTAGTTGCTGTAATTGGTGTAGAGCGTGTAGTGGTTTTGCGAGTTAACGCTTTCGAACCTCGGCGGGATTTGCGGCTATGCTGAAAGAGAATTTTCGACACTTCCTGCTCCCGTCAGTTCAGTATAGATGCAGTTCTTTAAAACGGAACTCTGAGTCAATACCACCACCTTCCAGATCCTTGTGTAAAGAGGTAAATATTCCCTTTATTTCCTTAACTGAAAAATACGTCAGAAATAACTTATGGGTGTGTGGAAATGTGGTTCAGTCTTTTTTAAACTTCGTATGATGGATACGATTCTGTAGGTTTACGCCCGGACCGCTTTATACCTTTTGTTAGGATCCACGATGCCCATTGTACAGACTTCAAAGCCTACTGAACACAATGGCGAAGAGAAATCTGCGTCACGGCCTGGCAAATAAGCTCGATTCTCCGATCCACCAGTCCGTAGCTAGTCACTATACGGACCGAAGTAGCAAATCCTTACATACTCGCCACTTAATACCACAGTGCTATCTTTTTCGAATCTGTGAAATTCCTGCGGTTGCAACGGTG
>Ga0123353_10005553_pt1 | contig 16582 bp, 8 predicted proteins | sample TergutLab28metaG_3_FD_92763 | JGI IMG/M metagenome (GOLD analysis project Ga0123353, IMG submission 92763) | Labiotermes labralis P3 segment gut microbial communities from Petit-Saut dam, French Guiana - Lab288 P3 | ecosystem: Host-associated > Arthropoda: Insects > Digestive system > Gut ...
GCACCGGGTCGGCAAAGGGCGAGAGCATATCTCCGTACAGCTTGCCCGCGTTGGCGGCGTCGCCTGTGGCGTAGCGCGTGTTGTCCGTGGGGCTGTAATTGAGGAAGAAGCGCACCTCCACCTGCTTGAGGGACCATTGGGCGTACAGTTCCAGGGGGCCCTCCGTGTCGATGATGTCGGCGCCGGGCACGTATTCCACGCCCCCGCTCCGGGCGGTGAACCAGCCCACCAAGTCATAACCGGTGCGGGTGGGCGCGGTGAAGGTTGCCAGGGTTTCGCCGAACTTCTTGCCCGCGTTGGCGGCGTCGCCCGCGGCGTAGCGGGTGTTATCCCCGGCGCTGTGGTTGTTGTAGAAGCGTACCTCCACGCCCTTGGCGTTCCACGCGCCGGTGAAAGTCACATCGTTGTCCGGCATGGCGAAGCTGCCGCCGGAAACCGGCGCGTCGCTTGTGGTCCAGCCGCCGAAGGCGTAACCCGTGAGGGTGGGCGCCATCGCCACAGTCTTTGAAGCGCCGGAGGCTATGTTGAGCTCCGCGGCGGGCACGCTGGGCGCGCCCGCGGGTATCGTGCCGGTGTAGGCGTAGGTGATGTCGTGGGTATTCACCGTCCAGCTGCCGGTGAAAGCCACGGCCTTGTCCGGCATGGTGAAGCTGCCGTCACTCACCGTCGCGTCGCTGGTCGTCCAGCCGCTGAAGGTGTAGCCGACCATGGTGGGGGCATCGGCTACAGCCTTAGCCGCGCCGAAGGCCGCGCCGGATTCCGTGGCGGGCGCGCTGGGCGCGCCGCCGGGTACGGTTCCGCTATATGTATAAGTAATATTGTGCTTGTTCACCGGGTAATACAGCTTGAGCGCCAGCGAGCCGTCCCCAAGGACCGCGCCGCTCTTGAGCGTACCCGCGTAACCTTCGTCGCAGGTGTAACCCACATAGGACTTGGGCGTGGCTGTCACTGTTGCGCCCGTTGTGCCGGACAGATTCTCGGTGTCGGCCAGGGTTGCCATGTCATCCCCATCTATTTTGTAGTGCTCCACGGTGTACTTCGTGCCCGCGTTGGCGGTCCAGCTGCCGGTGAAGGCTACGGCCTTGTCCGGCATGGTGAATGCACCCTCAGAAACCGCGACGTCGCTGGTCGTCCACCCGCTGAAGGTGTAACCCACCAGCGTGGGCGCGGCAGCCACGGTTTTGGATGAGCCGAAAGGCACATCCGTATCCGCAACAGGCTCGGCGGGCGCGCCTGCGGGTACGGTTCCGGTATAAGCGTAGGTGATGTCGTACCTGTTGGCTGTCCACCGGGCGTACAGCGTATGGTCATTCGCGTTGGATACGACGGTTTCAGCCGTCACCAAGGTTCCGCCCTCGGCGGCTGTAAACCAGCCGTCCAACCCATACCCCGTGCGCGAGACCGCAGCCAGAGCGCCATACGCCGCATCGAAGGCGACGGCTTTGCTGGCAGGATTGGGGCCGGTGACCGCGTCCGTGGTGTTCTTGTCGAAGGTAACGGTCAGGGTGTCCGCAATCCACATGGCGGTCATCAGCGCCGAGTCGGCGGGCATCACATAATAATTCGCCAGCTCCTCCGCCAGGCCGTTGAAGGGCTGGTGGTAGGGTTCGGCAGTGCAAACCGCGCACCCCGCCACGTCGCACATCCAGCCAATGAATGTGTACCCCGTGGCGCCGGGCGCGGCTGCGATCTCCACTTCCGCCCCGGCAAGCTGGTCGGTCACCAGCGGGTCGGGCATGCCGCTCGCGCTGGCGGGTACGCCCTTGTCGTAGATCAGGGCCAGGCGCTTGACCAAACCCGCGTTGGTCTTCTCGATCAGATTAGCGTCCCGGTCCGCGGGCAGGGTGATCACCGGGCTGAAGCCCTCGTCATCCACGTGGGAGGCAAAGGGGTTGGCAGCATCTCCCCTGTCGGCGAAGCTGTAGGTGGCCATCGCCCCGGACAGCACGATCCGCGTCACATAGTTCCCGGCCAGCAAGCCATCGAACTTGTAGCTCCCGTTGGCGTCGGTCACCGCGCTGTCCAGCTCGGTTTCCAGATCCTCCGCCGCGTACAGCAGCACGGTGCATCCCGCCAGCTTCACGTCCCCTCGGGAGGGGTCGTACACGTGGTTCCCGTTGTTGTCCACGAATACGTAGCCCCCTTGGATCGCGCCAAATTGCGGTGTGTACGTCGCCAAGCCGGTGAAGGTCGCCGGGCGGTCCTGGCTGGTTGCGCCATCGGTAAAGCTGATGCTGCCCGCCAGGTACGATTCCGTGCCCTCGGCGATGCCCGCAAAGCTGCCCGCCGTTTGCAGGGGCAGATGCATGGTGATGCCGTGGCCCTTGGGCAACTCCGGCACGCTCAGTTTTACGTGGGTTACGCTGGCCCAGTCGCCGGGGATAGCGTTGTAGGTAAGGCCGCCGTCGGCGCTGTAGGACAGGGTGCAGGCAACGGTTTCACCCTCGTCGGTTTCCAAGTCCTCCATGGCGGCCGCGCCGCGCAGGATCAGTGGGAAATCCGGGGTGGCCGTACCCGTGCTGTGCTGTATGTCCGCGCCGCCGCTGGGAATTTGGATGATCGCTTCGGCGTTGAACAGCGGACCAAGGGGGGCGGCGGAAAGGGTCACGAAACCGTCCAGGTTACCCGCCTGGGCCTCGCGGAAGGTTTGGGTGCCCACGGCCATGTTGTTGTTTGCGCCGGGGAATACGCGCATTCCGGATTCCGAAGCCCCGGTGACGATGACCGACTTGTTGGCGAGCATAAACATCTGCCGCCCCGGGAAATCCGCCGCCGCGCGCGCCAAGGATTCGTTGACCCATAGCCGGTCGTTTGCGGGGGAAGCATCGCTGTTTACGATACTGTCGAAGGACCACACCGCGTAGGTGTACGGGGGGAACTGAGAGGCGTACGCTTTGTTCATCGTATCGGTATAATCGCGGTACGCGTTGCTGCCATGGTGCGTCCATGCTACGGGAGCGGCGCCCGCGCCGGCCAGCAGGTAATTGCGTCCCAGCTTTGCGTTTGGTTTTGCCATCAGCCTAAAGGAATAATTGCGCGTGACCATGGTGGCGGTGAGGGTAGTGATGGCCATCACCGGGTCTTCCTTGATCACCAAATATTGCGTGCCGTTGACGGTCTCCAAGCGCACCATGTCGGCGCGCAGATTTTGCGGGGCGGCAGCCAGGCCCGCGTAGGCAAAGTCCTTGCCCAGTTCCATCCAGAGTTCGGAGTTGCGCACCACCTTGTTGTCCTCGAACCGAACGGCGGCGGCGCCAAACTGGGAACATAACGTAACGGTGATCACGCTGCCTTGGGCCACCGCGTTTTCGTTGGGGCTTACGGCGGAAAAATAGGGAACGTCCACAATGGTTGTACCGGCGCTGGCCCATGTTCTGATGGCGCGGGGCAGATCCATCGCAAACCCTACGTCTCCCCGTTCCATTCCGGTGAAGGTGGTGATCTCCCTGTCCGGCACGCCGTCCGCCGAGAACAGGCAATTAAACGCAAATTGCTCCTCGGTCCAGTCGGGGATAGGAGCCTGGTCGCTGGGGAAGACCCGGTCGGTGCGGGCGTCGAAAGCGAAGTTGCCGCCTGCGCTGCTGCCTGCGCCATTGCTTACCAGCAGCGGAGGCTCTCTGCGGTGAAAGAAATTCCCAACCGGCTTAAACAGCGCCGCCTTAAAGGTGAGGCTGGTGAGGTAGTCGTCGGCGTCCATAGCCAGAATGAAGTTGGCAGCTGCCGCGCCTGTGCTCACCGTGCCGTCCACCGGGTCGCCGTTGGAGACCACTTGGGTTTTTTTGATCACGCCGGGGTCTTTGGCGGTGGTGTATTCAAAGTACCCGTCCGTATACAATAACCCGCTGCCGGCCACGGCCCGCCAGATCATCTCTAAGGAGCGGCGGCTGTCCTCGTCGTGAGCGATCTTAATGGCTACGTTTTCGTAGGTCATCCATTTGGAGGGTTCATGGATGTAGGCATTGGGTAAGCCGCCGGAGTAAGAGAAGGTGGTGTAGGCAAAACCGATCCGCGCCAGGGACGCGTATTGCTTTACCTGGGCCGTGTAAGGTTCCCCCGTTTGGTTGGGGAACAGGGAATAGTTTCTGTTGAGCGTAGCGATCGTATTGTTCGTTACGTTGTTGGCGGTGTTGTTGCCAATGGTCAGGGCTCCGCCCCGGGCCTGGCCGATCAGCAAATCCACCGGGCTGCGCAGGAATACGTCGATACGGGTTCTGTGTTTGGTGGCGTTTTCTGTGCAATCCGGCAGAGAGACAAAGATGCTGCTTTGGTAAGTGCCCGGATCGGTAAGGTTCACGGGCAATTCCTCCGCCACCCGGACATCCAGGTCAAACCGGTGATGCCACGCGTCGCCCAGGAAGTAGAGGCCGTCGGGCATTTCGAACCAAATCTTGGTGACATGGCCGCTGTCCTGCACGTCGGGGAACTCATAACGGTTCGTCGTCCCTACGCGAACCGCGGTTCCTGGCAGCGGCGTAGTTTCGCCTTCCGGTATGTATTCGTAGGTAACGCTGCCCAATGTCAAGGGTATCTTAAAGGAAGGGATGTAGGTGTTGCTGCCAATGGCTACAAGCGTGTGCTTCAGGGTGAATGCTTTGATGTCGAAATAATCGCCGACCTCCCAAAGCATGGTTTGCCCAATGTGCTTTTCGGACACGACAAAGTTATACGAATTTGTGGGCGACATGATGCGCAGCTCTTGGCCCACGGCGAGAGTGCTACCCTCGTAACCCGCTTTTAAGTCGAAGCGGGCGTTGTTGGCGGCAAATGTGGTATTAAAGGTGATCCGGGCATCGCTGAAAGTCCAAGGCCTGGTACGCATGGGCAGGTTGAAAGTTTGGCTTTGGGGGCCCATGCGGGTTTGGTAAGTGGCCGTTGCAGACAGTGCCCATTCGCCGCCGTCAGCCACCAGCGGCGCGGGCGGGTTACGGTACTCCAGGCGCAGGGGCGCGCCGAATATCACCGCGCCCCTGCCAAAGGCGGTGCCCGCCTGGCTGAAGGTAACGCTTTCGTCGTACACATCATGGTAACCTAACTGCCACACATCGGCCAGGGGGGAGTACATTCTGTTTTTGCCGCTGGTGATGTTGGCCGCGCTGGACGCGCTGTATCCGCCCTCGTTTACATTGGGGAAAACGATGGTTTGCCCGTCCGGCTCGGTCAAATAAGCCGCCAGGGCGGGGTTGTTCATCTTAAAATCATCGGGGATGTCGTATCGCACGGTCAAATCCCAGAAGGGTTCGTGTATCCCATTGGCCACCAGTTGATATTCATTGCGGAAGGTGAGCTTGGTGCCGGTATCCATCTCACCCACAAGGCCGTTACCGGTGACTTGCACCGAATAATACTCCTTGTTGTAACCAACAAAAGGCGCGCCGGTAAACACGTTTTCGTATTCGTACACCCTGGGCAGCAGGTAGGTTTCCGCCGTGAATGTGCCCAAGGTAGCGGTAAGCAGAAAACGATAGTCAGTTTCCCCGGCCTTGCCCCGCGTTACGATCTCATTGCCTATGTTTTGCGCCATGGTGGCCTGGGTATTGGGTGAGATAGGGATCTCCAGGGTGGACGATGAACCGGCGCCGATATCGTCGGGGAAGCGCAGGGTGGCCACACGATTGCCTGCGCTCAGGGTGTACGTATACCCATCGGGCAGCGACGTGGCGCCAAAGGCAAGCCCCGCCGGGGCTTGAAGCGCCACACTGCGCCCCGTGCCCTTGGTGAGGGGCGCGATGTATACCTGCAAGCGCATGTTCACCACGTTGACGTAATCCCAATCGTCGATGTTTACGGGCAGGCCGCTCAAGCCCTCCACCACCGTGAGGATGACCTCCGGCGGCAAATCGCCGCTGGCGCCACCAAACAGCTCCGACAGATCGATAGGATCGCTGTAAAAAGGATCGCCCTCGGTGGCCAGCGAGAGGGTTGAACCGATCAGCATGAGTACGCCCAGGGCGACGGATATCAGCCTGCGGAAGCCTCTTCCAGTGTAGAACTTCGTCATATTCCACAATCCCTTCGCATCGGTTTGATTGCACATAAAGCGAACCCAATGATTCGTATGAACAGGGTACCACCGCAGGCGGAAATTGTCTATATTTTTTGCCGGTTTTTAGTTATTAAAATGTGATTAATAATGCGCCGCAAAATCCTCGGCGACATCCAAGAATACATCCTTGCGCATCCGTGGCGTCTCTCCCATAAAATACGCAGCTTGCAGTTTTGTACAGCCGCCAAACGCCCGGACGCTGATGCTCTCCATGCTAGCCGGGATCACAACGCTGGTTAAGCTCTCGCACTTAGCAAAGGCCTCCATGCCAATGCTGGTTACCCCCTCGGGGATGGAAACAGCGGCTAGACTTGTACAGCCCTTAAAGGCCATGTAGCCGATGCTCTCTACGCTGTCCGGGATCACGACGCTGGTCAATCGATCGCATCCGTAGAATGCCCACGCACCAATGTGCACCACGTCGTTTGGTATGGTATACGTTTCCTTTCCGGCGCCCGGATAGGCGACCAGGGTTTGGGTCTGCCTGTTGAAAAGCACGCCGTCGCGCTGCTGGTATACCGGATTGTCGGGCGAGATAACGATAGCGGTCAGGGCGCTGCCGTACAGTGGATTGTGGCCCAGATCCGTAACGCTTGCCGGAAGGGCGATGTCGGTTAAGCTGGGGCAGGAGACAAAAGCCTGGTTCTCGATGGTGGCGACGCTCTCCGGCAGGATCACCGTCGTTAAGTTGTCGCAAGAAGCGAAGGCCATCCTGCCGATGCGCGTCACCTTGTCAGGGATGATCATGGACGTTAAGCTGTCGCACCCATAAAACGCGCCCATGCCGATGTCGGTTACGTTGGGTGGAATGGCGACATGGGTTAAGCGCCCGCACCCGCTAAAGGCGTACTTGCCGATGCTTGTAATGCTGTTTGGAAGGGTTACGCCCGTTAAATTCCCGCATCCGGAAAACATCCAATCGCTAACACGGGTTACGCTGTCCGGAACGGCCATGCTCCCCAGGCTGCGGCAGTTGGAGAATACCCTCTCGCCGATGGCCGTTACGTTGCCTGGAAGGGTGATATCCCTTAACTCATAGCAGCTCTCGAAGGCCTTATCGCCGATCTCGCTTAGCCCCTTTGGAAGGTTGATCTTGGTTACCCCCCGGCAATTGCTGAAGGTTTCGCGTTCGATCACCGTAACGCTATCCGGGATGGTGATCTCCTTTAATTCCACACAGTAGGCAAAAGCGCCCGGGCCGATGCTGGTGACGCTGTCCGGAATGGTGATGGCGGTTAAGTCCAGGGCATGATCGAAAGCGCTTTCGCCGATGGACGCCACCCCTTCGGGAATCGCATACCTGCCCTTTTTTCCGCCGGGATAAGCGACCAGCGTGTTGTTTTCCTTGTGAAAAAGGACGCCGTCGCGCTGCTCAAATACCGGATTGTGAGGCGACACGCCGATTTCAGTCAAACTTTGTATCATAAAGGGATTCGCCCCGATGCTGGTAACGCCCCGGGGGATGGTGATGTCGGTGAGGCGGGCGCAGTTTTCAAAGGCCCTATCGCCGATGGAGGTCACACTATCGGCGATAGATAGTTCGGTTAGGTTGTTGCAATGCAGGAACGCGCCGTCGCCAATGGATTGTACCCCTTCCGGGAGGGTCAATTGTTGCAACCCGGAACAACCGTAAAAGGCGCGGTTGCCAATGCTTGTTACGGTGCCCGGGAGGGTTACCGCGTCTAAACCGGCGGCCCCGTAAAAAGCATGGTCGCCGATGCGCTGTACCCCTTCCGGGATGGCGTAATCGCCGCTTCTTGCCTGCGGATAACACACCAGGGTTTCACCCAATTTGTCAAAAAGCACGCCGCCGATCTGCATAAACGCTGGATTGCCGGGCGCTACGTCCATGTTTTCTAGGGCCCTGGCGTCAAAAGCCAGCGCACCTATGTGCGTTACGTTGCGGGGAATGGTGATGCTTGTGATGGCGTTGCACATCCTAAACGCCCCATCCCCAATGCTTGCAACGCTCTCCGGGATCACGATCTCGGTTAAGGCGTCGCACCAGGAAAAGGCGCTGTCGCCGATGTTTGTGACGCTGTCGGGCATGGTCACGGCGGTTAAGTCCGAGCATGAAGTAAACGCCTGCTTGCCAAGGGCTGTCACGGTATACCCGTCCAGTTTATCGGGAATCACCAGATCGCCGGTGGGCCGCTCATCGAATCCGGTGATCGTCGCTCCGCGGCCCGAAAGCGTATACGTCCATTGCCCGCTGGCGTCGGTATAAACTTCCTTCGTATCTTCGGGGGCCAGAAAAAACACCGCCCCAATCACCGCCGCTGCGATCACGGCAACGACGGTTGCCGCAATGATGAGCTTATGCCGTCGTTTCATAGACGTTCCGCCCTTTCTTCCAGGTATCGGATCACCGTATCCAGCATCTCCTGGGCGTGGGCCCCTTGGCCGGACACCACCGCCACGCCCAAGGTGAGCAATTGGCGCTTGTCCTGGGTATCTACTTCAGCGATAGCTGCGTTGAACTTGTGCCGCGCCCCGTCGATCAGGCTACGGCACACCTTGCGCTTTTCTTTGAGGGAACCCGCCCCGGGGATGTGAAAACGAAGCTCCGCCGATCGAACCACCATAGCGGTTCACCTCCTGTTGGTTCCATCATATCGTTGGGCGCTGGAAATGTCAATTTGGCTGTTGACGCTTATGCGAATCCTGCCTATACTGAAAGCGCAAAGGAGGTATTAAGTTATGGATAAAGTAAAACTCGCCGTTGTGGGCTGCGGGGGAATCGCCAACTGGCATTTTGACAGGGTGAAACACTTCCCGGACGTGGAATACGTAGGTTTTTGCGACACGCTGACCGAGCGGGCCGAAAGGATGCGGGACGCCGCCGGGGGCGGAAAAATCTACCGCGATGTTGACGTGGTGCGGATGTACGACGAAACCAAACCCGACGCCCTCCACATCTGCGTGCCTCCCGCCCAGCACGGCCTGATCGAGTTTGAGGCGATCAAGCGCGGCATCCACATGCTGGTGCAGAAACCCATCTCCTGCGACTTGAACCTGGCGATCCAAATCGACCGGGCCATAACCGCCAACAACATCATCACCAGCGTCGGCTTTCAAGACAGGTATCTCGATTTAGTGGAGTACATGAAGGAATTTCTCAAAGGCAAGGAAATAGGGCTGATCAGCGGCGCGTGGGTCGGGGGCATACCGGGGGTTGAGTGGTGGAGAAGGCGCTCCACAAGCGGCGGGCAAATCGTGGAGCAAAACATCCATCTGTTCGATATGCTTCGCTACTTGATCGGGGAGCCGGTAAGCGTGTACACGGCGGCGGGCAAGGGCATCGTAAAACCCGAAGGCAACCCGGCGCTGGAGGGCTACGATGTGGAGGACTACTCCGCTACAGTCGTGCGGTTCAAGAATGGCGCTATTGCCAACATCTTCACCGGCGATTACGTGGAGGCGGGCGGCGGCATGCAAAACGGGCTGACCTTCTACGCCAAAGACGCCACGCTGGATTACGATTTGCGAACCAAAATCACCTATACCGACAGGCTGCAAACCACCGAGGTGTTCCAAAAAGAGGACCAGGGTATGCCGCTGGACCGGGAATTTATCGACGCGGTAAAGACCGGCGACACGTCCAAAATCCGCTCCTCTTACTCCGATGCACTGAAGTCCCTGCGCTTCACGATGGCTACGAACGATTCCATCGATACGGGCAAGGTTGTTTTGTTGGATCTGTAGAATATGAATGTGAAGCAGGCATAGGGCAAGCTTGCCGTTGCTGTAGGGGCGATTATCAATCGCCCGCTGTATCGCATGAACCCATGTTTGTTTTGGGCGGCGGGCGATTGATAATCGCCCCCGCAGTATCGCATGAACCCATGTTTGTTTTGGGCGACGGGCGATTGATAATCGCCCCCGCTGTATCGCATGAACCCATGTTTGTTTTGGGCGGCGGGCGATTGATAATCGCCCCTACATGAGTGCCTGCCTTACTCACTGTATACAAAAGGTATGCCATGCTCTTTTGCGTATTGCTCTGCATGGCTGCCTTGCGTTACGCGTAAGGTGACTTTGTCATTGAGAATGTATTCAGCTATCTCATCGATTTGAACATAAAACGCAAACTCGCCGATGTGCGTTACGCTAGCCGGAATGGCTACGCCGGTTAACGCTATGCACTCAAAAAACGCCCGGTTGCCGATGCTGGTCACGCTTTTTGGGATATCCACATCGGTTAAGCTATGACACCAAGCAAACACGCTGTCCCCAATGCTCGTTACGCTATTCGGAAGGTTTACGTTGGTTAATTCAAAACATCCATAGAACGCCCCATCGCCAATGCTTGTCACACTGTCTGGGATGGCCACGCTCACCAAACCGTAACACGAGCCAAACGCATGGTCGCCGATGCTTGTCACACTATTGGGGAGGATTACACTGGTTAAGCCGTCGCACGTCCAAAACGCACCGTCGTCGATGGTTGTCACACTGTCCGGGATGGTTACGCCTGTTAAGTCATGGCAATACCCAAACGCAACATTGCCAATAAGCTGCACGCCTTCAGGAATCGTATACGCGCCTGCCCTGGTTTTGGGGTAGGAAACCAATCGCCTCTGCTGTTTATCCAAAAGAACGCCATCCAGCTGCTGAAATATCGGATTGTTGGGCGACACGTCAATATAGGATAAATCATCGCATCCTATAAATGGATTCGCCCCAATGCTGATTACGCTGGCAGGGATGGTCACGCCGGTTAAGCCGGTGTACTCAAACGCGCCGGCGCCGATGCTGAGCACACCGTCCGGGATGGTGACGCTGGTTAAGCCAATGCAGTTGGTGAATGCGGCATTGCCGATATGCAGGATTCCATCGGGAACCGTATACGCCTCTTCCTTCGCATAGGGGAGGGAGACCAACGTTCGCTCCTGCTTGTCAACAAGAGCGCCTTGTATGACGGCGTACGTTGGGTTATCGGGCGATACACTAAAAGAAGTGAAGGGACATCCGGCAAATGCGGCTGTGCCGATGTTTGTTACACTGGCCGGGATGTGTATGCTGGTCAAACTGGCGCACCCACGGAACGCCCACTCGCCGATGCTCGTCACACCGTCGGGGATGTTTACGCTGGTTAATTCGCTCCAGAAGAACGCCTCGTGACCGATGCTTGTCACACTATCGGGAATCGTCACGCTGGTTAATCCCCAACAATGTTGGAACGCCTCGTGTCCGATGCCCGTCACGGTATATCCGTCCAGCTCGCCCGGTATCGTCAAGTCGCCTTGCGGCCTCACCACACACCCCATCACCGTGGCGCTGCCGTTCATCACGACATATCGCCACAACCCGCTGGCGTCTATCATCTCGCCGGAAACCTCGCCCTCCTCTTCCTCCGGGCCCAGCTTCTTGATCAGATCGCCCTGGGGGTTCATCGATGGAGAAGAGTTTGCCGCAACAAACAACGCCAGCGCCCCAACCACCAACAGCGCGCATACCACGCTCCATTTGCCCCGGCCTTTCCGCCGTTTCATTTGCGCATCCCTCCAAGCTCACCTCTTGTTTGTTATATTGTAACATACAAAATCAAAAAGCAGGGAATTTGGGCGGCAGAGCAAAAATACCGTCTTGCAAGATCATTGTGCATATGCTATAATCCAGAAAATCATATTTTGGCACATCGGTTTCATTCGAACTGGAGCGAAGCAGATTCCCGGAGATGAGAGGGCCTATCGCTCCGCACGCGCCAAGGTAGATTTGTCACGTTCACGGCGCACCCGCGTCTTTTCATACAGGGTACGTGGACGAATGCCGCACAGCGCCGCCGCTTTTCCGACAGTGAGTCGGCCTTCCCGCCAGTCGCGGTAAATCTCATCAAACCCATCGGGTAATGGGATTGGCTTTTTCCCCAGCCGGACACCGCGCGCGCGGGCGGCAGCAAAACCTTCCGCTTGGCGCTGGAGCATGTGGTCCCGTTCGATTTGCGCCGCGAAAGACAGCACCTGCAGCACCAAGTCGGCGATGAAGGTGCCCAGCAAATCCTTTCCATAGGTTGTGTCCAGCATGGGCATATCCAGCACCTGGATGTCCGCGCCAACGACTTTGGTAATCAGCCTCCACTGCTCGATGATCTCGGCGTAATTGCGGCCTAATCGGTCAATAGACTTGACGATCAGCAGGTCGCCGGAGCGGAGGCGCTTTAAGAGGCTTTGGTAGGCGGGCCGGTGAAAATCCTTGCCGCTGGTGCGGTCAACGTACAGATTACGGGGAGGTATGCCACAGGGAGCCAGCGCGATGCGTTGGCGGGTGTCGTTTTGTTCGACGCTAGATACGCGAATGTAGCCGAATATTGCCATCCACTTGATCCCCCTATCACTGCTGTCGGCAGCCGCTAGCTATATATCCTACAGGGAGTACGCGGAAAAAGGAAAGCACGGACACAACACAAGGCCAGCGTTGCGCGGATAACTACGGTTATCCGCACAGGAAAAAAGAGGAGGAAACAGATACAAAAAACCACGGAAAATCAAACTTCCGTGGCCGAAAAAAAAGGCAAAAAAGCAGCGCGGATAACCGTGATCATCCGCGCAAAGTCATTGCAGGAAGAAGATTATCTGTTTTTGTTTTTTTCTAGTAAAACGTTTTATTTTTACATGCCAAATAAAACCTGACAGAGGGTGTGGATACATGCAATTAGCGAAAAAGGAACCCGTCTTAAAGGACTTGAGGAAACACAACTCCCTTCCCGGCAGCCGCAGGCGGCAATTCGCATTCCTGATGATGTTGCTGCCCGGCATTGCGTTTTTGCTTTGCTTTAGTTACCTGCCCATGCCCGGCATCATCATGGCGTTTAAAAACTACAAGCTGGCCATTCCGCCGGCGGATTTCTGGATCCAAAATAGGTTTATCTACAGCGTATTTGTGCAAAACCCCTGGGTTGGGCTGCAGAACTTTAGGTTCCTTACCGCCACGCCCGACGGGTGGATGATTCTGCGCAATACGGTAGGATACAATCTGCTGTTTATGACCACGGGCCTGGTGCTATCCGTAGGTTTGGCGGTGGTGATCAATGAGCTGCGCAACCGCCGGGCCGCCAAGCTGTATCACACCATCCTGTTCTTGCCTTACTTCATCTCGTGGATCGTGTGCGCATATGCGCTGTACGCGCTGATCAGCACAACCGGAATGTTTAACCAAATCGCCAAGGCCACCGGTTCGCCCACCGTCAGCTACTACACCAAAGTACAGTACTGGCCCTACATCTTCCTGATTGCGAACATATGGAAGTACACCGGAAACGGGTCCATCATTTATTTGGCCACGTTAACCGGCTTCGATCAGGACCTGTACGAGGCGGCGGCCATCGACGGCGCGGGCAAGTGGAAGCAATTTTGGGCTATCACCCTGCCCCAGCTGATGCCCACCATCGTACTGCTGCAGATTCTGGCGATTGGCCGCTTTGTCAGCAGCGATTTTGACATGTTCTTCTCGCTGCCCAACGGTTCGGGCATCCTGCGAAACGCCACCAATACCATCGATGTGTACGTATACCATGCCCTGAGCGGCGGCTCGCAGATGGGTTTTGCCGCGGCGGGGGCCTTCTTCCAATCGTCGGTGGGTTTCATCCTGGTATTGACGACCAACATGATCGTGCGCCGGGTAGAGCCGGACATGAGCCTGTTCTAATTCAGAGGGGAGAAAGGAGGGTTACCCCATGGTTGAAACCAAACAGCGCAGTGTGCATGCGCCCCGCAACGAGAAGTCCATGAACCAGCTATCCAAGCCTACCAACCTGGCGCTGAACATCCTGATGATCCTCTCGTGTATAGCGGTGCTGCTGCCGATATGGCTGATCATCATCGCTTCGTTTACCGAGGAGAACACGCTCAAAGCTTTCGGTTATGCCTTCTGGCCACGGGAATTTTCCACCAAGGCGTATACCTATCTGTTTTCCAGCAATTCCATCATCGGCACGGCATACAAGAATACGGTGCTCTCCACGGTGCTGGGCACCATCGCGTCGGTGATCTCCGTGGGTTTGTACGCGTACCCGCTCTCGCGCAAGGAGTTTAAGCTGCGCAAGTTTTTCGCGTTTTTCTCTTTCTTCACCATGCTGTTTAACGGCGGCTTGGTGAGTTACTTCTTTGTAGCGCGTAATGTATTGAACTTAACCAACACGCTGTGGGCCTTGTTTTTGCCGCTGAGTTTCAGCGCTTTCTGGGTGCTGGTGATGCGCACCTTCTACAACACTGCCGTGCCGGACGCGGTGATCGAATCGGCCCGCATCGACGGCGCCAGCGAGTGGCGCACCCTGCTGCAGATCGTTTTGCCCCTTTCGTTGCCCGGCCTTGCCACCGTGGCGCTCTTTTCGGCGGTGGGCGTGTGGAATAACTTTTTCCAATGCATGCTGCTCACCAACGAGGCCAAGTACTTTAACCTGCAGTACACGATTTATACCACGCTCAACAACATTCGCTTCCTGAAGGATATGGCGTCGACGGTGGGCGGCAACTTCAACATATCGGTAGCCGAGCTGCCCTCGGAGACCTTCCGTATGGGCATGGCGGTGCTAACCGTGGGCCCCATCATCCTGGCGTATCCCTTCTTCCAGCGCTACTTCATCCGGGGGCTCACCATCGGCGCGGTGAAGGGTTAATCAATGGATATGAAGGAGAATGTGCTCCTGCATATAAAGTATTCTTAGTTTGAGGAGGAAACCCACATGAAGAAATGGCTGGCCATGGGTTTGGCCCTGGCGATGCTCCTGGGCGGAGCCGTCACCGCAACCGCTGAGCCGTACGTGCTGGACATGTACTGGATCGGCAATGGCGACACCGACGCGCGCGCGGCGGTGGAAGAGGCGATCAACGCGTACATCGAGCCGCTGATCGACGCCAATGTGAACTTCAAGATCTACGGCTGGGGCGAGTGGGACGACAATGCCCTCGTAGCCCTGAAGATCGGCGACAAAGCGGACATCTTCTTCACCGCCGAGTGGAAGTTCTACATGCGCACCGTGAAGGAAGAGCTGTTCCTGCCCCTCTCCGACCCCAACGGCCCCAACGGCGACCTGTTGGCGCAGTATGGCCAGGACATCCTGACCTCCATGAGCCCCTCGTTCATCCTGGGCACGCAGATCGATGGCGTAAACTACGCCGTACCCACCAACAAGGAACTGTGCGTACCCAACGGCTGGGTATACGATGTGAACGCGGCCGCCGAAGTGGGCTTTGATCCCTCCACGCTGACCCAGCCCACCACCGATTATTCGGTGATGGAGCCCTATGTGTCGATGGAGCCCTATCTGGCGGCGTACCTGGAGCTGTACCCGGATCGTTACCCCATCGTCACCGGTGGCGGCGACGGCCGCGGCATCTGGACGCCTAACTTTGCCGACGGCATCGACGAGCTGATCAGCATGAAGTGGAACCCCAATGCGGACGGCACGTGGGACGAGACCATCTACTCCAAGTGGGAGCACGAAACCACCGTCGACTTCGCCAAGCTGATGTACGACTGGAACCAGAAGGGCTACATCAATCCCGACGCGGTGCTGGAGCAATACACCGACGACGCCCTGAACCAAGGGCGCTCCCTGATCCAGGATATGCCGCTCAAGGGCTACAACATCAAGGGCGTTGAGCTGATGAACGCCTCGGGCAACCCGGATCTGGTGCTGGACGAGATCTATGGCAACATGAAGGTCGCCCACACCCAGGATACCTCCGGCTCAATGTTCGCCATCCCCGTCACCTCGGAGGATCCGGTGAAGGCGATGCAGTTCCTCAACCTGATGCACAGCGACTCCACGCTGGTCAACATGATGCTCTACGGCGTGGAAGGCTTGCACTGGGAGCTGGAGGAAGACGGCCGCGTGAACATCCTTGATTCCAACTGGTACGGCGCCCATGCCGGCGCGTGGACCGTAGGCGATGTGCTGCTGCAGCACGTGACCAACAAGGAAGACCCGGAGAAGAACCGCCTGCTGGTAGAATACGCGGACGATGCGATCTCCCACGTGTCCCTGGGCTTCCGTTTCGACCAGACCCCGGTGAACGACGAAATCGCCGCTCTACGCGCCCTGATCAAGGGGTACAACCGCGCGATCCTCACCGGCTCCGTGGATCCGGAAGTGGCCATCCCCGAGTATGTTGAGCTGCTGAAGGCTGCCGGCCTGGACACGGTTCTCGCCGAAGTGCAAGCCCAGTATGACGCTTGGAAGGCCGCAAAGGCTGCTCTGTAAGCAAATCAACCGCACGCCTAGTCACAAAAAAGCCGCAGGGTTCGTCCCTGCGGTTTTTTGTGAAATGCGAATCTTGTGTAGGGCGCGGCCACCGGACGCGCCGCCGAATTACCACAGAGGTGCGTTATTTGTGGGTAAACCACGGCGCGTCGAGTCGCCGCGCCCTACAACAGGCAAGCCTGCCGTTCTTGTAGGGGCGATTATCAATCGCCCGCTGTATCGCAACAGCCCATGTTGGTTTTGGGCGACGGGCGATTGATAATCGCCCCTACATGGACGCCTGCCTTGATCGCTTCAACCCTTGATTCGTAGTCAACTAGCGGGGAATCAAATCC
>Ga0123353_10005554_pt1 | contig 16579 bp, 10 predicted proteins | sample TergutLab28metaG_3_FD_92763 | JGI IMG/M metagenome (GOLD analysis project Ga0123353, IMG submission 92763) | Labiotermes labralis P3 segment gut microbial communities from Petit-Saut dam, French Guiana - Lab288 P3 | ecosystem: Host-associated > Arthropoda: Insects > Digestive system > Gut ...
GCATCCCAATAAATATAGCTGGAATCACTACCGCTTGTTTTTCCCGTTGCCGAGGTCAACACCGCAAACCTAATCACGCCGCCATTTCTCGCATACAAGTTTGTGCTGGACAACACCGTGCAGTTCGAAAAGTCCAGCGTTGTGTTGTTCGCCGTGATCGTACTGCCTTGAATCGTCGTCACATTGCTGAAATCCAGTACAATACCGTTCACCGTGATCGTGCTGTTCCGAATCGATGTGATTTTGCTTGCATCAAAATACAAATCGGACGGGCTCGAAATGTTGAGTGTCACGCTGTTCAGTTCCGTAATCGTCTCCGCAAACAGAATCACGCCGCCATTCGAAGCGGTAAATTCGCCACGCAACGTTTGCAGGGCGGAAATGTCAAGTACACTGTTCGCACCGGTCGCCGACCATCTCGCGGTGAGCGGACTATTGCCCAGATTCAGTACCACTAAATGCGATAAGTCGATACTACCACCGTTCTGCGCCTGGATGCTGTGACTGTAACCAGCGGACGTGGACATTTTATTGAACGTTGTCAGAGCGGTAAATTCGATTTTACTGTTCGCTCCCGTTGCCCGCCAAGTATAATTATTGTTACTTGTTATTGTGGCTGTCGTCAGTTCCGCAAACCTAATCACGCCGCCAGCCTGCGCATACAAATCCGTATTCACTAACTCCGTCACGCTGGAAAAGTCAAGGATTGCCCCGTCTGTTGCAAAAATCGTTATCCCATTAATGATCGCAACTCCACTCACAATCACGTCGGCATCGGCACCTTCTGCCCGGAGAGTTACGCCGGAACTTGTTCTCAATTCTCCTGTAATTCTTACCGTTCCCCGCATAGTAAGCGTTCCTGCCGTCACGTTGAGTGTCCCGGCACAGTCCACATTTCCGATCGTCGTGTTAGCCGAAATGGTAACGGTTATCCCTGCGGGAATGATCGCATTTTCCATAAGGAGCGGCACATGCCCCAGCGACCAGTTGGCAACGTCATTCCACACACCCATTGCTCCGCCTTGCCAAACGTTTACGGCTTGATATTCGTATGCCCCGATGTCAACGGATTGTCCGGCAATCCGCCGATTGCCGTCAAGATCGGTGGTCAACATTGTTGGAATATATGCACTGTTTCCCCTGTCAATCGCCTGCGAGTTGAATGTCAACCTGTAATCGCCGTTTTCCGCATCGACAAACAACGGCAACGCTGCATTGTAAAGGTAATTGTTGCCATAAGTGCCGTTCCAAGAGAAAGATGTCGTCAGATTGTTGTAACCTTGAACGGTGCCGCTTTGGCGATAAATATCATTTGTGGAGTTTTGAGCGACAATCGTATTGTAAAGCGTCACCGTGCCGGAATTATTATAAATCCCGCCGCCATAAGAAGAAGCGGAGTTTCCGAAAATCGTGCAGTTCGTCACCGTCAATTCGTTGAAATTGTAAATCCCGCCGCCGTAAGAAGAAGAGGAGTTTCCTGAAATCGTGCAGTTCGTCACGGACATCGTACCGTAGTCAGAGTTGTATATCGCGCCGCCGTCATGGGAAGATAAGTTCCCCGATATAATGGTATTTGTCACTGTCATCGTACCGACATTGTTGAAAATTCCCCCGGCACTGCCTCCACTGCCAGCCCAATGGTCGGACCAACCACCAACAGACGCGTTTCCGGAAATCGTACAGTTTGTGATAGTCACCGTTCTTCCCCAATTGTCAATTCCGCCACCACAAAATCCAGTCGAGTTTTCTGTAATTGTGCAGTTTGTTATCGTCAATTCACCCTCTTCGTTGTTGGAAATGCCGCCACCGAAATCAACCGCCGTGTTCCAGCGTATCTCACTGTCGGTCACGACCAATTTACCTTTATTATAAACTCCGCCACCGTCCCATTCCGCCGTGTTTCCCGAAATCGTGCAGTCGGTCACGGTCAACGTGCCAACATTGAAAATTGCACCGCCGTTCCATCCCGCCGAATTTCCTGATAGGGTGCTGCTCGTGATCGTCAGAACCCCGTCGTTACAGATTCCGCCGCCATCCCCATTCCCGGTCGTCGTGTTTCCGGAAATCGTGCAATCGGTCACGGTCAGTATGCCGAATCTACTGTTGAAAATCCCGCCACCGGGACCACAGTTGCCGTTGATGAGATTCAATCCGGCCAATTTCACCGTGCCGGACATAATATTGAACGCCCGCGATTGCTGATTGGCATCAATGGTCAGGTTTTCCTCCCCCTGCGAGACAATCGTGACGTTTCCTGAGCCGATGTACAGTTCCCCGCCGGAAAGCGTGATTTTATTTTGCGTATCGGTAGTGCGGAGAACGATCAGATTATTCAAACCGTTGGTCGATGCCGTGTTAATGGCACCGCGCAAAGCAGCATCGGAAAGTTGATCGGCATCGATTACGATGATATTGTAATCCGCCATGTTTTCCGAGATATCTATATCGGCATACTGCGTTCGGATGGTATTGAACTCGCCTTGTGTCAGTGGACTCCCCCATGCAATCGTTGTTATGTTCAAAGCGTACTCGTCGGTGCGGAAGTCCAAGCCCGGAGTTTCAACCATCGGATCGTATGCTCTAGCGGAATAACTGGAAACTCCCAGGTAATAGGTTCCCGCAGCGGAGAACGTATAGGTCAGTCGAGAGTAATATCCCTCCCCACCATCGTCGTCATAAGCCAACTGTGTCCCGGTAGCATTAAACAGTCTGATGTACGTATCAAACGAGTATGCTCCAGGCAGTTGTGAAGTCGTGAAAATGTACGCGTTACCGACATCTTCAGTAGTAACGGTTATCTTGTACATGTGGACACCGCTATCGTTGAGGCTTTGTACGGTTGCAAAGACTCCATCAACAAGGTTAATCTCCATTGCCGTACTGATCGCATCGCCGGGAGTCGAAGCATCTCTAATCCTTATCGTTACGGTCGCACTCTTTCTGGTTTCCGATATTTCACCCAACGTGTTTGTGACAATACAGTAATACTGCGCCGAACCAATGGTTTCTGTTGACGGAGAGTAAGAATCGGATGTTGCACCGGAAATTGCGACACCGTCTTTATACCACTGGTACGTTGGCGTACCAGTAACGGTTGCAACAACGGTAAGGGTAGCGGCAGATGCATTCTGCGTGTACGTTGCCGACTGCGGCTGCATGGTGATGACCGGTGTGTCGGGCGATGTGGGGATGTTAATCAACTCTACAGTTTTATCGACGCTTAGGAACGCGTACGAAGGATATGCATAAGACCATGCGTTACCGTAATCCCATCGATCTGCCGACCCGAAATCAGCAAGTGGTGTGCCGAACAAATTTAATTCCGTCAGGTTGTTGCCTTCACACTCCAACTGTTGCAGATTTGTCAACGTGGAAACATCCAACGTGGTCACTCGGTTGTTCTGACACTTTAGTACAGTCAGAGCGATGTTCTGCAACACATCCAGCGATGTCAATCGGTTGCCTTGACAATCCAGCTGTTGCAGATTTGTCAAACCGGTTAAATCCAGTGTAGCCAGTTGGTTGCCTCCACAAAACAGCGTGTGCAGATTCGTCAACCCGGTTACGTTCAAACCCGTCAGACCGTTGTGTGCACAATCCAGATATTCCAATGCCGATAACGCGGAAACGTCTAATGTGCTGCTGGTCCAGCCCGTGCCAAACAGGTCAAGCCCCACAATCCTGCCGTTTTCCCAGTATGCAACGCTTTCAGACAATCCGGGATTGACGGCGAGGAAACCGTCGAGCCATGCTTGGTCGGTTGCCTCGCGCGGAATGTTATCAATGGTCAGCGTGTAATTGTAACTGTAACCGGATCCATCGCTGGGTTCCGTTGGATTATAATAGCAGTTGTCTTCTTCAGAAATTCCCAAGTAATAGGTACCCTCTTCCAAGATATAGTTCATCCTACCGTGGGTTGCATTCAACTCGTTCCCGGAAGCATCGAACAGCCGGATCCATTCCCAAGAAGGAGAGCCTGCAACTTGGAATGTGTACATTTTCCCGGCATCACTGGGTCCAACGGTAATCTTGTACATGTGAACAGATTCGACTCCGTATTCGGCGATGGTCCCCGTTGCACTGAATACTCCATCGACAAAAGTAACGTCCATTGCTGTAGAGATCGTACCTCCGGGAGTGGTTGCATCCCCCAATGGGAGCAGTTCTGAAGTGGCGGTAATGGAGACGTTCTCATCGACGGGCGCAGTTTCAGGAGTTTCCGTGTTATATTCGCCGTGCATCGGCAGAGTCGTCAACTCTCCAAGAGGATCGAGGTCGAACGGCGATACCGAGAGCATTTCCCGCTCTTCGAGTTGTTCAATACGCAAAGAACGGTAGAGTTTACGTTTGTTTTTATTCGTCGAATTGGAACTGTTGCCAAACAAGCGATTGAAAAAACTGAGAGCCATGACGAAATCCGGGGGTAAGGGGGTATTTCCTGATCGTTCAAAACAATTGAACTTAAAAATTTCAATTTGAGGTGTGCATCGCACACCGACTTTGGCAATGTTTCGAGTACGTACGGTGCTACCGCATGGTGATCCTGCACGTACTCGTTCATGGACTATGCTACGTTACTCCTTCGTCGCCGAGCGACTCCAAGTCCTGCCAAACCGAGTCCCAAAATTACTAGCGTCGCTGGTTCGGGAACGTCACTGTACGCGAGCATCAGGACGTTGTCGTCCCAAGCCCAAGTGAATCCACCAAAAGCATCAAAGGCGGACATGTCGAACGACAGATATTCCAGTCCGAACACTTCGCCAGTGACACTGAACAGACTGAGACTGACGTTCCAACCATCGTACAGAGAAGCGAAGAAATCGTCGTCGCCATACAGACTGAACATGGCATTTTCGCCGAAGGTCAAGTTGCCGAGAACATCCAAGTAACTAGACGAATCCATGCCGAGCCCAAGGTTCATAATGCCGTCAAAATAGACACCGTTATCCGCCGCAAGTTGCAGGAGTCCGCCATTGGAAATGTACACCATGCCATCCAGCGCGATCTCGTTCGCTTGAATCTGGTTTGTGGTCCCGCCAGACGAAAGCATTGCATCCTGACCGAGCGTGAAACTACTGTCGGCTCCGCGGAAAGTCATGTTGCCATCCAGATTGAGGATTCCACCATTCATCGTTAGTGTGCCGTTGCCACTGGCGGCTCGTGTTCCGTCGGCATTGAGACCGCCGAGTCCGCCGAAATAGGTTGTGCCTTGGAAAGTGGTCGTACCGCCATTGATTGTGAACATTCCATTACCGCCAACTCCGCCGTTGCCGCTACTACCATTGCCTTCTTGCGAACCAGCACGGCTACTTACACCACCATCGAAGTCAGGATTGAAATCGCCACCTGCGCCTCCTCGTCCGTCCAAGCCAGCCAAACCGCCAGTACCGCCAGCCCCACCACTTCCGCCAAAAGTAACACCATTGAACATGATCGCCCCATTGTCAATCGTAAAGGCAACATTTCCACCGGCACCACCGGTTCCACCCTGACCGCCGAGACCACCGGCTCCACCCTGACCGCCGTAACCGGTCGCAAATCGACCGTATGCATCGCCACCCATTCCTCCGCGTCCACCTTGCCCGCCTTGACCACCAGTGCCACCCACGGCACCAGTACCGCCAAATATGGTTCCTGTTACAAAGGAAACATCGCCATTGGCGACGGCAAATAGGAGATCGCCACCCGCCCCACCGGTGGCACCAGCGGCACCTGTGCCACCTACGCCACCAGCGGCACCATTCATGTGTCCTTGGTCGCTAGCATATTGCCCCGTATAGGCAGAGGTATCTACACATCTTTTTGTCGGGCTTCCCGCCCGTCTATTTTGCCTATTTTAACAAAACGTGACACCCCGCCACTGGATTTCGGACAACCTGCCTACGTAATTAAGAACGGATGAACCGATAAGTCAAGTGTTATTCGCTAACCTCGCCATTGACTGGAATGGCAAATTCCTGACCACCGAGAGTGTTTAGGCGAATTTCGCCTCCAAAAAAGCCTTTCGGAAAGGCATCTGTAAACTCCAATGAAACTTCCAGAACACCACCGGTGTCAGAATTACGTGGTAAAATTTCCGTAATGATACCCGACGGAACATTGCTCCAAGCAATTTCCTTAACACCATGGATTACATCGGGATTTCCATAAATCTTGATTATCCTCGCTTCATTTCGAGCAATCACTCCTAAACTGATCTGTTTTGTCGAAAACGCCGCATTTCGCTGATCCGTTTCATTGCGGTAACAGTAAATTGGTAAAACCAAAGGCGTAATACCTGTTTCTTTCGGGACAATTACGAGACGGTGCGACAATGCGTTTGTGTCTCCGATAGAAACCGAGAGAGCAAATTGGATGTTGCATATCCCATCGGAAACGGAGCGGGAAATTTCCTGAATTTCCACACCCGATGGTGATGGTACATCGCTCCAATCGAACTGTACGTTGGGATAATCCTGCGTGAAGAGCGAAAAGGTGGTTTTTGCTTCTGATTTTCCCGGTTCTGCGGTAAGACGAATCGATTGTCCACTGAACCAAATGTCCGTAACAATGGTTCCCCGAATGTCAATAAAGAAATTGCCATGTTCGGCAGTCTTAATAAAAACTGTATTGGTGAATTCGCCACTGCGACCACGAAGGTCAACCTTTACCTCAAATGATTTCTTTTCGTTGGGCAAAATCGGTTCCTGCGGAGTATCAATCCCGGTGCAACCACAGCCGGACGAAATGTCAACAATTTTTAACGGTTCTTTGCTGGCATTTTCAAGAGCAAAGGAAAAAGAAATTGGTGAGTCCTCAATACGTGCCCGTCCAAAATCAAGGACGGGTGGTGTTATGATAACATCGCAAACATCACTGGTTTTCTTGCCAGTACAGCCAAAAAAAACAAGAACACAGATAAGAATAAAACTACTTGTTTTTCGCACGCCGATTTCTCCATATCTGATAAAGGGCAATCAAAACCATCAAAACGCCTACAGACATCAGGGCAAATCTGGGAACGATTCCAATGGAAGGGGAAGGTTGAAAAGACGCTGCGCTTTCGTCTCTGACGAGCCAAGACATTTTGTCTAAATCAAGTCCGCCTTTCGCCAACGACAATGCCCCTTTTTCTGTCGCTATGTAGCGAACCTCTGATTTTGGATTTCGGTGGTCAAGCACATTTGCACCCTCTGGTATATCAATGGCAAACTCACCTTCGCTGACGGAGTGATTCAGTTGTAGTGTTGACGGGTCGATCTGAAATTCCCGTTGTTCTGCCATTTTGCCAGTTTGTGAGTCATATTTGATTTCCACATGAACTGTTGGATACCACAAACCTGTCCGATCATGTTGAATGTAACCGCTTGATTTATATTCTTCAACAAGGCGACCATCGTTATCGTAATACTGGATTAAAGGGACTGTATATCCACGAGAACGATCCACCCAGTATCTCTGGAATATCTTGCCATTCATCTTGGTTTCCAGAATCAGAACAGTAGCACCCTCATCATATGTTGTATTACCGGCGATTTTAAGAATTGAATTCCCCGACACTTGGTCGAGTTTGTTCAGACTTATCCTTAAGTCCTCAATGTTTTTCTCCGAGAAAAGAAAAGTATCCCTGTTGTTGGGATCGAGAAGCGAAAAAGTTGCCAAAGCCGCCGGGGTTCCCTGGATGCGTCCAAAACAATGAAAGTTAGCAAGCGTAAAAGGATTCGCTGATAAAGCCGCAAGGCTTGCGGAAGGCTCCCAGTTAACATTCACATTTGGCTTACCAAAATGATCCTCACGAATGATAACTATCGGTTCTCCCCACGTGCCGTTAGCATTATCAAGATATGCAATTTCAAAGAGTCGCTTGCTGTCTCCTTCGCCCAAATTGCCACGTAGCAAGGCTTTGCCACGCATTTTCTTTTCTCCGCCATACTTCCGATTGATCCTAGCAGGAATATCTGCAATCATTAGTTCCAAGTGCGGATCATCCTTGAGGTCTTCTCGAAACATCTTTTCATACCTTTCCGCCTCTGCTTTGAATTCCAAATCGGATAATGCGCTCCGCCTAATTGTCACGACGAAATCAAAAAGCCCGGACTTTATTATATGTGGGTTTTCGCCTTGGTTTTGCAACATCCTGACAAAAACGTCGAACCCTTCGTCAGTTGACGCACAGACAAAACCAGAAGCGTTGAATACCAACATAAATGCTATCAACGCCATAATAAACAATCCCGATCTCATCATCACCTCGGCTTGCAAAAAACAACACTCCCGTTGCATGCTGTACATGCTCCCTGACAACCATTAGCAACCTTTACCACCGGGTGTCTCGCTTCTTGTATTCAAATCTTGCTCACAACGCACAAACCAGCAACCATCCATGCTCACAAATGCTGCGGCACATAATGCACCACACGCAAGAGTAACGCCTGCAATTGCACCAGGCCCTGTCCACCCAGTTACAGCGAGTACTCCTAATGCACAACCTGCACAAGCCAACCCCACCCCGGCATGCGCCGCCACCTCCGCTGTCGTGAAATTCACACTCTTCGATTCATATGTGATCTTCAAAGGGCGACTAACCGGAGTACAAGCACTTTCGTCGGCATTCTGACAGTCCTTCTGTTCCGGCGTGTTATACACCATACCAAGACATACACCGTTTTCACAACGGATGGTATTTTGGAAAGAACTTTCCGCCGTCACCGAGCAGGGCCCTCTTGCCGCAAAGACCAGCACTGGATGACACAAAAGCGCAACGCCGACAACGGCACAAACAAAACTACGAAACATGGCTTTCTCCTTTTGTACGAGGATTATGGAGTCCCGGGAAACATTCCCGAAACGACCACCCACATCCTACCACATTTTTAGGAAGGTGCAAGGGGTGGGGGGGGGGCTTGGCATTCACTAAAATGGCGGTAGAATCATGTAGTCGTCTCGCTCTAATTTTTCGGAAAAAAAACAATATGAACATACAACTCGACCTCAACCTTGTGCGGTCAATACTCAATCACATTCAGCAAACGAACAGTAAAAAATCGGGATACTTTTTCGACTTCGATGAACCTTTTGTTCACGGACAGACGATGGGATCCCTCTTCGACGTACTACGGGGCATGGCAAAAGTCGGTTATATACGTGGACAACTTGTAGACGAAGTAAAACGTGAGGAATACCAAAATCTACGCACCTGTTTCCGAATTTGGATTATGCCAGCCGGTTACAATTTTTTGTATGCTACTGATCCAGAACAGTTGGAAAAGGCTCTCCTTGAACTTGTTAACGCTTCGTTTCCTTTACCAAACAAGGGTAACAGTTAAAACCAGCAACGAGATTCTCCCTGCTGGGATGCTGTGCGCAAACATATTCGTGCCCCTGTTCTCTGCATGAACAAACCCAATCAGGTGATTCCTGATACCCGACAATACGCCGACACTCGTCAACGTCTTGCCATGTTTGCTCGTTGAACTTTTCTAACGGGATTTCTCCAAACTGTGCAAAATGATGTGCTTCTATCTTCATCTGCTACGATTCTCCTTTTGGTTGCGCCCTTTCGGACTGACTTACTACGGTACAATGTTAAGGATGTCGTGCCGGTAAGTCAAGTAATATCAATAACTTACGATTATTCCGATGGAGTTGTGCTTTTTCTGATGGAGTGAAATCAACGGGTACTAAAGTGGCATGGTAGCCTCTATCAGATTCCGTGAATCAACTGTCCCTCGCACTAACGCCTTCGGTCTATCCCTTGCCAAGTACCTGCGAATCAAGTCGATATACCAAAAACTGGGACAAATGGCACTTTTTTCAAGCAAAAAGGTGCATTTTCTGCTCGTTTTCAATTTAAACTTGACTAAAGTCCTCGGACACACCTCATTGTGGGGCAAGTCGCCCCGAAACGGAGGTGTACTGTGGAAAAACAATCAATTGAAATCAATTTGCATGACAAACGTCTAAATAGACGCTACACGGAGATGGTCAAAGGGCATTTGCAACAGGCAACCACGACCGCTACTGGCATTGCCGTGCCCGCAAATATCGAAAAACCCTTTGCTGTCACGCAGGCGACGTGGCGATTCCTCGACAACGACCGGGTAACGCCGCTCGGACTCGTCGAACCACTGCGAAACCTCGCCCGACAGCAACTCGTCGGCAATCGCTATGCTCTTGCCGTCATCGACTGGTCTAAACTCGACTACAGAAAGCATACCGCAAAGAAGGACGTTGTCCAACTTACGCACCAGCATGATATCGGCTACGAATTGACGACGCATCTGCTTGTCAGTGCGGACACCGGTCGTCCCATCGCCCCGATTCAGATGCACTTGAAGACAGCGAACGGCTATCTTTCGACCGCCGAAACTGTCCCGGCAGCCGACGACCATCATCTCGCTCAAGTTTTGCCGATGATGCGAGATGCTGGGGCAATGAATCTTCCGACGACTCTCGTTCATGTCATTGACCGTGAAGCCGACTCGGTCTTTCATTGGCGAGCGTGGACTGCGGAAGGCTTTCTGCTACTGGTTCGTGGCGATGACCGGTGGGTTCGCTGGCGGGGCGAACTCGTGAAATACAGCACCATCGAGTCTCGCCTTGAATTTCGACCGAGCCGGGAAGTGACCATCAAGGGTAAACCCGGCGTTCAGTACGTTGCGGAAACGGAAATCGTGTTGGATCGTCCGGCAAGGCGCAAGGTCGATGGTCGTTTTGTCTTGTTTCCCGGTGCGGCGATTACTTTACGGTTGGTCATTGCAAAGGTCGTTGACCCTGTTACGGAAAAGGAGTTAGCCACTTGGTATTTGCTGACGAACGTTCCTTCGGATGTTCCGGCAGAGCAGATTGCATTGTGGTACTATTTTCGCTGGCAAATCGAGAGTTTCTTCCGGCTCCTCAAGAGCGGTGGTCAGCAGTTGGAGCATTGGTTGCAGGAGACCGGCGAGGCAGTATTGAAACGTCTGTTGGTTGCGTCGATGGCGTGTGCGGTGGTGTGGTGTTTGCAACGGGACGATAGCCCGGAATCGGAGGAGTTCAAGCAGGTTTTGGTGCGGTTGAGCGGCAAACGTTTGAAATGGGGGCGGTCGCCCACACCGGGAATACTGCTGTCGGGACTTTTCGTTTTGCTACGGATGGTCGATTTTTTGACCGACATTGATTTCGACATGTCCAAAATTGCCAAACTCAAAACCACTCTCAACGAACGCCTGAAACTTTGCTAAACACGATTGCCGTGATAATAGCAAATCAAAAATGGTTATAGACACTCTGGCAAAAGGAAGGTAAAATACCGGTTGCCCCGTGGTAAAGGTGCGTACCGTTACCGACCAACTTCCGTTGCCGGTCAATCTGTGCCCGTAGAAATCTGCGCATGGGCGTTTTTAAACAACCGCTCGCATACCCAGTTTGTCAAAAATAGGTAAAACGGACGAGCGGAGGAGCGTGTCCAAAAAGATGTGTAGATACCTTTGCGTATAGGCTCCATGACCGCCTGCTTGTCCCAACCCACCTTGTCCGCCCGCACCGGCTAATCCACCTGTGGAACCAAGCACGGTGTAATCCGAAAAGTCCGCATCCCCCACAACGGTGAGCGTCAGGCTGGCACCCTTTCCGCCAGCAACGCCTGCTCCACCGGTGTTACCGATCAAACCGGCTTCTGGAGCTACACTTGCACTGCCAATCCATTCGCTATCATTTGCCCTGCTGGGACTACGATTGGTACCTGGTGTTCCTGGACTACCTTCAGTGCCGACGGCATCGCCAGAACCCAATCCGGGGACGACAGTACCACTGACATTGTGGTCGGTAATAGGGAGTCCTCTACCTTGTGCAAAAGCCGGTACGCCTAGCGTGCTTATGAATAGAACAAGGAAAACAGCCGAAAAGGCAATGAAAATTTGATTGGATGGTCGTAACATACTTGAATCTCCTTTAATGGGTTACGAGTCCGTTTTGATCGCTACAAGAGGAGCGATGCGTTAAATAGATGGTTCCCTTCCCGCGATCGAATGCGGTGCGACAGTATAATGTGCGCCGAAGATTTCCACTGCAAGTGCGCAAGACGCTCCCTTTCCGGGAGTGCGTCACTTTCACTTGCAAAGGCTATCTTCACACGGCAAGCCGTTTCGATCGTGAAGCCAACCAATCCGCATCTCAGTTTTTAGAAAACCTGACACGGCTATTTAATGCTGACGAACTCTAAACTGGATTCGCTCCGGCTACCCAGTGCAGCCGACACAAATCCTACAATGTGTGACGCATTGTAACACACTTGGCAAGACGTGTCAATGTCCTAACCGGAAAATTCGGAAATTGCGGAATTTTTTCTTTGTGTATAATTGGTCTCGTAAGATTCTCTCTCCATGACAGACACCATACAGTCTTCGTACACATCGCCAATTTGACGGTTTCCTAAACCGGCGTTACATTCCGGTATGTCGATGCCGCCGTCCTCTATTCCGCTTCCCGGTCTTCAATGGATTCCAGGAGTCAATGCTGTTGAAGTACAGCAGTCGAGCGGACTCACGATTGATGCAAAAACACTGAATTACACCACGTTCACCGAAATCAACGTTTCGCAGACCGATTTGTGGAAGGCAATCAACGGACTGCTGGGATTGACTAACGACACAGAAAACAATCGCTATTACCTCGGTGCCCCACATCCGATTTTCACGGAAGACAGCGAAACCGGGCGCATTCCAATGCTCTGGGCGGATCATATTCATTTGACCCCGCTGGACGACCATTATCACGGGGTTGACGGAGAATACTTTCCCGGCGACGGCGGCAATCCGCAAACGCTCCATTTTCGCACCTGCCGGATTCGTGTGACGTACTCGAATGATTCGATTCATTACTCACGGATCAAATGCAGTTGGTCGCCAAAGTTAGAGCAGGAATACATTCAAGTCGGTTCCCTGTTTTGGAAGGACGAAATCGAAACTGGGGTAGCCCAATATAACGATGAACCCAAATTTTTGGCACTGCCTACGCAGAAATACGCCCGGCGTTGTATGACCGCCGACATCCAGTATTCCGTTGCGTTTTACATGAACCCGATGTATCCGGGCTGCTTGCCGGAATGGTGCGACATGGCGAACCCTATTCCCAGCAATGCAACGGCAGAGAAAAGAGACGAAGAGGAACGAAAACTCTTGGGCGCAATCAACAAAGACCCTATCGAACTATTTCCCTACTTCGGTGATGCGGACAACGTTCATGCTTTTATGCCGAACGTCGGTTCGAACGACGGAATATTTCCCAAGACCGACAGACCGGGGCGTGTGCTTGCTGCTCCGGCGGGGACACTGCTGTTTGCGGATGTTTCGTGTAGCACCGAATTCCGCCCTTGGATTTTCGGCAATCCGACGAACAATACCCAGCCGTTACAATCGGTCGGCTTGCGGCAGATGCCGCTGACGTTTCTCAATTTTCGGCTTGCGTACCGCCGGTCGGGTTGGAATCGTTTTTGGAATGGTTTGAAAATGAACTACGGACAGTTGTGGTGGAAAGATGCGGACGGCAAAACAAAACGAGATGCAAACCTTTATGAAGAGCGGGATTTCAAGCCCATTCAATCCTTCATCAGAAACAATATCTCGTGGAATCCTGACGTAGATGCGTGACATTTTTAGCGATAACATTCAGAGTGGCGATTTACTGAAAGCCGAGACTTTCCAGAACATTCATTCCTTTTTGAAGGGAAGCAATGTTGCTGGGGGTTCTGTGTCAGCACAGGGAATCAATGTGCCGTCTGAATTTTCACGCAATCCTCGCACCGTTCGTTTCATTGCGGAAGAGTCGATTGAGACCTATTCGATTATTGAACTGACCGAGCAGGTCGAAGATACCAGCGGCATTGATAATCAGGTGCCGACCTTCAAGGCAAAGCCTGCGACCGGTGATGCGGGAACGCTCTTTTACACGGAGTCCACCTTTGCCGACAATGGCGAATCCGGCATAGCGTATTCCATCGGTGGCGAACCCATTTTGATTCGTTCTTCGGCAACAGAGGACGGCTCTCCTGATGATGGTAAAATCGTTGCCAATCCCGGCGGAGCGTTTCGGTATCTCGGCGAGTCCGATGTATCGGAGCTCAAATGGTTCTTGCCGGTACAAGGCGGCGGTGTCAGTGAACCCAAGAGATCAAAGGTTCGGCTCGTGCAACCGAAAGAACTATTTCCGGCATGCGAGTACAAAACCTTTCAGCCCGTCTACGGTTGTTGGTTAGAGTACAGTGATGATGGCGAGGCGTGGATTCCGGTCGGGGATTTTCATTGCGGCACACGGGATGTCGTTCCATTTGAGCAACATGACTTTCCGTCTGAACCGCACAAATACTGGCGGATCGATCTCAAAGGTTTTAGTAAACCGGAAGACCCGAATGACGAAAATGCCGACAGAGGATTTTATACCTTTGGACGATTGTGGGAAGCCCGTTTCTGGGTCGAGCGGGAAACGAAAACCAAAAGAATCGTAACCCGGCAAATCGACAAGGATGAACAAGAAGAGACCGAGTATACGTTTACCGCCGTCGTACCCGACAACTGGCTGATCAATAGCCTTGAATCGCTGGAGGTTGAACTGTCTCTTTCACCAGAAGTAGAAAACGGCGAACTGTTTTACAAGCCGAGTAATGGCGAATGGAAAAGTTTAGGAACGTTCTCGTCAACGGTTTTGATTTCTGCCGAAGACATTCAAATCACGATAGACGAAACAACGGGCAAGGAACGGTACAACACGTCTTTTTCGTTTCGCGTGGAACAAACCGCCGACGAGTATAATCCTGTTTTCAAGGAGGAAGACGAGGAGCCAGAGGAAGAGTTTATTCCTGTAACGAGAGAAATGGGACACCTCACCCTCAAACGTCCGGCATACAAACTCTCACCGGACGATGCAGAAGTAGCGATGCCGCCCCCGCATGCTGCCGTCTTCTTTGACAGCAAGCCGACTCCCCGCAAGGCACAGAACCATCGGTACTGGATACTGATGTTTGACGAGCCGGAAGTCGTTACAAAGGTGACGCTCGACGTTGACCAGCACTTGGAACATTATATCATCGCTCCCGGCGGTCGGGACGCAGACAAGCAGACCGTCCCGTTCATCTATTCCCTTGACCTTGCCGACGAAAAATGGACGGCAACAACGTTTCCCGAATTGCATGAACCCATGTTTAACATGGACGCAAAGATCATCGAACTGTCCGATGGTACGCATCAGTTGGTGATTCTGTCCGGGCAGTCTGGGCATCGTTTTCCCTGCATCATTCAAGGCTACAATTTTGAGAAGGATTATATCAAGGCTCCCATTGATTTAGGCGAACTTGGAATCAATTTTGCAGGACGACCCGCACTGGTGGGCGACCCGATGTTGCGAAACGTCGGAACAACAGTTTTGTTACCCGAAGACGAGATCAATTTTTTAAGATCGCTGATGGTGATTGGCGGAGGCGAGCGAAGTGTTGCGGCAACACCGGGCGGGTCGGGCAATTCTACGTTGGATTCGGTACTGTTTTCGGTGCGAGGGGAAACGCTGGCGGTTGGAAGTCCCTACAGAATCCAAACTCAAAACATGGCGATTTCGAATATAGGACATACCGGACTGCCGTTTGGTCGTTTTGAATACAAGTCTTATGTCGGCAGCACCAACGACGTAATCACAAGATTGCAACGAATGGGAACCTACGCCCGGCATCAAAACCTGCCGGTGCGTGGGATTCTGCGGCGGCGACCACTGCTCGCCAATGGAAACGTGAACACGTCCGCACCCTCGTCGAACACGCCGGTCGTCGATTTTCTACTCATCGGCGGATTCAATGAGGGAGTCAATCGTGAAGAGTATAACAAAAAAGTTGTTTCCGGTATTTTTAACGCCATGACTTGGAGTGCCAGTGGTGGACGGACACAGACGTTCTACTCGCTGGCGATAAAAGATGTGACAGAAGGTTGGGATAGTTTCGCTGACCGATTCCTCTATTATCCTCCTTGCGGCTACGTCCTCGGAGACTGCTGTACCGAGTATGTTTATGAGGAAGACGCGAACGGTAACGTCATGCGGGACGAGATCATCTGTTTCGGCGGACGCTCTCATGAAAACGACACGGCACTCGCTCACGAAGAACTCGCCGTGTTGGATTTTATGCAAACGACTCCCACCGTTGGAAACAAGGAACTCGAAGGAAAGTGGCTCTATGACGAAGACGAACATGAGTATCCGCCGATGCCGCACCCTCGCTGGTCGGCAGCATCGGTTCTGATCAAAGACTTGGTGCGGACAGGCGAGACCGAACCTTGCACACGGATTTTCATGATCGGCGGACGAAACAAGGACGGCTTTGTCCCCGAAGTTGATGTATTCAATCTTCGGTACAACATATGGGAGACCGATTGGAAGGGACTCTTGGATGGCGAATTGGAAACTGTTCCGGCATCACTCGGCGGCGGAAATGGGACGACGATTGTCATAGGCGGCGGAAACGATTGCAAAGCCATCAGCAACACAAGAATAGACCAAATACTGCAAGCACACGGATTTTAGAAAATGAGTCAAGACTTTTTGAACGTAAGCGGTTTTGAGAGAGCGGTCGCCAGAATAGGAC
>Ga0123353_10005555_pt1 | contig 16578 bp, 15 predicted proteins | sample TergutLab28metaG_3_FD_92763 | JGI IMG/M metagenome (GOLD analysis project Ga0123353, IMG submission 92763) | Labiotermes labralis P3 segment gut microbial communities from Petit-Saut dam, French Guiana - Lab288 P3 | ecosystem: Host-associated > Arthropoda: Insects > Digestive system > Gut ...
GCTTCTGCTTGCAAAAAAAATGCCCGACGACGCGGTCGTTGTCCTTCATTTCCCTTATATAAAGCATTCGGCAGCCTCGCGGTTTTTCAGCAAGTATACCATTTCGCCGTTAAAAGTTATAATCACACATTCCAGGTCGGGGGGCGGCGGATGGCGGGAAACGCAAAACTTAAGGCGCTTGTCGTAATCTCGACGCTAGTCGCGATGAACGTCGTGCTGAGCCGCTTTCTTTCGGTTTCGGCGTGGAATTTTAAGATAGGGTTCGGCTTCGCCCCCATCGCGGTCTGCGCGTTTGTCTACGGGCCGATACCCGCCGCCGTCGCCGGAGCGCTCGCGGATTTTATCGGCGCGACGCTTTTTCCAATCGGCCCGTTCTTTCCGGGCTTCACGCTTTCGGCCGCGCTTACCGGCGCGGTTTTCGGCCTGTTTTTACACAAGCGTAAGGGCGGCGCCTTTCAGGCGGTCTGCGCGGCGCTTGTCAACTGCTTCGCGATCAGCCTGCTGCTAAACACCTGCTGGATCAGCGCGCTTAGCGGCGCGCCTTTTTTGGGACTACTGCCGACGCGCGTCGCGCAAAGCTGCGTGATGGCGCCGGTCCAATCCGTAGCGATGTACGCGATCATCAAATACAAAAGGATCTTCAGGACGCTGGAAGGGGGTTGATATGCTTTTAGCTGAAGCCGTGACGAAAAAATTCAAGCGCCCCGTTTTAAAGAATTTATACCTTAACGCGTTAGGCGGCGAAATGGTCGGGATCGACGGCGAAAACGGGTCGGGCAAATCGACGCTCCTTTCTATTTTAACCGGTGCGCTTGGCCCCGATTCGGGAAGTGTTACGCTCGAGGGGTTCGACGTGCAAAAAAACCCGCGAACCCTGGCGAAACTCACCGGCTTCGTCCCGCAGGAGAACACGCTTTTCGCCAATTTAAGCGCGCTTGACAACATGAAGCTTTGGACTTCCGCGTACGGCGCGAACTGGAAGGACGCGCTGCCGTTTTTGTTCCCGGAAGGAGACGAATCCGAAATGCGCGATTTCCTTAAAAAAAAGACGCACAAGCTATCGGGCGGGATGAAGAAGCGCCTGTCCATCGCCGTTTCGCTCGCGCACGACCCGCGCTACCTTATCATGGACGAACCGTCGGCGGGGCTTGACATCGGGTTTCGCGACGGCCTGCTTAAAACGATGGCCGAATTTAAGAAGCGGGGCGGCTGCGTGGTGTTTACCTCGCACCAGCCCGACGAGTTGCGGCGCTGCGACAGGATCTACGTGCTTAGGGGCGGAAGCTTCGTCTACGAGGGAACGCCGCAAAACTTAGGCGCCGGAGACGGCTTCGCGGAAGCGCTTACCCACGCGGTATGCGGGAGTTGAGCGGTCCGGGCGCGGCAAGATTTTCGCGCGGATCGGTTTTTTTCCTTAACGCCGCATGGCTTGAGGTTAAAAAATATCTGGCCCTTTACAAGCGGTTTTGCTTCTTTGTGGCGTTTTTTGCGGCGGCGGCCGCAGTGCTTTACGTCGGGGCGCGCCACCTTGCGAACCGCGGGAGCTTCTTCGAACCGTTTACCATCGGAATCGTCGACGAGGGCGATTCGGCCGAAGTCAGGTATGTCTTCGATTTTTTCGACAGCGTCGCGGACCTAACGTACATGGATTGGGTCGAGGCGGAGGAGATGCTTCGAAGCGGCGCGATCCCGGCCTACGTCGTCCTCCCGGATTCGTTCGCTTTAGACATAATGACCGGAGACAACACGCCGTTTGCGCTTTACGGTAACCGCGGCTTCCCGCTGCAGTTATTCCTGACCAAAACTCTCGCCGCCGCGGGCGTCGCGTTCCTTTCAAGCTCGCAGGCCGGAATATACGCGACGATCGATTGCGCGAGGCTTCTCGGGTTCGACAACCGGTATATAAACGACTACATAGTGCTCCCGATAAACGTCGCGTACGTGAGAAGGCTGCTCGAGTATGAGTATTTTTTTTCGGCCGAAGAACTAAAGCTTACCTCGGAAATCGAGCCCGCGGTTTTTTTCGGCAAAAACTTCGCGGTTTTTTTGCTGCTCGCCTGCCTGATTGTTTTTCTGCCGGCGCTCCGGGGTTACGGAAGCGCGGCTTACGCGCAGTTCCGCCGGGCGGGTCGCGGCATTTTTTTTATTAACGCGGCGAGGCTCGCCGGCGCGTTTTTAATTTTTTCGGCAATCGTTTTCGCCGTCTTCGCGGCGGTTTCGATTTTTACGGATTACGAAGCCGGCCGGCTGCTTGCGCGCTTGCTCGCGCTCGCGTTTTGCGCAGGCGCGTTCGGGATCGCTTCGTCGTCGCTTTTTCGCGGCGAGGCGGCTTGCGGCCTTTTTATTTTGTGCGCGGCGCTCGCGATGCTTGTTTTCGCTGGCGGCGCCGTTCCGCTTGCCTACCTGCCCGCGGGAACGCATTTTATGAGGTACGTTTCGTTAAATTATTGGACGGTGGAAGGCGGCGCCGCCGGCGCGTTTGTTTTAGTCTGCTTCGGAATAATATTTTATTGGGTGGCCTGCATTGCCGAGATTTTACGCACACGTTTGCCTCGCGCGGCTTAAACTCGTGGCAAAGCCTTCGTTTTTCGCCGCTTTCGCGCTGCTTGCGGCGCTCGCGGTCGCTCCCGGCTTTATTTTCAACCGGACCGAGGGCGCGCTCGCGCGTATCGGCGTTTTTTTGCCGGTCAATTCAACGAATTGCGCCGTCGCGCAAAGGACGGTCTCGAGCCTCGAGCGGTACGGGAGCGGACTTTTTGAAACAGTCATTTGCGAAGACGAGGAGCAGATGAAGCTGGACGTGGTTTCGCGGAGGCTCGACTGCGCCTATGCGTTCGGCGAAAAAACCGAGGAGCTGGGGTTTGATAAGTCGATCGCGCTCTATAGTTCGCCGTACTCGACCGCTGACAAATTTTCGAGCCTGCTTGTCGCGGCGGCTTATCTTGAAAACTTCGCCGGCTTGCTTGGAAGCGAGACGCTTCGCCCCCACGCGCCGGAAGCGACCGGGCTTTCGGAGGAAATACAAAAAATCGCGGACGGCTACCTCGAGGGCGGCGCGCTTATGGAAATGATCCTGCTTGAGTCGGGCGGGACGTTTGACGCGCCCGAAACCGCGCCGTACGGCAGGATGTTTCGCGGGCTGGTCGGTTTGTTCGGTTGGCTGCTAGCGCTTTTTTTGGCTTACGGATTTGCCGAAGATGCTTCGGTCGCTTCTGCAAAGCGGTTAAAATCCTCGGGGCGCGGCCTCGGCGCGTTCGTTTTTTCAGGCGCGGCAGTCGCTTTTTTACTTACTTCCGCGTACATGGGATTCGCCTCGTTTATCGGCGATTTATTATTTCCAGGCGCCGCGCCCTTCGACGCGTACGGCGCGTCGGTGCTTTTGACGTACGCCTTCGCGCTCGCGTGCCTCGCGACGCTCCTGTCGCGGCTGCTTCGCGCAAGCGCATACCCGGCGCTGATAACGTTCGCGTTCGTTTCATCCGCGCTGCTATGCGGCGCCTTCTTCGACATACGCGAGGTGTTCGCGCAAGCGGGTTTCGCAAGGTTAATCGCGCCCCCCCATTATTATCTTGACGCAATGCAAGACGCTTCCGGCAAAAAAATAACCGCGATGCTCGCGGCCGGGACCGTTTTCGCCATTCTTGCGGGAATGCCTTTCGCGTTCAGCCGGAAACGGTAGGGAACGGCGAAAGGGGCGGGTCCGGAATTTCAAAAACGCCCGATTCCTTAAAGACGGCGACGATCCTGTAGTCGCTCGTGCCGATCGCGTGGTTGAACGGATCCTTGCAGGTAATGAGCGTGACTCTCGCTTCGCCTCCCGGACGCATTATCAAATCCGCGGGGGCCGTCGCGAGCGCGTACACGAAAACGCTCTCGCAGTAAAACGTCAGCGCGGTCCCGTCGTCGTAATAAACTTCCATCGCGTCGCCCACCGAAAGCGCGTCGAGGCGCAAAAACTTCCCTTCCTCCCCCCTCCACTTATTGTGCCCCCCGAAAAACGAGTTGCCGTCGTTGCCCGGGATCGCAGATTCCGTGTACCACGAAACGATGTGCGCCGAATCGTATATAACCATCGAATCGTTTTCCGCGTCGTAGCCCGTTCCGATGATTTCCGCTTCGACGCCTAGCGCTTCGATTATAAGCCGCGTCGGCCACGCCGTTATTTGCGGAATTTCCGGCTCCGGTTCGGGAGTCGGGTTCGGCGCGAAAGTCGGCGTCGCTTTTTGCATGGCGGGGGTCGGCTCCATAACCGGCGCGGCCGTCGCTTTCGGCGTGAAGCTTGGTTCGCCCGGGGAGTAGGCCGTCGGCGATTGGCCGAACGCCGCCGGCGCGTCCGCGTCCGAAGCCTCGCGGCGCGGGGCCCTGTTGGCAAAAATCAAAACAGTCGCCGCGGCGAACAATATAATTATAAATAGCTTTTGATGTATGCGTTTCATGGCGGATGCTCCGTTGCGATAATAAAATTAATGAATTATGACGATAACCCTAACGGAAGGTTAAAGGCGCCGACCTCATTCTAACACATTTTTCCGGCGTTATTAATAGGAGGCAGACATGGACATACCCGCGGTTTCGATGGAGCTTGCGGAAATGAAGCTGATGCAGGGCGTGGGAATCGGAATGATGAAGAAGGCGATCGAGCTGACCGAGCAAACCGGAGAGATGCTCGTCGAAATGATGAACGATATGGCGGTCGGCGAAGGCGGCAAGGTCGACATAAAAATATAGGTGAAGCGGTTAATATTTGCCGATGAAAAACATAATAATCGCCGGCCCGTCCAGGTGCGGCAAGTCGACGCTCGCAAGCCGAATGAACGAAGAGTTCGGCCATTTTGTGATCGGCACAGACAAGCTCGCCGCGGTTTTCGGGCAGGCGTATCCGAATCTCGGCATACGGCTCGCCTGGGACAGGGAGCTTACGACTAAAAACATCGCGCCGTTCGTCGGCCATTTTCTCGGGACGTATAATTCGCCCGACGGCAGGGGTCTTTTGCCGTACAGCCACGGTGAAGCGCGGGGTAATATGTTTGTATTGGAAGGCGGCTACTTCGATTTCGAGACGGTATCCTCCATATTAAAATCGTACGGGATCGCGGAAATGAAGGAGGAGTTCATTTTGATCGGGCTCGTGCAGCTAAAAAAATCCGCGGTCGAACTCGCCGCGGATTTTTTGAAATACGATACCGAAAACGACTGGACGCACGGCTTCGACGAGCCGGGCCGTCTGGAAATCGCGAACGACGTGCTCGAATCAAGCGGACAAATGGCCGCTTCTTTCGATAAATTCGGCTTTGCCGTCTACGACGTCTCATACGGCCGCGACTCGGTCTTCGACCGGATCATCGGGGACATTGGGGCGCGCGGTTAACCTTCGACGCTATACCCGATCCCAAAATCTATCAGCCGCTTTTTAATAAATCCCTTAGATTTTTATCTTCCCCGCCTCATGTTAAACACGTTTATCATGTTTTTAAGCACGTCGGATTGGCTCGCGAGTTCCTGCGAAGCCGACGCGGATTCCTCCGCTATCGCGGAATTGTTCTGCACGACGTCGGTTATTTGGTTAAGGCCGATCATGACTTGGTTGATCGTGTTCGCCTGCTCCTCGGACGCCTTCGAAATTTCCGCGATAAGCTCCGCCGCCTTCGCCGCCTCGCTTACGATGGATTTAAGCGCCTCGTTGGTTTCGTTGGCGACGCCCGTCCCGTCGTTCACCCTGTTTTTCGATTCCTCGATCAGTTCTTCGGTCTCCCTCGCGGAAACCTGGGTTTTGCTAGCTAAACTCCTCACTTCCTCGGCGACGACCGCGAACCCCTTGCCGTGCACGCCGGCGCGCGCCGCTTCGACGGCGGCGTTAAGAGCCAGAAGGTTCGTCTGGAACGCTATGTCGTTGATAACCTTGATTATCTTTGAGATTTCATTCGACGAGTCCTTGATGCCGTTCATGGACTCAAGCATGTGGTTCATGTCGTCGTTGCCTTTTTCCGCGTAAACTTTCAGGCTGGCGGAAAGCCTGTTGGCTTCCTTCGCGCTGCCCGCGTTTTGCGCGGTGTTTTCGTTGATCGTCTGGATCGTCGCGCTAAGCTCCTCCACGGAAGCCGCCTGTTCCGTCGCGCCGGTCGCAAGGCTCATGCTGCTTTCGGAAATCATCTTCGCGCCGGAAGCCACTTGGTCCGTCGCGGATGCGATGCCTGAAATCACGTTGTTGAAGTTGGATATGATGCTTTGCAACGCGTTTTTAATGCTTACGAACGCCCCCACGTACTCGCGGCTTATTTCCTGGTTCAAGTCGTTGTCGGCCAGCCCGCCTAGCACTTCCGATATTTCGTCTATGTATGAAGCGACGTTGACGATCGTATCGTTTACGGAATTTTTTATCGTCAGGAAATCGCCCCTGTAGTCCCCCTGTATCTTTCTGTCGAAATTGCCGGATGCGACATTCGCCATGACGCCGTTCACTTCCTCGATGGGCGAAACTATCGCTTCCATTAATTTATTCAAGTTAGTTATCAGAACGGCCCAACCGCCGTTAAACCTGTCCGAATCAATCCTGACGCCAAGCTTACCCTCGGCCGCCGACTTCACGAGATTGATCATGTCGGCGTGAATGCCGTTGAGGGTCGCTAAAAGCTCGTCAAACCGCGTGTTAAGGATTATTTTTTTACCGGGCAGTTTTTTAATGTCGATGTTGAAGTTGCCGCCGCCTATTTCCGTCAAGGCGTTCAGCACCGTCATGACGTCGTCGATAAACGCGTCGACCAACTGGTTTATGTTGTCCGACATTTCTCTGTAGGAGCCGTCGTATTTGCTCGTGTCGATCCTGCATTCGATGTCGCCCTCCACGTTCATTTCGTTTGACAAATTTATCAGGTCGCTGATTATTTGCTTGATAACGTCGATAAGCGAATAAACGTCGAGGGTCAGGTCGCCTATTTCATCCTTCGGTATGTTCGCCTTGTCCACATTTATGTTCAGATTGCCGCGGACGACGTCGGCGACAAGATTCTTCAGGCGTTTCAACGGCTTGTTCACCGAATAGGTATTGAAAACGAAAACCGATATGACGCAAAGGATCCCGCAGACAATTCCAACTAAAAGCACCATGTTCATCATCGTTTTTTGTTTTGCCAGCGCGGATTCGATGCTTACGCCGGAAAAAAGCATCCCGATAACGTTTCCGTCGATGATTAAAGGCGAATAATGCGCGTAGTATTCATGCCCGAACAGCTTAACCTGCGATGAATATTCGTTTCGCTGCCGCATGACGATGTCTATGACCGCGTCGCCGGCCTTCGTGCCGACGACCCGGACGCCCTTGTCGTCGAATAGCGTGGACATGAGGCGCGTATCGCCGTCGAAAATGGTCGCCTCGCAGCTGGTCAAGTCCTTGACTTCGTCCACATACTTGGGAAGCGACAGATCGTGGCCGCATGTGAGCGCCCCGAGAACGTTGCCGCGATCGTCCACTATCACGAAGCTGCCGCGCGTGGACAGCCCGACGACGGTGCCTTTTTCGATCGTGCTTATCCCGACGCCGGTGTTGAGCGCGGCCGTCAGCGCCCTTTGGTTTAAGACGGAGTCGTCCTTCAATTCGTCGTGCATCCTCGCGATAACCGCCCCGCTCGCGTCGCATACCGTAATGAGGTCCAGGTTCCCGGCCAATTCAAAAAGGGCGGCCCGAAGCTTTACATAATCTTTATCCATAACCGCGGAAACGACATTGGGAGAGCGCGCGATGATTTCGGCGCTCGTTAGGGCTTCGCCCTTGAGAATATCCAATTCCTTGTTAAAAGACTGGTTGCCAGCCTTCGCCTCTTTCGCTACGATTTCTTTAATCAGGGAATCGCTTTGCACCGAAACGATGAAAACGATTATCGTGATGATGACCGCGATCATCAGCGTGACGATGAGCGATACCTTAATGCCCAAACTTTTGATTTTCATAAACTAGCTCCCCATTTTTTATTGTTTTATAAATATCTGTGGTTTTTTCGCTGATTCCGTTTTCGCGCAAATACTTCCAAAACAATCAAAAGTTTGTTTGATGAAAAATCATGGCCCGCCTCGGAAAAATTTTTTTTCGGATTTTGCGGCGCGCTTTGCTAAAGCAGCCTGTCGTACGGAGGCTCCCTGTAGTACGCGGCGCGCTCCTCAAGCTCGGGGAAGCCGTAAAATCCGGTTTCGATGAACTCGCGAACCTGCGCGCGGTCCGGTATGCCCGCGCGGCCTCCGAGCTTCGTGCACTTGACCGCCGAAACCGCCTGGGCGAACGCGCACGCTTCCGCGGCGCCCATCCCCTCGAGTTTTCCGGCTATGTACGCCCCGTGAAACACGTCGCCCGCGCCCGTAGTGTCCACGACGTCGACCTTATGCGCCGGGTAGCGGAAATAGTTTCCGCCTTCGTCGATCCCGGCGACGCCGCCCGCGCCGAGCGTCACCGCGGCTACGGCCGCGTCGCTTCGCTGCAGCTTTCTTAGTTCGCGCAGGTTTTTTTCAAAATCGCCCCCCCCGCCGAAAAACGCCGCGTAGGTGTTTTCCGAAATCAACAGATGGTCGACCAAAGAAAAACGTTCCGACGATTTTTGATCCAACGAGTCTCCGTCGATTGCGACGGGCTTGCCCGCCTCCTTAAACCAGCGCGCCGCGAGCGCGGAGGCTTCCTCTAAATCGGAGATCAAAAGCCATTTGGCCGCAAGTAGCGACTCGCGGTCAAGCTCCGACGCTTTTACGTTGGGGGTCGGGCATGGGCTTGGAACGCCGATGAAGCTCCTGCCTCCCGTGCTTTTTTCCGCGAGGCACACGACCGTGATCGAATGGGTCCCGGGCACGTCCCTTAAGTTGCGGCAGTCGACGCCGTGCCTCTCGAAATCCTTTTTTATGCAGCGGCCCGCCGCGCCCCCGACGTTCGCGTGCATCGCCGCCGTGAAGCCGAGCCTCGCGAGGGCGACAAGCGCGGTCGGCACCTTGCCCCCGTACTGCCAGCTCGAATCGAGGGTCCTCGCCCCATGGTCGGTCACGGGAAGCGTCTCGATCGAAAGGAGCTGGTCCAGATACGGAGTCCCTATCCCGGCTACGTCCATTAAAAATCGCCGGCGCAAAGCCGTATGCGCCCCTCGGCGAACGAAGCTCCGCCGTCTACTCCCGCCTGCAGCATTTCCATAAGCCTCGTTCCGCCCGAACCTGAGTAGCGCGTCATAGCGGCATAAGAGGCGTTGAATAAATCCGTCCCGAAATTTGTCTTGGATATTCCGTTTTTCACGGCTTCCTCCAATTGGTCGTCGGGGATTCCCGAGCCGCCGTGGAGCACGAGCGGGACGCCCGCCGCCTCGCTTAATATAGTCAGGCGTTTTATGTCGAGCTTCGGCGCCTCGACGTAGTTGCCGTGCGCGTTGCCGATCGCGACGGCGACGCAGGAAGCCCCGGTCTCCCGTGCGAATGATTCAACGTCGGAGGGCTCGGTATATTTGCTTTCGTCCGCGTAGTCCGAAAGGATCCCCGCGGAGCCGACGTATCCGAGCTCCGCCTCGACGCTCGCGCCGTAGTTTTTCGCCGCCTGGACGACCCTCTTTACGAAGGCGGCGTTTTCGGCGAACGGAAGGCGCGACGCGTCGGCAAGGACCGAATCGAAGCCGGCTTCCATCGCGGCCAATAAAAAATCGTAGTCGCCGCAGTGGTCGAGGTGAAGGCAAACGGGCCGCGACGATTTTTTTGCGAGGTCGCGGGTTATTTCCGCGAACGTCGTCAGCGGTATGTGCGCGGAAGTACCCGGGTAGAGCATGACGATCACGGGCCTCCCGCATCTTTCGCCGGCCGAAACGACCGATTTTATTGATTCGTAGTTCCACGCGTTAAACGCGGCGACGCAAGTCTTTCGCAGCCTCGCCTCGTCAAGGATCTCCCCGGTGTTCGCTGACGGAATCGTCTTCGCCTCCCAACCGTCCGATTATACCACAGCCGCCATACGGCGCGCTGGCGCAAGTGCCGAATGGAGGTTAAAATGATTAATAAACTTGAATGCAAAAAAATTATCTAATTGCGTGCGCTTCCGTTCGGTTTTGGCGACGAACGAAGAGCGTTGCGGACTTATCAAAAAAAAATTGAGGAGGCGGAAATGTACGACGACTACAAGCTTACAATCGGGTTCGCTCCGACGCGAAGGCTTATGTACGACCCGGAGCACGCGTTAAAAAACAAGCGCGAAATAAGAAAGCGGATCGGCGGACTCGCCCTACCGGGAGTCGAAATCGCGGACATCGACTGGCTTAACGAAGAGGGGCTTCTGATCGATACTGGCGACGTATCGAAAGTCGCCGGGCATTTTATTTCGAAAGGCGTCAACGCGCTGTTCATGCCGCATTGCAACTACGGGACCGAGGAAGTAGTCGCGATGCTCGGCAAAAAAATGGGCGTCCCGTTTTTGCTTTACGGGCCGCGCGACGCCGCTCCGCCAGGCGACGGCGCGAGGATTCGCCAAACCGATACGCAGTGCGGGCTATTTCCGAGCTCGAAGGCGCTGCAGCGGTACGGAGTCCCGTTCACCTACATCGAAAATAGCGCCGTCGAATCAAAAATTTTCGCCGAGGGTTTCGACTTGTTCCAACGCGCCGCGACCGTCGCCAACAAGACTAAGGGAATGCGCGTCGGCTCGCTCGGTTCGAGGCCCAAGCCTTTTTTATGCGTCATGTACAACGAAGCGGAGCTGCTTGAAAAATTCGGGATCGAAATCGTCCCGATAGGCATCAACGACGTCGTCGCGGCGGTCGCGGAAAAACTCGGGAAACACGCAGGCGACGTTGGGGACGTCGTCGAGGAGCTTAGGGGACAGGCGGACATCGGCGGCGCCAATCCGGAAATCGTAAAAAAACACGCGGCGCTTCGCCTGGTAATTTTTGATTTCGCAAAAAAGCATAACCTGGACGCGATAGGCGGCGAATGCTGGACCGCGTTCCCCGGGACGATGGGGATCGTGCCTTGCGCCGCGTTCGGCGACATTTGCAACCGCGGGCTTCCGATCGGCTGCGAGACCGACGTGCTCGGCGCCGTTTCTATGGCGATGCTTCAGGCGGCGTCGCGCGGCGAAGGGCGCCCCTTCTGCGCGGACCTGACGGTGAGGCATCCCGACGACGACAACGCGGAACTGCTTTGGCACTGCGGTCCGTTTCCAGTCGGGGCGGCGCGTACCGACGCGCGCGCGACTCGCACCGACAACCACGGCCAGTGGGAACTGGCGCGCGGCAAGATGACGATAGCCCGCCTCGACGAGCTAAACGGAAATTATTCGCTTTTAGCCGGGGAGGGCGAAGCGGTCGAGGGCCCGCCGACAAACGGCACTTACTGCTGGTTTAAAGTCGGCGACTGGCCCGAATGGGAGAAAAAAATAATGTACGGTCCGTACATCCACCATGTAGCTGGTATGCACGGCCATTGGGGAAACGTCTTGGGCGAGGCGAAGCGGTACCTCGGGTACGAGATAGACCTGATGAGATAGGGCCCGCAAGCGCGGGCCCCCGGAAAACATTTGCTTTTGCGTCAGGCGAAATCAATTTAGGATTTCAATCATCTTTTTGATAGCTTCATGCACGCGCAAGTCGTTTTCCGCGATTTGCCTGAGCGTGAGCTCGATCATTTCGCCGTAGTAGTGCGCGTAGTAATGCGACCAGTCCGCCTGGTCGGCGAGCGTGATTAGCGCCGCCGACAAGTCGTGGGTGTAGCCGTAGCGCGGACCGCCGATTTCGTGCCGGAGTTCGTCGAGCGCGGGGTTTTTTAGGTCGTCGTGAAGACAGTTCCTGAAGACTTCGCTGAAGTTGTGCGTATTCATAACGTCCCACATCGACTTTTGAAGGCGTGCGATCCGCGCCTTTTTTTCGTCCGCGCCAATTCGGATGAAACTGTCGGGCGTTTCGGGGTACGACCTAAATTTTTCCAGGTAGGTGCCCCAGGTGTTTTCGCCGATGTTTCGCTCCATCACATGCGCGATCCGTTTCAAGCCGTCGACGAACCCGAATTTGGGCGTATTTTTTTGCCCGAAAACGTAAAGGACCTCGATGTCCTCGTATTTCGGCGGCGCTTCGGGCGGGCGCTGCGCGTTGGCGTAGCCGGGGCTAATCAAGCCGTCGCCGTCGTAGCCGGTTATCACGCGGTACTGGTCGGCCGCGCCCTTCGTCCCGACTATTACCGGCTTGCCCGCGTCGATCGAAGATATTATCTCTTCTTTAAAATCCGCGGGATTGACCATTTGGCCGTAATCGTAGCCGGCGAAGCCGAACAAAAATTCCATCGCGTAGTCGCCGCCGCAGTCGTAGAAATCCCTGACGCTAATCAGCTTCTCCATTTCCGTGGGCGCCCCGTCGTACCTGAAGCGCAGCGACGAATGCCCGCACATCGCGCCGAAAAGGAAAAAATATTTTTCCTGTTCGGCCGGGAGCTTCTCGAAGAACGCGCAGACGGACGCGAAGCAGTTTAAGAAAGTGGTCCCGGCGAAACCGCTGAACGGGACGTTAAATTCCAATTCCTTTTTCATCGTTCGATCCCCTTAAAATAAAACGGGCCCGGTTAGGCCCGTTTATTTTCGGCCCTATCAGGCCAGCGCCTCGATTTTTTTGAAGAACTCCTCCTTCGTGTCGCAAACGGTGAATTCGCCGTTTAAAAACCCGAAGACTTTGCCCTGCAGGTCGGGGTTGCCTCCGAGGCATTTCCCGATGCAGCCGGTGGTGTGGACCTTCGATTTCACCTTGCCCTTGAGCTCCGTCACGTCGAAGCCCGAGCATTTCTTGCAAACCTTGACCTTCTTTACTTCCGCCATGCCTGCCTCCCGAAATATTTTTTAGCGGACGACCGCCGCAGGTAAATAGAACAAAAAAAAAGGCGAAACGCAACAAATAAACAAATGTTCGCCGTAATGTGGTAACAAAATTATGTTTAAGCCTGTTTTATTTGCGAAAGGAAATATTAATACCTGCCGTACTTGTCCCTGGAATCGCCCCGCGCAACTTCGAGGCTCGCGATGCTTGATACGAATTCTCGGTTGTCGGTGGATTTGGAAAGTATTTCGGTCACCTGCTCGGTCAGCTCCTGCGCGGAAATCCTGCCCGAAAGCTCGCGTATCGTGTAAGTGGCGTGGAGCTCGCGCGGGGTGAGTAGCATTTCCTCCCTGCGCGTTCCCGACTTCACGATGTCGATGGCTGGGAAGACCCTTTTTTCCGACATCCTCCGGTCGAGCACGAGCTCCATGTTGCCGGTTCCCTTGAACTCCTCGAAGATAACGTCGTCCATCTTGCTTCCGGTATCGATAAGCGCGGTCGCGAGTATCGTAAGCGAACCGCCCTCCTCGACGTTTCGCGCGGCGCCGAAAAACTTCTTCGGCATGTAAAGCGCCGCGGGGTCGAGCCCGCCGGAAAGCGTGCGGCCCCCGGCCGGGATCGTTAAGTTGTAGGCGCGCGAAAGCCTGGTTATCGAGTCGAGCAGGATGACTAAGTCCTTGCCCTGCTCGACGAGCCGCTTGGCCCGCTCGAGCACCATTTCCGCGACCCGCTTGTGATGCTCTGGCTGCTCGTCGAAAGTCGAGTAAACGACGTTGCAAAATTCGCCCTTGATAGAGCGTTGCATGTCGGTGACTTCCTCCGGGCGCTCGTCTATCAAAAGCACGATCAAATGGACGTGCGGGTGATTGCGGGTTATGGCGTTCGCGATGTGCTTGAGCAATACGGTCTTGCCTGCCTTCGGCGGCGAGACGATCATTCCGCGCTGGCCGAAGCCAATCGGAGCGAGCAGGTCGATCAGCCTCGTCGAAAGCTCGCTTCTTGTGGTTTCCAGATGGATTCGCTCGGTCGGGAAGATCGGGGTCAGATTTTCGAACGCGGTCCGCTTCGACGCCTGGTCCGGCGGGTCGCCGTTGACGCTTTTCACAAAAAGTATCGCGTTGAATTTTTCGCCTTCCTTGGCGACGCGGGTGGTGCCGTTGACGAGGTCGCCGGTCTTCAGGTTAAATCTGCGGATCTGCGAGGGCGAAATGTAGATGTCGCCGGTGCCCGGTAAAAAGTTGTCCGTCCTGAGGAATCCGTAGCCGTCGGGCAAGACCTCCAGGATTCCCTCGGCCGCGGGGCCCTGGTCGAGGGCGGGCGCGGCCGCCCGCTGCGGGGCGGTTGGCTGCGCCGGCGGTTCCTTGGGTTGTTGTATGATCGCGGGTTTTTGGGTTTGGGGCGGAGGGCTTTCCGTTGCGGGCGTTTCGGCGCGTTTCTTAAGGTTGATCTGCTCTATCAAGTCTGACTTGCGGCGCTTCGCTATGTTTTTGATTTCAAGCGGGCGCGCCATTTCGCGCAGCTCGTTCAGTGACAACGAATCAAGGTCCATAGAAAATCCTTCCGTTTCGCTCCGACATGCCAAACCTCTTAAGGGATTACCAGCACCTGGCCCACGTTGATCTTGCTGGCGTCGGCTATTTGGTTTGCGTCCGCGATCTTCTTTATGTTTTCGGGAGTCGAGGTCCCGTAATAGCGCGCGGCTATCTTCGAAAGGTTGTCGCCGCTAACCACCGTGTGCGTCCGGTTTTGCGAAGGCGTCGGGTCGGGCGTTTCGGTCCCGCCGCTCGGCGGCCTTACGATCGGATCGTCGTCGGAATCCGCGTCGCCAGAGGACGACTGCGTCCCGTCCCAACTGCTGCTTCCGTAATTGTCGAGCCTCCGCTTCAGGCTCTCGATCTCGTCCATCGCGATCTGGTAGTCCGTCTCAAGGTTTTCATAGTCGATCTTAAGCTGCGTATAGTCGCCGCCGTTTTGCGGAGACGAATCGAGCGCTTCCTGCGCTTCCTTAAGCCTGCCGCGAAGCAGGCTGTTGTTGACGATAAGCACGACAAGGATTATCAGGAACACGAAGCCCGCGATAGCCGCGATTCCGCGTATTAATGTCATCGGTTCGATCGAATCGTAGGAGCCGTCCTTATCGGGGCCGCCCCTTCCAGACGGGTCCGGCCCGCCGTACCGCTGCTTTTGCTGGCGTTGCGGGTACGGGTTTTGGTCCGGGCCTTCGCCGCGCGAAAACATGCCGCGCGGTCCTTTTGGGCGCGCCGACGGGTCTTGGCCTTGTCTCGGCCCGCCCGGTCCGGGGCCTCGGCCGGCGCCGGCGCGCGAAGCCGCTCCCTCGCCCCTGTGGGGCTCGCCCGAAGGCCGTCCCGAGGATGCGTACGATCCGCCGCCCGGATAGGGCCGTTCGCCGCGGGGCGCGTCGCCCGCCCGGCCCGGACCGCCCGGTTCGCTTGATCGGGGAGGCCTTGCGGAAGGTTCGACGCGGTCTCCGTCCGAATACATGCTCTGCGGCCTCCTGCTTCGCCCCGAAACGGGAGGATCGCCGGAATCGTCGGCATACAGCCTGTCGCGCGGATTTCCCGCCGCGCCGCCGGAAGCATCCTTCCTGCCCGGCGCAGTAGAATCGCCCGAGTAGGCCCAGGACTCCTTGTTTCGGTCCCTTCCCCTCGGGCGGAATGAATTGTAATCGTCGTCGGTCATTTCTTCTTCGCCGCTTGCCTTGGAAATTCCGCCGGGGCCTTCGCGCCTTGCCGGCGACACTTCGCCTGCAGCGTGCTTCGCCGATTCGTCCGGCTTTTTTTCTTTGCGCTTGAAAATCGATATGTCTTCGTCTTCGTCCTCTTCGTCGGGAAGCGGATCGTCGTAAACGAGCGAACGCGGCTTCGGCGGCTGCGGCTTGTCGGGCGCGGAATCCTTTTCGCCCTCGTCGTCGTCGAACAGACTTTTTGCGGCGTTTCGCGCCATCTCGTCGTTATATATTTCGGGCCTTCCCGTATTTACCTTGTTTTCCGATGCATCTTTGTCGCCGTCAATCATTTCGTTCTTCAATGATCCGCCACCTCCGAGCATGCGTTTGCCGTTTCGAATGCAAATATGCAGTTTGATTGTAGTATGCTTCCCGAAATGTGTCAATTTAAAGATTATGCGCAAAACGAAGGAAGCGCCGGCGCGCGGGGAGGTTCTTTTTGCGGGAGTTTCCCGTCCTGTGTTCCTTTACATTGGCCGCGGGTTTATTTATACTGACGGCCAAAGCGAAGCCTCCGCGGATAATTTCCGCCGAACGCGAAAGGGCTGGCCGATGCGCATCGAAAAGATAAGCGAAACCCAGATAAAATTTATCCTGACCAACGAAGATCTCGCCGAACGAAACATCAAGCTCAACGAGCTTTCGTACGGATCGGACAAGGCGCAGCTGCTTTTCCAGGAAATGATGCAGCAGGCGATGTCCGAATGCGAGTTTGAAACCGCCAACATACCTCTTATGATGGAAGCGGTTCCGCTCGGCGAGGAGGGCGTGATGGTGATGGTCACGAAGCTGACCGACGCCGCCGAGATCGAAAAAAAACTGAGCCTGTTCCCGTTGGCTCGGACCGCGCTCAAGTTTAAGAAGGCCGAGATCATCGAACCGCCGGACGAATCCCCCGACGAGGACAGTATATCGGTTTTTTCGTTCGATACGCTCGACGCGATGGCGGAAGCCGCCTCGAGGCTTAGCGGGATTTTCTGCGGGGTGAGCAAGGCCTATAAGCTCGAGGGCCGCTACTATCTAATGATGCAA
>Ga0123353_10005557_pt1 | contig 16578 bp, 6 predicted proteins | sample TergutLab28metaG_3_FD_92763 | JGI IMG/M metagenome (GOLD analysis project Ga0123353, IMG submission 92763) | Labiotermes labralis P3 segment gut microbial communities from Petit-Saut dam, French Guiana - Lab288 P3 | ecosystem: Host-associated > Arthropoda: Insects > Digestive system > Gut ...
ACACACACATACACAGACACACACACATACACAGACACACACACATACAGACACACACACATACACACACAGACACATACACAGACACATACACAGACACATACACACATACAGACACACACACAGACACACAAACACATACACACACACATACACAGACACACACACACATACACACACAGACACACAAACACATACACATACACACACACATACACACACAGACACACACACACACACATACACAGACACACACACACTCTAGGACCCCTCTGAACGTGTGATCTTCCAGACGCAGTGTTCGCTATCTGCACAACACAAATATAGGAGGCGAACATCCACGCCCTCAGCGGGATTCGGACCCGCGATCCCAGCAATCAAGAAGCCGTAACATACTCCATCTCCGCACGGCCACCGGAATCATCAGTTTTAATATTATTTTAGTTGCTTTCACAATGAAGACTGCCAAGGAAGTGGGAGAAGATTAGGAAACACTGGACAACAATGAACTCGTACGGTACATAGAGTATTGTATTCTTATCTTGTAATTTGAATTACTATCAACAAACGTGTTGTAATTTCAAATTACGCATATAAATACGCCAATAAGGTGACAGCAATCGTGTTAGAAAAATTCCGGATAGTTCACTATTTTTTTCTTTGTCGGACTGATAGTTAGGAATCAGTATACATTCCGGAGGCCCTGCGGCCTGTCATCTCCACATAGGATTTGCTTAATTTTCCTTTGTTTCTAAGCAAATGTGGAAATGGTTTACGGGTTTCAACTACTGTAGCGTGGGTTTTAAGTATTCACTCAAATTTTAACTCATAAAACGGAAAACAATGCTGTGACTGACACCACGACATGTCTCCCTGTTATACATTTGTGCTTTAAACACAGAATCGAAATCCTTGGACCCCGGTCTCAATACATTCCTCCTCACTACTTCGATACATTCAACCGCATAGTGCTTCTATCAGGACAACCAGGTGACGCCTGGGAACCTTCTAACAAAGTGATGCTCTCCCTATATTTCCCCCATCCGAAATACAAATTTTTCACTTATCTCATTACTTCCCTTTTTATCCACACTTCTACTTATCCTTCTTCGCGCTTCGTACTTCAAAGAGTTAACTTATTTCATGCTTCAAGGAGTCAAAAGTGAATTTGGTGTTCATGCTTTTCATTAAGAAATGTAATTATAAAGTTTTCTGCTTCCATTACCTTAATTATTCTATATTTGTGACATAAACAATAATATTTACAATGTGAAGACAACTAAATAATGGATATTAGATGCTTTTTATTTTCTGTATTTAAGTTAATGTTGATGACGGCACATTTTTATGTTGTTTGACTTTACTATACGTAATTAATTTTGTAAAATATCACATGACTTCAATCAGTGACCCAGCGCAGGCTAGAGAGCCAGTGTTAATGTAATTACTTCTAAGTCACATAAGTGCACAGTTAAAGAGGATGTATATACTGGGTTATTCTGTTATTTTAAGATGCATCAAATGTTGAGGTCAAATGCTGTCGACTGTGGTAAGATTATGTATTCTGAAGGATGAATGGTAAGGTATAAGTAGGAAGAAGATGTGGCACTTAAGACGAGAATATGTCTGTGTAAAGTATAGTGAAAAATGTAAATTGATCCCTTTACAGGCCCGGTGTGGCCCAGAAGGTGGGTAGAGGTAAAGTTCTACTCTTCCTTGACCGCGGCACTAAAAGGGGATGAGTGGTCAGCAGCACGCCCCGGCCGCACTTTAACCCCAGGAAAGACCCAGTAACCATTTTACAGGAGGCTGGGTGGGTCCCACGGCCGGTCTGGACGGGCGGAAAATCTCGTCCCTACCGGAACTCAATCCCGGACCGTCCAGCTCGTAGCTCAGTCGCTATACAGACTGAGCTACCTGGCCCAAAGTGCGAAGTATGACAACCAATAAATTTCCTACACAGAGAGAAGGACTAGGTTAACCTACAATCAATCTTTTCAATAAATGTTAATATGCTGATTCAACATCTAAATGCAACTAATTTTCAATGCGGCATTTTTACAAAAAAAAATTGAAATTAGTAATTCTGAGATCTTATTTAAACAAGGATTTCGCAGTGTCAGCAGGCCCGGAGGTAACAGGTTGTGTATCATCACAATCAAGTGCGTGTTAGACGTCAGTCATAAACTGTATGACAAGAGGCTGGGCGCGTCTCTTATCGCGTTTGTTTCCTCTTATACGGCGGTTTGTAGGTAATTGGTACGGAGAGAAGACATCAAGCGCCCGACTGTGTTTGTTCTACCAGTGTGCAGAACTGTACCTGCTGCATTGAAGCAACAGACAGGGAATAACAAAGATATCGTGCATCTGACAAGTAAATATTTTGGTATCATTTTTGTGGCCAGAATGCTCGATTTAGTCAGCGTCATCTTAAGTAGAATTCTCTATATTTTTAGGCAGGTTTCCACCCTTTTCGTAGACCATTAGGCCCTTAGGGTGAGCAAATGTATAGCTCTAACCTTTTCTATGACCTTCGGGACTAGATGGGGTGGGAGGTCATCTCCACGCCCCGGCCGTCTCTATTCCCGGGAAAGACCCAGTACCCATTGTACAGGAGGCTAGGTGGGCCCCAGGACAGGTCTGGACGGGCGGAAAATCTCGTCCCCACCGGGATTCGATCCCGGACCGTCCAGCTCGTAGCTCAGTCGCTATACTGACTGAGCTACCTGGCCCACTTCTGTACTGTTACATTTAAGAAAATACACGTTTTGCTTTATTTAAAAATAACATAAAATCAAGTAATAAAACTAAGCCGGCAGTATTTCAGTAAGTCGAGAATTAAAAACAAATATAACTTCAAAAGAACGTGTAGACATGTATATATAAATATATATATGGCATATGCTGTAGGTTACAGGCTATAGGACGTACCATAAGGAATAAGCAGTGTGGTGTAGCGGCAAATTTCATTGGGAGGTTGCCTGTTCGAATTTCGATCTGGATAACAGTACTCCTGTCTGAGAATTTTCGCAACTCTACTCCAGTTAGCCATCAGGATAATACTTCAATTTGACCACGAGCTTTTCATTCCAGATCGTACCAAATTCATTACCCCATCATTCTCCCTCAGCCCCACATAAATCTTCGACATTTTACACTACAAATTCAATAAAATCTCCTCAGGCTGATAGCCTTGCAGGTATTTCAAATACACTGACGTTTCAGGGACCAAATCAACGTCTCCATTATCAGGGTTCGGATATCAGAAGGCTGATGATGGTGATGGAGTCGGAATAGACGCCAAATATTCCGATATTCTGATAACACCGAAAAACAAATCACGATAAACAGAGAGCACACAAGCAAACGCTTGGTTATTACCCACTTGAAGCCCTATCTTTCTTCGAAGGAGGAAAGGGTTAGAAGTAATGTTATCAGAGGATTCTAAGAAGCTACTTTATATCAGTTTAAAAGGCAGCTAATTTTTAATTATAAAAACACGCTGATATAAACTCTAAATCGGAAAGGCTTACACGAAGTGAAAGTAAAGTTCATTATGTCAGGTGCATGCAGCAGGCAACACGTTTTAAACAGGTAAAACAAAAATGATATAAGCTTGTATATGCCTCAAGCAGGTCATTGACACCAATGGTCTTTGGCTGGACCAGACATCAGAGAAAATTAGAAATATAAAGGGCTCCTAATTTGTAGACTATTAGTATGCTAGTGAAATATTAATAGGAGGATCAAATGAAGGAGACAGAGATGAGTGGCGCATATAGCTTGCATGAGTGATGGGAATTACATGTAAACTGTAGTCGGAAGATCTACAGGAAAAAAACAAAATGCAAAACCTAAGCTATAAAGGTAGATAAAATTAAAGTCGATTTTAAACAGAACGAGCCTCGAAAGTAGTCGTCTGGATCAGAATAGGGTCTGGTTCTGCGCTTTCGCAGGTAGAGTAAAGAACTTTCATTCTCATGAAAGGCTGGCATTTCTTGGCTAAATGAAGTACTATCAAATTCTAAAGCAAAACCCGCTTTAAAGTCTATTGCGCCAACCTGTTTTGTAGGACATCTGTCATTTCTAGGAGTTCTCTCTAGTGTCGGATTTGCGCCGGCGAAAAATGCACAGCGTTACACAAGACGTGACTGTGAATGATGTACTGGGACGTAAGCAATATGAGTTACACTAACGTCGTCTGAAAGCAGTCGCTTGGAGGAAATGAGGAAAACTAATAAAAACACCATCCATCAGCAAAGACCAAGTAAAGAAACCAGCAGGCACGAATACCAACCACACAGAAAAAAAATTTTGGTGGTGCACCGTATAAAAATTACATTTAATTCTATAGTAGCCCGCAAAAAAATTCTTTAAATTAACTGATATTTAGTTCGCACAACCTCTCACCAAGAAAGAAACAAAGCACACTATAAATGTGTAAAAATGATACACGTCAACTTTATATGCTTCGTCAGCTACCCTAAAAATCTTTCCTTATAATAACAGATTTCGTTCTGCAATATATTCGTATACTAATTCCTTGTTGTCTCTCTTGCTGTACTTCTGTTCGACATAAACACAAAATGCCAGCAGTTCCAAGAAAAACAGAACAAAATTTCCAATACCAGAAATTCGAATCGAAGAGTATGTATGTCGTTGTTGCACGCAGTGTGCCTTCGTGTCTTTCAGATCGTGGTGCGAGTTGTGGGAATGAAAGTCGCGGCGCTCCCAGCAATGCTAAGTACGTCACAACCAGCGACTCTGTGTCATTTGCTTCGTTGTAAGCCGTGCAAAACAGCACATTATAATGGATAAGGCGTTTTATTCGTGTATTTTAAATTCCAAGGGACTTTTCGTGACTTATTACAATTACCCACATAGTTTTATGTTCCATTTTACGATGCTTTCAGAACCTCAAATTATACAGTGTCGAATATTAGGCTGAGTGGTAAATAACGGCTTCAAAAGAATTTAGGGTCAGGAGATCGTGCCCTATTTCAAGTATTATCTTGATATTTGCTTGAAGGAACTGAGAAAACCAAGAAAACTCTCAATCTGCTAGGACCATTTTCTTCAAGAGATTGTCTGATACAGGGAAAACGTAGGAAGAATTAGGATCCAAAAAAGGACATCTACATAATTCAAATCAGAAAGTTTGCATCTGGAGATAACTTGCCGTGTACATTATTGTAACAAAATGTAAAAAAGCATTTAAATAATTAGCGAATTCGTTCGTACAAATATCAGATCATCTATCATTAACATTCTCCATATATTAAAGTCCTCACTCAAGAACTAATAATAGCTTAATTCAGGAAAGCATAACTTTTTCAAAAATCTAGAAACACTCTCAAAATTCTAGAAGCCAATTGCCTACATGAATCAAGTTCCATACTGAGAACTCACAAATATTAAGTGCTTCTGTAAAAACGTTTAGTTCGCACAACGAACCGGCGCCCGAGATTTGTGCACCCCTGGGTTAGCTGGTATATGAAACCTCCAATATTTTTGAGCAGAAAGTTTCTTTATTTAGTCACAAGAGATAGATAGCTGGTCACTATTCTGAGCCACATTAATCCGACCCACACCCTCAAAGATTATTTCTTTAAGGTTTATATTTCCGATAGACAATTAATGTCACTACCGATAGGAGAGAATATCTCCATTTGCTCATGTCTCCTCAGAGTGAAATAAGTGGTACAGGCGATTCAGAATGGCGTTATCTGGCTGTGACTTTCATTCATAAGATTTCTAGACTTTTCTTTGGTGTAACGGTTTATTGTTAATAGCTACAAATTCGACACACTCTCCTGTTACAAGATTCTATTTTCTGAGAATGAGGAGAAACTTAACAAGGTCAGAGAGACGACACAAACGAAAGAGAGAAAGGTTCCAAAACCAGAAGTCATCAGAAGAAACGCATCAATTAGACATGAGGGATGAAACAAGACAAAAGCACAACAATATCCGAGACGTCTTTAGGGTGGAAGTGGGACATAAACAACGAATGTCTGTTTGGCTACTGACTTGGGCAGAAAAATCTGAAGTTGCCAACCCACAGCGCATTTCTCTTTCAAACCTGCGGTATTATTTATCTGGGGTCGGAAAAGAGACTTGCTGTGGGTGACGGATTCGATACATGGAGACGCCGGAGAATATTTTCTTCGCCGCTCTGGTGGATTTAAAGTTGTCGGTGATTGCAGCTAACCGCTCATGCCTATTACTGCCGACGGTTAAGAAGGTTGAAACTACAGCGCCAATCGCATTTTTCTTTCCTGGTAAAAGAAGGGTTTCCATGTTCATGCAATGAAGGCATATAGGCGGAATACAGGAATATTTCCAAAAACTCCTTCTTAGTCTCAGCAGTAGATGGAAATGAGTGATCAGCTTCACGCTCTGGCAGCTTTACTCCCGAGAGAAGAAGGCCCCGACATCTATTAAACAGGATTCTGGGTGGAACGCAGATACCGTCTAGACGTTTCGGAGAAGAGATCAGTCCATGGCTCCTGCCGGGATTGAATTCCCGGATCGTCCAGTCCATAACCTAGGTTTCTGCAATGTTTATTTTAAATTTTAAACTTAAGAATATACTTGTAAAGATTAAGGAGGGCCGATCAAGGACGTAATGCAATACCGAGCCGACCGGTGACATAGAAAAAGCATCCAGCAGTTCCGTAATAAATATCAGTTTAATATTCTTGACCTGCAGTGCATTTAAGATCAGGTACACAGCTGATCACAGGAAGCTACGCTTTGATCTTGGCCAAAAGATCGAAAAGATATGAAACAGTAAACCGTCGCGAGGCTTTACTTACTTTTCCGGCGCTTCTTTTTCGTAGGGTTTCAAATAATTCAATGCTCACTATCATCTAGTAGAAGACTTCATGGCGTCTAGTGACCAGGGCTGCTCGCTGTTCGTCTCTCCGTCGCATACTGGCGCCAATGTAGACACAGAGGGAGAACTTACCTAAGTTAAGTTGTTACAGCTTCAAGTGTTAAAGGTAGTCTGACTGTGCGACAGGACTCGGCCACGCCCCGGTCCGCTCTCATCTCCACCATAAAGACTAGAACACGTCTTTCTGGAGTGGTTCGTAATTAATTAGTCAGGGCAGAGGTACCTAATAATCGTAGGCGCGAATACGACCTCGGCAGATCCCGCGACAACAGAGTTCCCAAAGACACAAAACATTTAATTTAATGGATTCCGATCTTCTGACTAAAGGCAGTATTCTGCATCCCTTTCATCTAGCAGTAATGTCTCTAATAATAACAAGGGGCCCCACTTATCGAGTCCCGGGAGGGGGCGTGACAGTTTATGCACGCTAATGTTAATAAAACATCTTAACTTTAATATGTGATTCAATAAAATATATTGATAATTCAATAAGTAACAGGTAAGTATCTATAGTCGCTAAGCTATTCAAGAAATTACCCACTCTATATAAATAAAATTATAGAGGAAATGTACGTGTTTTAATGTGAAATTTTATGTAAGTGCATTTGTTGGTTGATAAAGTGATATAACTTAATATTGAGGCGCGCTCGCGTAACGATTTCTAACGCGAAGAAGCAATAAGCATTACATTATATAAGTGCGTAATTTTAGCTTTAGTCATCCGGCACGAAAAGCGCATTCGCCATATTGTGTCTATGGCCTGTTCGGCTCTACAACACTTTTCAACATTATCCCATTAAAGGTACGATTTGCGGGAAAAACATAAATTTGTGTTTTGATTTCCCCTACGACTTCTGTCTAAATCCGTTTTCATCCTAAGAAGACTGAAGCGAAACATTATAATTAATGTACATAGGTCTCCATGCAAAGTACCCGTTATAGGTCTCCATGCAAAGTGCCCGTTATAGGTCTCCATGCAAAGTGCCCGTTATAGGTCTCCATGCAAAGTACTCGTTATAGGTCTCCATGCAAAGTACCCGTTATAGGTCTCCATGCAAAGTACCCGTTATAAGTCTCCATGCAAAGTACCCGTTATATGTCTGCATGCAAAGTACCCGTTATAGGTTTCCATGAAAAGTACCCGTTATAGGTCTGCATGCAAAGTACCCGTTATAGGTCTCCATGAAAAGTGCCCGTTATAGGTCTCCATGCAAAGTACCCGTTATAGGTCTCCATGCAATGCACCCGTTATTCTCGGCAGATTTTTATGAAACTTGAATTTTCTCGACTATTTTCGAATTCAAATATCAAAATTTCATGTAAATCTGTCCAGTGGTAGCCGAGTTGTTCCATGCGCACACACAGACAGACATGACGAAGCTAATAGTCGCTTTTCGCAATTTTGCGTACGCGCCAAATAAGGCTCATCATCTTGTCAGATTTGGGATCCTCAAACAAATACGAAGCTTCCTGTCTTCGTAACCGGCATGATGTATCAGCAAGTACCGATATCTCGACGGATCCTCTTGCCTATATCTTATATTCTTCTTATATTCTGAACATAAAGGAAAAAATTTCCTCCGAAATTTTGATATTTATGTACCAGAATGCTCGGCGTCATATCCCAGAAAATGTTATCTCTTATTATAGTGTTTACAGGGACCTGCAACAGGACTCTAAACTAAGAGATACGAATACATCCCACGACTAACAAGTACTTCTTAAGATTCATCTTAATACCATTCTCCCTCTTAAACCTCTATCTCCCACACACAAACATATTAATCTCTGGTTTCTATTACAAATAAGCCAGGGCAGAATACTTTTGCAATTGGAGTCGTTTATGCTGAAATCCGACAGGTGTTTTAAGGTATTAATAATGAATGCATATAACTGAATATAGAGTAAGCCCCAACGGACAGCATGCCCGTTAGCAGCGCTCTGTACTGCTCATACGCCAAAATAATAAATAGCCGACTTTTGAGTCTAACTACTGATTTTTAATTTTTAGAATACAGCCTCTCTGTACTCAAATACTGTTACTAATTTGCAGACAAAGTGATGTATAATTTTCGACGTTACGTGCACAGTAGCAACCACCTCTGACTGATAATTAACAATTTAATTACTTTCCTTTGTTCTGAAATTCCTTCACTGCCACCACTTTTCACTTTCAAAATTAGCAGTATTGATTTACACAGACCTACTATGGCGCCATATACCATTCTTGCAATAAGTAATTTGCTTGCATATGTAAGCGATATGATGGCTTAGCAATCGTAAGGACTGTGACTCACATTCCTCATTACTATGCACAACGAGTAGTTACAAGCCCCTTGTACTGTACTAATAACGTGGAGAAATCAGCGACATATTTCTGAATCTAAACGGTTTCCCGCTACAAAAACAAGGTGTTTCATAATTTTCTGAACACATTTCTAGCACTCTTAAAAATTTACTGTGCAATGAATAGACAGGACAGTAACGTAGACAAAGACTCTGCAGATCCTGTGGGGCGTTGAAACGGGGGGTGTGGGTCAGGGATCCCAAAAATACAGAAAACTTAAAATATTTTTATGGTTTTTTTCGGACAGGATCCCATTCTTCTACAAGAAGGCAGGGTTCTGAGTCTCTGTTATTAGATCGGGAAGTGACTTCTTTAACAACCGTTAACATAAGCGACGGCTAAACGATGTGACTGTGCAAGTTCCGGGTTCAATTTTCTGTCAGGAAAGATGACACTTCAGTCATTTTTATATGACTCAACTCCTGAACTGAAATATTTTATTTGAAATAAACAGACTATGGATGCATACTTCTACGAAATTTTTAATTTATCATACCCAGTCAGCTTTCCACCAATGTTTCTGCACCAGGAACACACTCCCAACACACTCCCAACACACACACGGAACATCGGAATTAAGCATGCGATATAATTTTCGTAAACTGTCCAACATAGATCGACAATTCTTGATAATACGTTTCAGTTTAATTTTATATACACATAGAATACATGAAATTCGTTTTAAATAAAATAAATACGTTGCATCTTGTCGTGTTTATAACACAGTATAGGTTCATTCACACAAACAGACGAAGTAACGCCATGAGGAAACGTGAATTTTGTTCACATTAGGAGTCACGAAAACATGGGAACTTGACAGCGAAGACACGACGGAAATCTAGCAAACGGCCCGCACGTTGTAGAATCTGCAGTTCAAACCGAACGGAGAAAAGGAAAGACTCCTTAGAGATGTCGTCTTTCTTGTGCCGAACAGATGTTATGACGTCTTTACCATTTGTAACAAACAAACAAACACAAAAACTGAGGATAGCCCGCCATACTATTCAATCCCCACACAGCAGCTTCTTTCATTGTTTCTAGATTCTTAGAGATTCAATAACTGAGAGATTTTCCGCACCAGTCCAGACAGGTCCTGGGGCCCACCCAGCCCCCTATACAATGGGTACCGGGTCTTTCCCGGGGGTAAAGCGGCTGGGGCGTGGCGTTGACCATTCACCCCCACCTAGCGCTTCTGGGCCTTCATGGCCTCTTCTATGGTGAACTTTATATTTAACCTTGTGCTCAAAAAAGCGCCTGTTACCTTCGGCATAGCTGTCTGTTCATATGTATCATCGCGGCTGCCACTAAAGTAAATTCCGTTCAGAAAATCCACGTTTGCTTACAATCGGACAAAAATACCGAGCTCTTTACATGCAGGCCTCAGTACAGCGACACGTGTGGCTCAACAACAATACAAAATAAAACTCACTGTTGCCTTTCCACACCAACACTCTCAATATTTTTTATTGTTGACGGCGACGCAAATACCTGGGCAGTAAAAAAAAGGGAATTTATTTTTCCGTTTGCGGCGAACGCGCCAAAAATGTTTCGCACTGCGGACATTTCCTGTCTTGTTCTTTTTTAAACATGGAACTAAAGAAATGCCCACAGAAGAAGCATCAGTATCACCCAACATGTTTAAACACGGGCTACAGCGATGGCCACATAAGCAGGATTCTTGTCACTCAAAACTGTTTAGTCGACCGAGCCACCGGAAAAATGAAATACTGCACAGTAATGGAGATTCGTCAAGGGAGAAACACATTGCCCAATGCTAATTCAAAGCAAAAATAATGAACAGTAATACTGACCATCTATGGGTAGCTTAAGTCATTTGATAAGTGGTGTGAGATAAACATTGACACGCTGTTTAAAAGAAAGAGTCGCACGCTGAGACTGGAACAGGTACAGAAATGCTGTTGCAACTAATGTAGCTGAAAAAATAAGAAGCTAAATTTACAGCTAATATAGCTGTCAATCTGAATAATAACTGAGAGACTGGAATTTTTCTCTGGGGTCCATAGAGTCTGATACACATAGGGGCCCATACAATCTGTTACCCACATGCGATTTGAGACTTTTTTCCGGGTGTTCAAACGATTGCGGCTTGAAGCTGACAATGCATCAAGAGAGAGAAAATATAGTGACTTTCACTTCCAATTTTACATATCGTATCATAGCGTGTTTTTTCTACAAAATACAGTATTACATTCACCCATAAAACTTGCGCTATTCGCTTAACGTTTATTGAGCAACCAAGTCAAGACTTTAGACCTGAAGGTTATTTTCTGTGAGTCTGAGACTCTCGTCATAGGAATTCCACTTGGTCACCTCTGACATTACGATGTTATGCAATAACAAATGTCGAAACGAGGAAATTACACGAAAGGCAATACTGCAGGATTAAAACAACCTACATTACGTAATTCATTACGTTTCTAGCATCACCAAATAACACGTTTCGTGCAGACAAATATTTTGAACACATCTAATAAAATTTTCCAATTATGTGTACTTAAATTTACATATTAGACTCTACGGAGTATTTCGAACACCGTAACGTCATGGACCAGATTCCTTGACAAGTGCTCGTCTTTGGAAGGTGTTTTTCGCCCACGATAGGACTCAGTACTTTCATGTGTTTACAGCAGCTCGCCACTGGTCAATATTCTTAGAAAGCAGAATCCATTTCACGACCTCATACATTATTTCTCTCGGTCTAATTTCGATTTTGTACTACCACCTGCTTCTAGCCCTCGCAACCAATCTCCTCTCTTCAGGTTTTCAGGCAAATGTATTCATGCAGGATAACTTAAGCACTTCATAAATTCCTTAGGAATACAAGCAGTGACCCGGTTTCAGTCACTCATACCTGCGCAGCTCTAACAAATGTGTTTCATAGTACAATGAATTCATTACTCTCATATTTTTTTTATACAGGACATACCGTTATGTTTAATAATTTAAAAGGTAAAAAAATTGTTTATATTTGCCGTCAGACACAACAATAGTATATTTAATTAATAGTTTTCTTTATTTTAATATCTACATGTTTCGGTAATTTTTAACCATTATCAGGCCATCTTACAGAAGATTAAGTTACAAGCAGTGCTGAATGTATATAGTACCTTACGTTTATGTAGGAAAACCTGATGATGATCAAAAAGACCGAAACATGTAGATTTTAAAATAAAGAAATCTAATAACTAGATACGCTAATTGTTGTGTTTGACGGCAACTATAAACAATCGGTTTATCTTGTAAGCTCTAATACTGCTTGTAACCAGTAACTTCCCAAATAATTTGAAGTCTGCAATTAACACTAATACACACGTTCGTCAGACCTGATGTAATTAATACAAGAACTACTTTTACATTCACTTTTTACGGTATATATATATACACACAGATAATCTTGCGTCTTTCAGAAACAGAACACGTCCCCTTCACTATCTCAGAGGAGGTTATAAAAACTAAGTCGTATCAATCAATGACAGAAGACAAATCAGTTCACAGTTCCCAACACATTGCACGTTACCTCAACTACAGTATATGGCTGGCGGCAGAGAATACTCGCAATTACATCAATAGACCACTACAGTCTATATTTACATGCTTCAACTCACTGACAGCGAGAAGTTAAACTCAACAAACGCATTAGTTCAACATTCGTAACTTGCTGGACTTAAGGTCCAACTTTTATCACCCCAGAACGTCATGTCATATCAGCATACACTTCGCAATATTGACATTCCTCCTTGAAGTGGGGAAGTGCTAAATTAAATTTCAAAAACAGCTAAGCCCGAACAGCTGAACATGTGTTTAAGTAGGCCTATATCTGAACGGTGTTTTGTAGGTCGTTGTAGTGAGCTGGATGGCGAAACAGAAGATCTGAAATTGAAGATTGGAGTTTTCTTGGATGTGTACGTCATATGGAACGGTAAATAAAGTAAAGTTTTCCTGTTACAGGCCCGGTGTGGCCCAGAGAGTGGATAGAGGTATAGCTCTACTCTTTCATGACCGCGCCACTAGAAGGGGGTGAGGGGTCAGCACCGCGCCCCGGCCGCACTTTACCCACGGGAAAGAGCCGGTACCCATTTTACAGGAGGCTGGGTGGGCCCCAGGGCCGGTATGAACGGGAGGAAAATCTCGTCCCCACCGGGATTCGATCCCGGACCGTCCAACCCGTAGTCACTCGGAAATGGTAAGTAGTTACAGAATTATCGGAGAATCGTACCTCCGAAACGTCAGCAACTGTTTAACAGTCGACACGTTGTAACATGTCAGAAGACTTGAATATTGCTGTGAGAACCTCAGATCTCGCAGACCGGAATGTGTTACGTACGCGTCATATATTCGTACCATTGTTTACTTATGCATATTGATATGGTAGTATTTCACAGGTTGATGCCAGCAGATGGGAAAGCGTTTGGGTGTTTCGGTTTACTTAGGTCGTCCTAATTGAGACCTCTACCTGCCAGACAACTACCCCTGCAGGCCACCGAACACCAAGTGGGTTACGAGAACAAATAAACATTGGGAGAGTGGACTGGCCGTCTGGTTTGTGAGAAACTTTCAAAACAGCCGCTAACCATACAAGGCGATGTTGTCCAAGAAACTGATAGGGTCATCTGCAGAAAGCTCAGGGAGTCGGTCTGACAGCCGAGGGCCGCAGTCAAAACACGCCCTTACGTGATGCGTAATAACAGCGGAGTTCAGTCCTTCAGCTACGGTGCTGTTAGCATAAAAATCGAAACTGCTGTCATAATTATACTCACTTCATAATGCATTCTACATTTTTACGAGACTCTGGTTCTGATGTAAAACCACTCCACATAAAATCAAATTAACTTAAATTTATAAGCCGAGTTTTATGTCGATGAAAAGTCCACTGACACCAGCTGGGATCGAACCAGCGACCTTCCGATTTGTAGCACAGCACCTTAACCACTGTGCTACCGCGGTCCCCGGGTGTGACTGGCAGCAAAACGTATTTGCCACTGCACTTCTACTATATTTACTAGTAATAACTGAAGTTTATCTTGTACTCTTTGTGAAGTTTTAAAAGATTCTAATCTCATCTTATTTGTTATATACAGTAATGTATTTGTGTTCATGATTCCTCCCCTCTCACTTCCTCTAAACCTCACACTGTCCTTTACACTTGGTTCTCCCGTGTGAATTTTAATTTGTATACACATTTACCCTAATTAAATCATAAAAGATTTAAACGTACTGTTAGTAAAGCTTCTCCACTGGAGATTAAGGCAGCAGGTCTGTCAGAGATGTCAGTACATTTCCACCAAACTACACAGCATCGAATTGCACAAGGCAGTGCATTTAAGAGTATTTCATTTTTACAAGCCTAATCTCACTACACATTATTTGTGTGCTAACTCCACGTAGCACAGTTCTTTTGAGACGCTGGTAAATCCTAGGCTAAAAAAACAACCCGCATCCGCCTAATGGTGCAAAGAATCATATTATATCCGTTATAAACTCATTATATCAACACAAATTCAATTTAAAAGTTGGTCCGGCACACTTTCATTAATGGTTCATGTTACTTAACGCAATATTTCGTTTTTAGGTGAGCCAGTTTCGGCAACATTCGTAACTCCCATTTATGCCTGACGTAATGTCGGCATTAAACAGAAGCAATGAAAGTGGGGGTAAAAATTCGGCCGACACGTATTCGCATGCATTATTCCACACTAAACTTAGCAGCAATTCCTTCAGTCGTGTCTGAGAAGTGACAAGCAGACAGACGAAGCCTACAAAATGCGGTCACTCCATACACTTCATGCCAGGAATGCATAACACATCCAAACGCAAAACGAAGAATTTTCTAAACAACTCAGAGCTTTTATGTTTATTGGACCGTGCATCATCTTGATAGTTGAATAAAAAGAGACCAACCTGATGCTACTTGCTTTATTATTTCATTATTTACTGCTCAACATTTTTCGGACGTTAATACATCCATCCTCAGGAGCTTGTGACTTATTTGTTGAGTTATTTCATGGGTTATATTGTTCTGGTTCGATGTGTGTTGGTGTTACGTTGTGGTTTGGCTGGGGTGGTGTGGTATCCGTATGCAGGCTTCAGCTATTCAGCTCCGGAACTGGAAAGTGCAATGCGCAATAAGATATGGTAAATCGCAGCTCACCCATTCGCCTTTCACTTCACGGCAACACGCCTTGTTTTTCAGTCCCCAGCTTTAGTTTTCATATTTTTCTTTGTGATCATGCCCTACATTATAATAATTCTAAGCCAACAGCTACTATTTTTCTCTCTTCATAACCCATTCGTTTGTTGCACTTTATTCTACCCTTCTTTTCGTCTCTCAAGAATTACCCTTGTCTTTACATGTTTCGCATTCCATCTCAAGGCACATTTACCTCCCATTCTACAATTTCTTCTTCATGTATCTTTCTTCTTCGTCGCTCAGTTCAAATCTTTTTCTTATCTGTCTTTCTTTCTGTCAATCTTCAGTTCCCCTTGTCTATCAATTTATTTTTCTCCCACTTCAATTCCTGTGTTTCCTGTATTCCTTGCACTGTCACCCCTCTGTCATTCTGCGTGACCTGTTATTTTATGGTCTCTAAAATTTGGAATTTTTTTCCCGTCTATGTGTCCGTATTTCTTCTGTCTCTACCTTTATATCTATGAAAGCAGCAGAGTCACACACAAACGAAGCGAGGCTTGGTTACTATATCTGCACAGTGTCGACACAGCTGAAGCCTATAAACCATACACAGGAAGGAAATATTTCTGATATTGTCTTCTGTCCCGTACCATTCGAGGAAATTTTACGATCTGAAGACAGAATATGTTTTTTTCCCCAGAACTTCGATCTGACTTCCAGCATTACACGGTGAACTGTCATCGAATTGCAAGTGTAGCGTGCGGACAGGAATGAGTTTTGCAGTGATACGAACTGGGAGTTCTCTAGCAATAATAATGTCTGTTGGGTACCGAATATGTTGTTCAGTACAGATACCAGCAATGTGTGACGTTAAAGATTCATGGCACAACATAAAATCATATATGAGGTGAAGAAAAATTTACTTGCAACTCGATGTTTAACATGTTGCCGCTAGTGTCAAGCGATTTTGGCGCCACCCTGTATTGCTGCAATAAAGTATTCCTGTTATTTCCAGTTTGTAACAATAACTCCGTGGCCTTAGTCCGCACGCGAACTATACCGACAGAGCGGCCGCCGCCGGTCGGCGAAGTTAGTGCCAACTTTTGCGGATAGAGAGGTGTCACGTGGTCAGCGCAACGAGTCCCCACAGCCGTTAATCTCTGTTTTCTAGACCTGGAGCCGCTA
>Ga0123353_10005558_pt1 | contig 16577 bp, 9 predicted proteins | sample TergutLab28metaG_3_FD_92763 | JGI IMG/M metagenome (GOLD analysis project Ga0123353, IMG submission 92763) | Labiotermes labralis P3 segment gut microbial communities from Petit-Saut dam, French Guiana - Lab288 P3 | ecosystem: Host-associated > Arthropoda: Insects > Digestive system > Gut ...
ACTTTTGTATTGTGAATAAATAGAGGGTATTTAGGTTCCACCACCAGCGTGTGCGGGTAAAGGTTCATCTTTGCCCGAATATTTAAGTTTATCTGTGTCAAAGCAGGGGTAAAGAAACGGGACTGAGAAGCAAGACGTTTTTCAAAATAGGTATCAGAAATCTTGTTTTCAAGCAATTTTTCCAATAACACATCAGGGCTTACGGAAGAAACTATGTAGTTGGCATAAACCTCACTGCCATCGGCAAGAACGACACCGGTTGCAATTCCATCTTTTACCACGATTTTTTTCACCGGTGTATTTGTATGTATCTTACCTCCTGCGGAGAAGAATTTTTGTTCCATTCGTTTTGCCATAGCAAAAAACCCATTTAGGGGAAATGCCGTATCGCCGTTGCAGTTTGATGCGAGCCAAATCATTAACATATTGGCGCTTAATTTAGAATCGGGCACAACCGACAACAGCAAAAAGCGAATAATGGGCGATTGGAAGCGCTCTGCATATTGAGCGACACTGATATTATTAAGCGAGGTTCTTTTTTCGGCTTTAATATAAGGAGCAAAAGAGATGGCTTTTTCCATTGGAGTCATCAATTCCATTGGTTTACAGGCAGGGATGGGGAGTTTTTGATAGATTTTTATTTCACTTATAAGTTCTTTTATGTCATCTATATCTTGTGGTGATATTCGCAGCAGTTCTGTTTCAAGTTTTTCAATATCGGCATACAAATAGCAGTATGAATCTTTATCAATGCAAGCTGACATATAGTCAAGAGTAAAAAGTACGGTATTGTTTTCAATTGCACCTGTGGTTTTCCATATTTCGTTCAGGTCGGAGCCGGTTTTAGCTCCCATCATCCAGTGAACGGCGCTGGTGCAGTCAATCCCTTTTCGTTTCCATTGTGCGCACATTCCTCCTGTTTCCTTATGAGATTCGAAAATTTCCACATCAAATCCTTCTTTCAAAGCGTAAATGCCCGCAGTAAGTCCGGAAATTCCCCCACCAATTACAATTATTTTTTTCGACATCTCTATTAAATATTCTATATCATTACCGGCCGACAAAAATATTAAAATTTCTCAAGTATTGGATAGACCCGATTCTTTTTAGGTCATTCAAAAGATATTGATACAGCTGTAAGAGGTTTAAAGTTTTAATGATTAAGGTTTATTATCTCATCATCTCAACTTGTCCCGATTTATCGGGATCATCACATCATTAATAGTTATCCACCGCGAAAGCGTGTTTCCCCATTGATCAACCACAGTAATTAAATGCTTTCCTTCCGTAGGAATGATACTCATTTGATGAAAATATTGTGTGGTGCCGAGATAGGTTTCATTTAGATGCCAATAAACAATTGCATCTGCTTGCCGGTGCGCTAACTCTAAAACCAATGCACCCACAGAGCCATCTAACTGCTTCGATAAACGAATTGTGTTGGAACTATTTGGATAAATAAACTCCATCATTTTATATGCCCCTTGATGCGCGCTACATAGCGGACTTACCGGAGGTAAGGTTTTGTATTCAGGGTGTCGCTTTTTGTAAAACCATTCTTGAATAGGGGGTAGGATAAACCAGGTTTTACTAACCATTTTGTCGGAAGGGTAACAATCGGCAAATACACGGAATTGTTCATCTTCAGATAAATGAACGAGATTATGATAAGGGCAGCTTTTCGTTTTAAATCCCGCAGGAAGAATTGGGATTATTTCCACTTCATTACAATATCTTCCTGCCAAAGATCCGCTTATTTTGCATACTTCCGCATTTTGGAACTCATTTTTCGGCATTTCGAACCATGAGGTGTTTTCTAACACATTGAAGATGTCGAACATAACTAATGCTGAGGTTCCTGTTCCTGTTAATCCGGGTCTTCCTTCTCCACCGGCATTTCCTGTCCATACACCCACTACATATTCCGGAGTTACGCCCACTGCCCAAGCATCTCTAAATCCGTAACTTGTGCCCGTTTTCCAAGCTATCTTACGCATTGAGGGGATAGTTTTCCAGTCAATCTCTTCGGGACGATTTACGTGAATCAGCGCTTCAAATGTTTGCCAACAAGCTCCGGCGTTGAAAATATCTGATTCTTTTTCAGCGAATAATGGGATTTGCCCCCAGTTAAAAGAATCGTTGCGTTGCGGTTTGTGGTTGTAAAAAACAACCGATTGCGCCATACGGAGGTATGCTAAACTTATCTCCCACAAACTTACTTCGCCGCCACCTAAAATGAGTGTTAATCCATAGTGATCAGCAGGGAATTTCAGATTGTTGAATCCCATCAATCTTAGGTCTTCTAAAAATTTGGGGACACCATACTGTTTCAGCATATTTACTGCCGGAAGATTGAGCGATCGTGATAACGCTAAACTTGCAGGCACAGAGCCTTCAAAATTCAAGTTATAGTTCTGTGGCTGAAATCCTTCTGCTATAAGTGGAATATCGGGAATAAGCATGTTGGGCAATAGTTCTCCATCCTGGAGCATCAGTTGGTATAGAAACGGTTTGAGGATACTACCGGAGCTGCGTGCAGCACGGATAATATCTACTTGATTGCCTGCCCGATTGACCTCAAAATTCACGTTGCCGCAATAAGCAAGCACTTCTCCCTTTTTTACATCGAAAACAACAGCCGCGATATGGAATATCTTGTTTTGAGAAAATTCTCTGTGCCAGCGGTTCAAGACCTGTTCGGTTTTTTTTTGCAGGTTTGCGTCAAGTGTAGTAATATGTTTTCTTCCTTGCTGTTCAATTTGCAAATTACTAACGAGATGAGGTGCAGTTTGGGGTAGCGGAAACGGCTCGTCGGGCAACGGCTCATCTAAGGCAAGATGATAAGTAGTCTTATCAATTTTTCCCAACTGAAACAGTTTAGTAATGAGAGCATTTCGTTTTTCTAAAAGTGCAGGACGATTTTTTTTGATGTGCATGGCAGAAGGAGCATTCGGCAATACAGCAAGCAATGCTGCCTCCGACCAGGATAGATCTGTAGAGGAATGACCAAAATAGCGCCAAGAAGCAGCTTCAATCCCCATCACATTGCTGCCAAAAGGCGCATGAGATGCATATAAAGAGAGAATAGAGGATTTCTTATAGGTCAATTCCAAACGTATTGCCATCATCATTTCAACAAATTTTTGGAACAAATTTCTGTTTTTGTTTCTCGCCATACGAATGGTTTGCATAGTTATCGTACTCCCGCCGCTGACCACTTTTTGTGCTTTGATATTCTGTTTCAATGCTCTAAAGAGAGATATAGGATTCACTCCTAAGTGCCGATAAAAATAGCGGTCTTCGTAAGTAATGACACACGTAATATATTTTTCAGATAATTCTTGAGTAGGAGGGAATTGCCACTCGCCGTTTGTGGATACCCGCGCACCCAGTAACTCCCCATTCCTGTCGTAAACAGTTGTACTGTAAGTAGTGCGAAATAGAGGGGAAGGAAGGCAGAACCAAAACAGCAGCAAAGGCGCTAAAATGAGGGGAAATAGAATAATGAAGAGCTTTTTTTTCAAGAACTATGATGAAGTCAGAAAATGATTGAATAAGAGTATTGTAAGTAGATATTATAGTATGGCGACTTGATTCATTACAAGGAGGCTGCAATAGCAATTGAGTAGAGTTTTGTTAGTGAAGTATCGCCTCGAGATGAGAGTACGCAAGGGACTTTCGCACCTGCAAGAAAAGCACCTACTTCTGCTTTGTTAAATTTTGTGCAACTTTTGTAAAATACGTTCCCACTTTCAATATTTGGAAAAAGAAGCCCGTCTGCATCTCCGGCAACCGCACCTGTCATCTTCTTTATTTTAGCAGTTTCTTCGTCCACAGAAACATCCAAAGATAAGGGTCCGTCAATCAAAGCGCCGGTAATTTGTCCTCGTTCTGCCATTTTGGCAATTATTGCCGCATCAATACAGGCTTGCATTCCCACAGACATTTGCTCGGTAGCCGCAATAATTGCCACCTTAGGCTTTTCAATTCCAATTGCTTTTGCTGTTTTAATGATATGTTGCAAGATTACCTGCTTCTGTTTCAAGTCGGGAGCAGGAATAATGGCACAATCGCCCACTACAAGCAATTTATGGTAAGCCGGGTTTTCAAAAACAGCAATATGTGTAAGAGTTGCATTTTGAGGACACAATCCTTTCTCTTTATGTAGAATAGCCCGCATATATTTATCCGTTGAAAGGGCGCCTTTCATCAAAATATCGGCTTTCTTTTGATTAATAAGGTCGCAACTTATTGTTGCTGCTTTAGTCTCATCGGACTCGTGAATAATGGTAAACTTACTTGCTTCAATGTTTAATTGCTTGCATACCTGATGAATCATGGTTTGATCGCCTACAAGTATGGCATCTACAATATTAAGCTCTACGGCATGATTCACAGCTTCAATGGTGTGGTCGTCATTGGCATAAGCCGCTACTAATGTTTTTTTCGGCTTCGACTTAACTAAATCTACTACTTGATTTAATTTTGTTATCATTACTTATCTATTGTTAATTGTTAATACTGTAAGTTTTAGTAAAAATTTGTTCATTTATTAAGATTTTTGTTGGGCATTGGTTTATTATAAAACCCTTGGGCTAATTTTAGTTTTACTTCACTAAAAACTGTAATGGTACGTTCCACATCTTCAAGGGTATGAACAGCTGTAGGTATCAACCGGAGCATGAGCACCCCTTTTGGGATAACCGGATAGGTAACTATAGAGCAGAATATTCCATAGTTTTCTCTTAAATCCATTACCACATTAGTACCTTCATCAACCCCTCCTTCAAAGTAAACGGGTGTTACAGGAGATTCTGTTTTTCCGATATTAAATCCTTTCTCTTTCAATCCTTTTTGAAGAGCAGAAACGATAATCCATAATTTTTCACGAAGTTGGTGTTCATTTCTGAGGAGTTCCAAGCGTTTCAGTCCGCCAATAACCATAGGCATCGGGAGCGATTTGGCAAATATTTGAGAGCGCATATTAAATCGCAGGTGGTCAACAATTTTTCTGTCAGAAACAACAAAAGCGCCAATTCCTGCCATACTTTTGGCAAAAGTTCCGAAATAAACATCCACCTCTTCAATGCAATTAAAATGTTCGGCAACACCGGCTCCGGTTTTTCCCATAGTTCCGAAACCGTGCGCATCGTCAATTAGCAGTCTGAAAGGAAACTCTTTTTTCAGTTCAACGATTTTGTCTAACTTTCCTATGTCTCCTGCCATTCCAAAAACCCCTTCTGTAATTACTAAAATACCACCTCCATTTTGTTCTGCCACGGGCATTGCATGGTTCAGTTGTTTTCTGAGGCTATCCATATCATTATGTTGAAAGACGAACCTTTTTGCCAAACTCAAGCGCAGTCCGTCCAAGATACAGGCGTGCGATTCGCTGTCATATACAACTACATCGCGGCGCGTGGTTAATACATCAATAATAGATACCATTCCCTGATAGCCGAAATTTAACAAATATCCGGCCGGTTTTCCAATAAAATCGGCAAGTTCTTGTTCTAATTGTTGGTGATATACACTGTCTCCCGACATCATTCGCGCACCCATAGGGTATCCCATTCCAAAATCTTTGGCACCCTGCGTATCGGCTTCCCGCACTTCGGGATGGTTGGCAAGCCCCAAGTAGTTGTTCAAACTCCAAGTAAGCACTTCTTTGCCGTTAAACATCATTTTGGGATGGATATCCCCTTCTAATTTTGGAAACATGAAGTATCCATCAGCCCAATCTTGGTACTGTCCTAAAGGTCCGGGGGTCTCTTTAATGCGTTGGAAAATATCTTTCATTAGTGGTTAGTGGTTAATGGTTAATATGGTTAATATGGTTATGGGGGGGGCAAGTTGTAATAGTTTCCGGTTATTGTGTGAGCATGAGCCTTACTCTAATACCTGCTTCAATGTTAGAGTTTTGGTATTGGGTAGAGATATAGGGTTTGTTGATAACATGGTTGTAGTAAAGTCCAAGACCTACCATAGTGCTGATCTGATAATCTGCAGAAGAGGTGATAGAGAAATTGAGCATACCTGAAGATATCTGGGTCACATCTTCTGCAATCTTTCTCAAGGTAGTTGTGTTGTCGCGCATGGAAAAACCTACCGTAATATTCAAATCGCTCACAATTTGACGTTTTGAGCCTGCAAAAGAGATCCCGATTTTTAAGTCTTTAAAACGATAGCCGGCGCTTATTGAAAGCTCATTTGAAGACATTTCGGTGATTTGGTTGTTGGCAAAACTCAATGAAAGGTTTCTTCCCATATTGTACTCAACTTTAATCATCAAGCTGTTTGTCAACGTCATATCAAAACCTATAAGAGGTCTGAAATTTTCTGACATAGTTATTTGTGAAATATCATATTTAGGAATAAAATTTCCTAAGACATCAATTTCTGTAGGATTTCCTTCTCTGTTGTTATTTGGGTCATCGCCTTTAAACAAAATATTATTTTGGTAGTTTCCAATAGAATATGTGCACGCATAGTTGTGGTTAATAGAGAAGTTTTGGAACACCTTTGCCATCACCTTAATTTTAGTTAGCCCGTTATAACGCAACTGCCAGTTTGGCAAAGGAACTGTAATAAACGGTTTGTCAATTTTCATTTTTTCTCCATTTTTCCCCATATAAGTAGCCATAAACGAATACATTAGCACTTCTTGAGAGAGCGCATTATAGCCGGCTGGAAATAATCCGGCTGAGTCCTTGCCTACTGAGTTTGGGTTCTCTTTTGCAATACGATTCGCTATATCAAAACGTACTTTCTTAAATTCATTAAAAACAAGATCGCTTTTTTTGAATAACGTTTTTAATCCGATATGAGTAATATTAAAGTTTCCGTTAGTCATTGGAGAATAATGATGCAAAACTCCATTTGCGTCAGCTCTGAAATATTCGGTCATGTTGCTTGTGTAGGTACGGTTAGCCACCACATCAATCCCAAAATCTTTAAACGGTTCAACCCGCGCTCTGAAATTAATGGTACTATTATGTTTCTGTTGAAATGGGGTATTGAGCGTAGTGTCTGTGGTAATCCAATTCCCGTCTATTGCCATTTGTTGAATATCCGGTTGTCCACCAAATACATACAAGAATCCGGGTGAGTTTGTTTTAAAGTTAATACCAAATAGATTAGGAAAGAACTCGTATCCGGGTAGCACTGTACCTTTTCCCTGCGACCAGTTTACATTCACATTCCTTACCATCATAACGAAACGCAACATGCCATCTCCAATAATCTTGCCATAATTGGGTCCAGTTTTTAAACTGTCTCTTTCAGATTTTTTATTTTTCGGTTCTTCGGGCGGTTTAGTGTTAGCAGGTCTTCTGGATTGTTGTGCAGGGGAGTTTATCTTTTTCAAATAGGGAATGTAGTTGTATATCGTTATGAAATTTACCTGTCCGTTGAGTTGAATTTGATTAGAGTTCTCAATCGTATTGCCCAAATAGGCTAAAGAGAGGGGCGCTCCCGAAAACCTGTATTGACCGCTATATCTAAAGTTTGATGTGAGCCAACTAAACAGCGGTATTTTATTGAGAGGGATTTGATAAGAGAGCTCAAAACGTTGGTCAAAGAAATTCATTCTCCCGCCTGTACCAAAAGAGTGCCAGATAGAATCCTTCTTTTCTCGTGTATCAATTAAGCCTTGTGGCTCTTCCAAACGCGCACTTGCATTTGCACTGTAAGTAAATTTTAACGAAGTGGTAATATCCCATTGCAAAGAATAATTTCTTAGCCAGTCGAAAGTTTTTACATAGTTGGTATCAATGATAATATTTCCTTGACTTTTTGGGCGATACTTAAATTCATTAAAATCTCTTATAATAGAAGTTCTAAAAGTAAAATTTCTGGGGACTGGGGTAATATTCAGATCTCTGATTATTTGCAGCCAAGCCGACTTGAGTCCTTTTTTCTGTCCTATTTTAAAATTTTTGGGGTTATGGCTAAAATTATATCCAATCTCACCTTCGTGTCGTCGTTGGTTATCGAACGCCATATCTGCATCTGTTTTAATTATTTGAGAATAGGCATACGAAAAGTCTAAGTTTTCAATATCCCAGGGACGCATCTTGAGCGGCTTGTTTAGATTGCGCTCTTTTCTTACATTTGTAAGATTAAGATTATTACGTTTAACTGTATTATTGGTAATTTTTTTAATAGAATCCTTTTCTGCTTTTGAATTATAAGATTTCAGGTCTTCTTTCAATTTCACGTCCGGATTTAGAGGGTTATATTCCGGAATTTCTCCCTGCATAGAGAAGTCGTAATGGATAGGAATTTTAATATTCCAATTTTTTGGGAAGAAAACTTTTCCGCCGTCAATGTTGGTAGCAAAGTCCACAGAATAAGTAGTGGCGAGTTGTCTTTGTGTCACTGACTGGTCAAGGCTTCCATATCCGGGAGATGTAATCGTACCTGAGAGTGCAATATCTCCTACATCAGCTAAGTTTAGCCTCATTCTACCCAGCGCTGCCACTCCGGATCGGTCATCAAACCCTGAGAGTCTGAGTTCATCTATCCAAACTTCCACCGATTTTGGGAGCATATCATCTCCATCGTTCGGGTTTCTTTTTTTAGGATTCCTAATACCTATCATAATGGTGTTTACCGTTCCCAGGTTCGGCATACCCACCACAGAGATTCTGGGTTCGTTTCTATTCCAGACCTCAGGTTCTGAATATGGTAATGCGATGCTGATTTGGTCTCCGTAGCGAAGTTTCATATTTCTACGTTGTTTAAGATTCACGAGCGAATCTAACACGATAGAGATTCTATTTTCAAGGGGCCAAATAGAAGCGGTATCATTTACATACCATGGAGAGAGTTTAGCAGGGATCTCATATTCATAGTAGTTTTGTGTAAAGTCGGAGCCTAAACGTATAAACACCGTAATATCTCCATCTCTCACATCTTCATCTTCGAACATCTTTTCAGCGTGAACAAAATACTCTAAATTTTTAAACTGGCGCATGTCAAAATTAACGGTTTTAAAGATAGCCCTTGCGTCGCCATCTTTTAAGTCTTTTACTTTCATAGTAATTGACTGTTCGTTTTCTTGATAGGTTGTCATGCCGCCATACATCACACTACGTGCAATACCTGGAGGAATTTTATAGTTGATTGGGATTCTGTTTCCATTTTCTTCCAAACTTACGGTACCTACCAAAAACTCTGTTTTTTCTCCATCAGGGGGTAAATAGTCTCCATCTTCCAGAAGGTCTTGCGTATAAGTTCTCCATGTATTTCTAACTAACTCAAAGGTAGCAAAGCGCAAGATAATTGGTTCTTCAAAACCGCGCATAAAAACGCGCATAAATCTAATTGAGTTTAAGCCTTCAATAGCGCCCACAATCTCTTCCGGGTTTTTAATAGGAATGCGAAACTGATACCACTTAGTAATAGGATTGGTACCATTAGGAAGCCTTTCGGGATAAGCTTTCATTTCGTCATTGATATAATTTTGACCCACCATCATCATATTCGGCGAAATATCAATGCTCCATTGATAATATTTTTCATCTTCACTCATGGTATTGTCGTTATTAATATCCTCACTATTCGGGAGGCTGGAGGAGATAGACAAGACCGTGGTGGGTAGATCTCCGTTAAAATTTTCGGTAGAGTTTCCTTCGGAGTTGTTGTAATATTTATAACGTTCCACGATACCGGCTCTTCTTTCATCCCAGTAATCTCCTCTGCAAAATCTGTAATCATCACCTGAAGGGTCGTTCCAAGCATTCTGATACGCCAAAGAGGTGGAGCCAAAAGTTTTTCTTATATGTGACAGGTACTTATCTTCAAAAAATTCTCTTTCTCTATCGGTAGAAAGTCCATCGTAACCCACATCTTGATTTCTACGACTTACGGGGTTGTTATCAAAAGCGTTAACAATTTGCTGGATAGTAGGTACCCGTCCCCAAACAGTAAATTCGCAATTGTCATCCGATCCATCGGCGGGTAATCCATCTTCAAAAAATTTCTTACCATCTCGTAAAATATCTTCAGAAATATCGCCCAGGTTGAAATAGAGTTTTCCGCCTTTGTGTTCAGGGTTATCAATAAAGGGGTCCATCAGCCAAAACTCAATATATTCATAGTTATTGGCTTCAAAGTCTGTATTATCGAATCTTCTCATCATACCTCCCCATCTTGAAGCGGGGTCGTTTAGAGAGCCGTCACTATTAATCCCTTTCGAGAATCCTTCATCTCCTGTTACATCATAGTTAAAGGGTCCTTTTTCGGAAGGGTAAAATGCCATGTTTAGCACAGGCATATAAGTATTGTATGCGGCGCTTGAATACTCTTTTTTCGGGAAGAGTTCCGGTTCATAGACCGCCCTGGCGTATGGTTTCGATTGTTCTTCTCTATCAATATTTGAAGGAGTTGCAGTTGTATTATTATAAAAGAGTTGATCAATCACATACCATGCGAACCGCGCTCTGTTGTAGCCGTATGCTAACTGGTATCTTGGCAGAGCAGTTGTGTCGGTAAATGTTTCGGGAAAGTGGTTTGGTTGTTTTTGTGGAGTGGAAGCTAAATTCCAATAGCCAAACTGTCGCAAGTCAACGGTAGAGCGTGCGCCCTCAAAATCATCAATATAGGTGGTTCCTTTTTTTCCAATCATCCTGCTGTGCCCGGGTACAAAATGGGCAAACTCTCCCTCCACTTGAAATGTTGACTCAGAGGTTGTGCTGTGAAAGGGAAGAAAATCAACAAGTTTAGTCACCCATGGCAACTTGGTTTTATAGGCAAAATTCATACCCCATATCATATTGTTGATGGGCTCGTTGCCATAGTTTATCTTTTGTGTCATAGGACGTTCACTCATATTTAAAAGGGTAGCGCCTACTACAAAGTTATCACTGAACTTATATTCTACATTGGTTCCAAAGAACCTTTTTTTGTTCATACCAAACATAGAATTGCTTTCTACGGAGATTTGGATGGGTGTTCCCGATTTTAATATCCCTTCATTAATAATGGTAACTCTTCCCATGCTGTAGTTAACAGTATAGTCAACGTTTTCAGTCAGTTTCATTCCACCGGCATTAACCACTACGGAGCCTTGTGGAATATTCCATGCGTTTAAATCATATTCCGCTCCGTATGCAGATCTAAACTGCCCTTCTAAATAATACTTATTTTTGTTTGCCGACTGTTGCGCCAGCGTTTTGGTTGTTGTATAAAGCGAGTCGAAAGCATATCTGCTCGCCCACTTTTCATCTTCTTTAATATCTTGTCCGGCAACAGTTTGTAAAATAGCCTCTCTCAAATCTTTTCCAAATGGTTCAATCGTAGGGAAAAAGATTTTTCCGGTACGTGAAACGATAGTACCGCCTTGTATATCAGCGCCATCAATAAAGTCGAAAACACCATCAGGATATGGGTCTAATTGAATATTTAATCTATCCAACCCCATCAAACGAATTAAAGGGATCCCCTTTTTAGAGCTGTTGTTGAAGAATCCGTTAGGAATACCCTCATCATCTCCTGTAAAAAGAATATTTAATCTAAATTTTTCGGGTGAAATCTGGTAACCTCCGATGCTATACACATTTTTCATCATCAGTTTCCATAGAGGCCCTTTAGTATTTAAGTTTTTGCTTTTAAGCAATTTAACCCGAATGGTTTGAGGCGCAAAAACTTCATTAGAGAACTCCCCCACTTGATACACGTTCTCGTCTCCAATCAACTGATATTGAAAAGCAACTGCGAGCACTTGGTCGGCATTGAGCGGGGTATTCAAAGAGATAAATCCCAGTTTAGAATTGTAAGTATATTCATTAGGGGAGAGCAAGCGCGCATTTTCCACCTTTTCGTAGTCAACTCCCTCATTTAAGTTCTTAATTCTCAAATTTGTAGTTACCATACTAATATCTCTTATGAGCGAGGTATCTATCTTAGTACACAAGTCATTACTTGTGTTGTCTGGGAATCCGCCGAAGCCGGTAAAGTGATTGCTTGAGGGAATTCCTTCACCTAAATCAGTGAACGCTACAATATTTCTATTTTCAAAAATGGCTTGTCCGATGTTTGTACGCCACACCTCAATTTTTGTAATTATAACATTTGAGTTTATCAATGGCAATTTAGACATTGCTTGGTTGTATCCATCTCTAAAATATTGAGCAATAAAGAAGTGTTTGTTGTCTTCGTATTCATCTGCTCGAAAATAGAACTCTTGTGTTTGCGCGCCCCCTGTTACATTAATAGTTTGTTTTTGAGAAGATGTTTCAGAAGCAACTGCGGTAATATTAAGTTTTCCGAATCTTAATCCGAATTTAACCCCAAATAAAGTTTGGCTTCCTGTAATAAGAGAGCTTGTGAGAGGGAGTGTAACATCTCCAAATTCAATCAATTGAATAATATCGTCCTCTTTTCCCTCATACTTGAGTTTCATCTTGTTGTCAAAGTCGAAATTAGATTCTGTATTATAATTTAAGTTGAAACTGATTTTATCTCCAATTTTAGCCATTAGGCTCAACTGAATTTTGGCGTCAAATTTAAAGTCGGTTCTTTTTCGCATCCGTTCAGTAATATTCGGGTTTCTATTATTGTTGTTCACAATTCCGAACAACAATTCCACATTTCCTGCGGGCCGGATGTCAATAATATTACTACCGAAAATAGTTTCGAAAACATCTCCTCCCACACGGAGTTGCGGAATGAGTCCGCCACCGCCTCTTCTGTTAGGGCCGGAAACATAAGAGGCGCCTTTTTCGCGCCAGTAGTTTCTTATTTCCTGTTGTAGATCATAGCCAATATATTCGTTCACATTCATTGAAGCAGCCGGTCCAAATGGGGTTGATCCGATTTTATTTTGAAAGCTATAAGAATGGGTATTAGGATCGTATTGAATTTCGCGAGAAAGCGCGGGAGGTGTATTCAAATGAAACGGTGAATAGAACTCTGTTTCAAGCGGGTTGTTTTGTGGATTTGGGATATTGGAGCGCAACCCTGTATCTGGAGGAGCAGCCGGCGTTTCAAAGAGGTCGTAGCCAAAAGAATACTCCTCAACATCTTCAAATGAATAAGATGATGTTTCAACCCTGTTGCCCAAATAGGAAATCTCTGTAGCAGGAATAGCCCAAATTGCAGAGTATAAGGCAAAAACAATAAACGCAGGAATGAGATAAAATTTTGCTTGCTTCCCGAAAATCACGATAGTGTAAGTTAGTCTAAAATTTATTTTTATAATACTTTCAACGCCTTCTTAATCAGTTCTTCTATAGATAAGTGCGAACCTTCAATACGAATAATCTTTTCCAGCGCACTGTCTGCTGAATTTTTTTGAAAACCCAAAGACACCAGAGCAGATAACGCTTCCACTCTGTTATTATTATAAGAAATAGAGATTTTTTCAAAATTTTGGGGAAGGTTTTTTCCTATTTTATCTTTCAGATCAATAATTACCCGCTGAGCTGTTTTCTGCCCAATTCCTTTAACTGCTTGAATAACTCTAACATTTTCTGTAGCAATAGCATTAACCAATTCATCTGTACTCAACGAGGAGAGAATAATCCGCGCTGTATTTACTCCAATACCGTTTACAGTAATCAGCAAGCGAAACAAATTCCGCTCTTCCTCTGTGTAAAAACCAAATAGTTGGTGTGCGTCCTCTTTAATAACATAATGGGTTAACAATTTCACATTTTCTGTTTCTTTCAGTTGTGAAAAAGTGGCTAATGAGATGTGTATGCCGTATGCTACCCCACCGGCAGTTTCAATAACAATATATGCGGGATTTTTTTCTACGATTGAACCTTTAATGTAATTGATCATGAATTGAGAATTATAATAATTTGGATAACGTAAAAAATAGAGACTAATTATATAAGTAATATTAGCCATCTTTCGGTATCACAGACGTTGTCAGTTAGTCACTCACCATTATTTTCTATTTTTTTTTCTTATAGCTTATTACAGCCCAAAGATTTGCGGTGAATGCAAAGGCGAGGAGGGAGGCTAATTGCGGCAATATATCTAAGATTGTGCATCCTTTTAGATATACAAATCGCATAATTTCGGCAAAGTATCGCAACGGATTTGCATAAGTTAGCCACTGCGCCCAGCGGGGCATGGAGGCTATGGGCGTAAGCAATCCACTCATTAAGATAAATACTACTAAAAAAAACATGGCAATCATCATCGCCTGCTGCATGGAATCCGATTTATTAGAGACAACCAATCCAATGCCGGTCATGGTGAGTATAAACACTGCCGCAGCGATGTAGAGTGTTCCGAAACTTCCCACAGGAAGCAACCCATATACCAAATAGGCAATAATGAATCCGATAGTAAGCACAATAAATCCGATGACCCAAAAGGGGATTATTTTAGCCAAAATGAAATAGAATTTTCTCACTGGGGTTACATTCATTTGTTCAATAGTTCCGTTTTCTTTTTCCATCACAATACTCACTGCGGGCATGGCGCCACACATCAATACAAGAAGCATCATCAAAATGGCGGGCACCATGTAGGCTTTGTAGTTCATCAAAGGATTGAAAAGTGCAAAACTGGTAATCTGAATCTCTTGTTGAGGTAAAATATCATTAAAAGCAGCAAGTTCTACAGAGATATTTTTCGAAAAATCCATAGTGATACCTGCCAAATAGGAGGTGCCCATCATCCCTTTGATGCCATCTACTGCGTTAGCTGTAATTAGTATCTTCGACATTTTTTGCTTCATTAAGTCGCGCTCAAAGTGCTGAGGTATTTCTATGATAGCATCTGCTTTGCCACTTTCTATCTGATTTTTCATGGCATCATTGAAAGTGCTTTCATCTGCCACTATATGAAAGTAATTTGAAGATTTTATCTTTTCAATAAAACGTTTAGAATAGGTTGAATAATCATTATCTACCACTACAATGCGAATATTTTTCACTTCAAAATTTGCAGCAAACGGTAGAATCAGAAGAAAAACGATCGGCATCATAAATATAATGATAGGAAGCACGCTGTTTCTCTTTATTAATTTAAACTCTTTTTCTATTAAATATTTAAGCATAATTTGGAGCGGCAAAAATACTTTTTTTATTTTTCATAGATTTCATATTAAAATTTTTATATTTTTGCACCCCCAAAAAAATAGGGGTTATTTTATTGTACAATTGACAAAGACCAATTGATTATTAACAAAAAACAAAAAAGAAAAATGAAAATCCACATTAAAAAAGGCGACAATGTGAAGGTAATTTCCGGCGATTCGAGGGGGCTTAATGGAAAAGTGCTCGAAGTAAACACCGACAAATACCGTGCATTGGTCGAAGGCGTAAACATGGTGTCGAAGCACACCAAAGCCAATGCCAAGACCCCTAAGGGAGGCATTGTGAAAAAAGAAGCTCCTATCCACATCTCAAACCTTATGGTAGTAGATAACAAAGGAAACGCTACGCGCATCGGACGTAGATTAGGCGAACCCAAAAAAGCGGGCGCAAAACCAAGATTAGTTCGTTATTCTAAAAAAACAGGAGAGGAGATCAAGTAATGTACACACCAAGATTTAAAGAAAAATACAACACTGAGGTGGTTCCTGCTATCAAGGAACAGTTCGGATTTCAATCCGTAATGAGAGTGCCTAAATTAAAAAAGATTTGCTTAAACCAAGGACTTGGTAAATTCGGTATCGCTGACAAAAAGTTGATTGACGTAGGTATTAATGAAATGACCCTGATTGCCGGTCAAAAAGCGGTTTCTACCAAATCTAAAAAAGACGTTTCTAACTTCAAATTGCGTCGCGGAATGCCGATTGGTGTGCGCGTTACGCTTCGTGGAGATAGAATGTATGAATTTTTAGATCGCCTGATCTCTGTTTCTATCCCGCGTATCCGCGATTTCAGAGGGATCAGCGATAAAGGATTCGACGGCAGAGGAAACTATACGCTCGGCGTTCCCGAACAGATTATCTTTCCTGAAATTGACATTGATAAAGTGGCAAAAATAAACGGAATGGACATCACTTTTGTTACCACCGCTCGAAACGACAAAGAGTGTTTGGCATTATTAAAACAATTTGGATTACCTTTTAAAAATCAGAAATAGTTATGGCAAAAGAATCGTTAAAAGCAAGAGAAGTTAAAAGAGAAAAATTGATTGCAAAATACGCTGCAAAACGTAAGGAGTTGAAGAAGATTATCAATGGCAATGATTATGAAGCTAAAGAAGCTGCAATCATCGCGTTGCAAAAACTTCCCCCAAACTCTAACCCAATCCGTTTGCACAACCGCTGCAAACTTACAGGTCGTCCGAAAGGATATATCCGCCAGTTCGGAATATCACGTATCAATTTTAGAGAAATGGCAAACCAAGGACTCATTCCCGGTGTTCGGAAAGCGAGTTGGTAATAAAATTTAAAATTTAAAAATTTAAATATTTAAGAATTAATCATTAACCACTAATCATTAATCACTATTAAAAAATGAATACAGATCCGATTTCAGATTATTTGACCCGAGTGCGTAATGCAATTGCGGCAAATCATAAGGTAGTGGAGATACCTACCTCAAAAACGAAAAGAGAAATAACCAAAATATTGTTCGAAAAAGGGTACATATTAAATTATAAAT
>Ga0123353_10005559_pt1 | contig 16577 bp, 12 predicted proteins | sample TergutLab28metaG_3_FD_92763 | JGI IMG/M metagenome (GOLD analysis project Ga0123353, IMG submission 92763) | Labiotermes labralis P3 segment gut microbial communities from Petit-Saut dam, French Guiana - Lab288 P3 | ecosystem: Host-associated > Arthropoda: Insects > Digestive system > Gut ...
ACCATCGGCTGGCGGTTTTCGTCCTTGTCGATGAGCAGGAGTGGCGGTACGCCGTTGGCTTTGGCCACGCGATCGTCGTCGGCTCCGAAGGTGGGGGCTATGTGCACGATACCAGTACCGTCATCGGTGGTCACAAAATCGCCGGTGATCACACGGAACGCGCCGTTGCCGGGATTTATCCACGGAATAAGTTGTTCATATTCAAGCCCTGCGAGGTCTTTGCCGTCGCACTCAGCCAATATTTCGTAAGGGATCAACTTGTCGCCCGGTTTGTAGGCTTCCAGCGACAGGGTGGCAGCCTTGGGATTAAAATGCTTTTCTACCAAGTCTCTTGCCAAAATCACGTTTATTGGTTCGCCCGAATACGGGTTGAATGTTTGCACCAGCACATAGCGAATGTTTGGCCCGACGCAAAGCGCGGTATTTGAGGGGAGTGTCCATGGGGTGGTCGTCCATGCGAGGATATAGACCCCTCCCCGACCCTCCCCACAGGGGAGGGAGAAAGCGCGTTGCACCTGATTCAGGCAATTATCTTCTCCTTCTCCCCCTCTTGTGGAGGGGGTCGGGGGGAGGTCTTTTAGTCCGAACATCGCCACGCAACTCGTATCCTTCACATCGCGGTAACAGCCGGGCTGGTTCAGTTCGTGCGTGCTGAGACCGGTTCCTGCGGCCGGCGAGTATGGTTGTATGGTATAGCCTTTATACAGAAACTTCTTGTTATACAACTGTTTGAGCAACCACCAGAGCGTTTCGATGTAACGGTTGTCGTAAGTGATGTACGGATCGCTCATATCTACCCAGTAGCCCATGCGCAGGGTAAGGTCTTCCCACTCGCGGGTATATTTCATTACATCCTTGCGACAGGCGGCGTTGTATTCCTCAACCGATATGGTTTTGCCGATGTCCTCTTTGGTGATACCGAGCGATTTTTCCACGCCCAGTTCAACCGGAAGACCATGCGTATCCCATCCTGCTTTGCGTTTCACATGAAAACCTTTCTGCGTTTTGTATCTGCAAAAAATATCCTTAATCGCACGCGCCATCACATGGTGGATACCGGGCATCCCGTTGGCCGACGGCGGCCCTTCGTAAAACACAAAACTCGGTTTGCCCTCGCGGGTGGCGAGGCTTTGTTCAAACGTGCCCGCAGTCGTCCATCGCTCCAAGATGTCCTTGTTCACTTGCGACAGGTCAAGTCCTTTATATTCAGGAAATTTTTGCATACAAATATCTTATCTAAAAAAACGTACAAAGATACGGTTTTGTGATTATCTGCCAAAAGGAATGAAATTTTGGGGATTTTTTTTTCAGATTTTTCATTTTTTCCTATTTCTGTTGTCATCAAAATCAAAAAAAGCCTGCTTCTTTTCAGAAAACAGACTTTACTCTATCATCTGTAGTATGGGCTATTCGACTGGAAACTCAAAAATGGAACGACCGTCGTATGGATCAAAATAATCCTTATCCTTATGATTTCCCTCACTGTCCACTCCTTTGAATTTGAAGGAAATTTTTACCATATTGTTAGCGCCTTTATTTTCATTAAAAAAATAACTCATATTAAATGCAAAAGGATATAGAAAAGAGGATTCAGTCTTTGATCCTTCACCAACTTTTTTTGCGCGAAGATATAAAACTTTTATATCGTTCTGATTGTCAGGATCATACGTCATTTCATAAGTAAATTTCTGATCAATGAGCGCCGTATGCCCAAAAACAAAGAGCAAATAATCTCCAACTTTGTTAAATCTGTTAAACATATACATTTCTTCAATCGGAGTATTATAATCGCCTGTCATACTTTCCCCTCCCGGAGTTGCATACGGTGATCCTCTTCCGATTTTAATATATTGTAAATCAGAAACTACGACATGTTCTGCTGCAGAAGGTTGTTTGTTATAATTTACTGTAAACCAAATTAATAAAAGATCGCCTTCCATAATTTCATTAAAAATTTTGTCTTGTAGATCCGGAGCAATGAATGTTTCCCATTGAGTGATGAGTAGTGGTTGAAACGTGTTAGAGAGTCCTACAATGGCTGGAACTTCTTGAAAAGTTTGATAACTGTCACCTGTTTTGATGCAACTTGACAGCACGAGCATAAACATGCCCAAAAATGGAAAAATAATTCTTTTCATATCTGATTTTTTTGTTTTTTATTTTATACTTATCATATATAAGATGCAAAAAACGAAAAACGTTGCGTCAACAATGAAAATTTATTGCCCAATTTTGTCGTATTTCGCAATATTTGACTGATCAATTTCTTTCAAAAGTCTTACTACCCTTGTTTTTTCGTCGGGAGTGCCATTGCTGAAAATATCGACCCATTCGTTTGATTTAACATCGAAAACGATCTGTAGCAGAAATAGATACGGGTCAGGCTTGCGGCGATAGACATCCTGTAAAAGTTTGAACTGTTCGGCAATATCTGCACGCGCTTCGTTGGGACGACTGTTCATGCGATCGAGCCCCAAACGATGGTATTTGTACATAAATTCGCGAACGCCGCGATAACGGTCGTCCAGCAGGTTTTGTACCAGCCAGTAGCGGTTACGGTAGTTGCCTTCGTAGGCTTTCCAGCCGCGTTCGCTCGATTGTTGCGCATTGGTAACGATGGTTTCCGCTTTCTGAAAAAAGGGAGTACCTCCGTTTTGCGAAAACGAATCGTAATCCAGACCCAGAATGATGTAAACGTAAAACGCAATGATGGATGTAAGATTCGATAAATGAGAGACATCGCTAAATTCAAGAGGTTGTCCTTCCACATAGTTGAATTTCAAATCCTTGTCTTGAAAATTGATCATTGAGGTGGTATGCGTGGAATTGTGAACAGGCCGACGCGCCTGAACTGTTATGGTTCCCGAAAACTCGCTGCCCACAAGGCTTGTGATGTTCAACATCATGGTACATTCGATGCGTTCTTCGGTGGTAAAGACGTGGTTTGTCCACGCACGCTGATTGACAAACTCGTACAGAGCGGTTTGAAGCGCTTCGGTAATGCTTCGGTTGGAACCCTGTATCTGCGTGGTAACCAACGAAATATTACAACGCAATTCCTGAGCGTTGACAGATGCAGTCATCAACAAAAACAAGAACCAAATTTTTTTGATTTTTGATTGGCTTCGCCGAGCTAAAGGTTGGCTTCGCCGAGCTAAAGGTTTTTGATTTTTGATTGACGGATTCATCATCATGCTGCTGTTATGGGTTCCAATAGGTAACTAATTTGTTGACAATATCTTTAGCCACATTGTCCTTCGATTTCAGATCGAAATACGAATAATGACCCTCTTTGTCGATGATGGTGATTTTATTGGTCTTGTGTCCGAAACCGGCGCCGACATCTTTCAAAGAGTTCATGACGATGAAATCAAAATTCTTTTGGGTCAGTTTTTTTACTGCATTTTCTGTTTCGTGGCCTGTTTCGAGGGCAAAACCTGTCAACACCTGTCCGGTACGTTTCATTGCGCCCAGTCCGGCTGCAATATCTTTCGTGGGGACAAGTTTCAGATTAAATTCCTGTTTGTCACTGATTTTTCCTTGACGAACTGTTTCGGGCGTAAAATCAGCCACCGCCGCTGACATAACAGCAGCATCCATTTTCGGGAAAAGATCTGCTGATACGCGGTACATCTCTTCTGCGGTCGTTACGTCTATCCTGCGGATCGAGGGGTGCTTGGCGGATAATACAGTGGGACCGCTCACTAGCGACACTTCGGCGCCGCGTTGCGCCAATTCTTCCGCCAAAGCGTATCCCATCCGCCCCGATGAATAATTGCCCACAAAACGCACCATGTCAACCGGTTCGTAAGTGGGGCCGGCGGTTACCAGTATCTTTTTCCCCGAACAATCGCTGACATTCAAGGCATTGGCCACATAAAGGACGATATTTTCCGGTTCTTCCATGCGTCCCTTGCCCTCTAATCCGCTGGCCAGCTCGCCGGCAGTCGGTTCAATAATGTGTACGCCCCGTGCACGGAGCGTTTGAAGATTTTGCTCGGTGGCGGTATGACGAAACATATCCATATCCATTGCCGGAGCTACAAAAACCGGACAACGGGCTGACAAATAAGTAGTAAGCAAGAGGCTATCGGCTATTCCCATGGCCATCTTGGCGATGGTATTGGCTGTTGCCGGAGCGATCAGCAATGCGTCTGCCCAAAGTCCCAGATCAATGTGACTGTTCCACGATCCGTTTTCGTGATCGAAAAAGTTGATCATCACCGGGTTTCGCGAAAGTGTGGCCATGGTCAGCGGAGGGATAAACTCTTTAGCCAGCGGTGTCATCATCACTTTTACTTCAGATCCTTCCTTCATCAACAAACGAACCAGCATGGCCGCCTTGTATGCCGCAATGCTTCCTGTGATGCCTGCAATGATATGTTTCCCGTGGAGTGTCATTATACGCCAACTTCTGCGCCACTTACCGGGCAACGGTAATATATCTCGTTATCCATAAATTCCTGCAAAGCGATCAACGACGCTTTGGGCATTTTTTCGTATAAACGGGAAATTTCGATCTGTTCCCTGTTTTCGAATACTTCTTCGAGGTTGTCCGTATAGCTCGAAAAGTCTTCGAGTCTACGGTTCAATTCCTGTTTCATTTCAACGCTGATCTGATTGGCGCGTTTGGCAACAATCACAGTCGTTTCGTAAATATTACCCGTTGGCGCATATAATTCGTCCAAATTGCGGGTAACCGTGGTTAATGGCGCTTTGTTTTTTTTGAAATCCATTTCTATTTTTAATTTTCGATTTTTGATTATCTTCTCTTCATTCTTCATTCTCATCCGTTCCTCTCGCCTTCAGAAAACGGTCAGCCCGATCGTACATCCGTTGGGCATCCCTGACATACTGGCTTTCGGGAAACTCGCCGACAAAAGAATAATATTCATCCAAAGTTGACTGAAAACGTTCTTTTTTCTTTGATGAAATGCTGTTTTCGGCCAACAGGAAACTCGATCGTAGCAACAAGTACATCAATTCTTCCCTGTATTTGGTTTCGGGATAGTCGCTCAGACTGTTGTTCAATGCGATGATGGAGGCTTTATACTGTCCAAGATTATAATACAGTCTGGCAGTCAGATACGACTTGTCAACTAATTTATCCTTCATTTCGGCTAAATATTTTTCTGCATCCGCAACAAACTTCGATTCGGGATACCGTATCAGAAACAGTTGAAACGCTTCGATGGCTGTATTGGTATTGGTTTGATCCAGTTCGGCACGCGGACTTTGCATGAAATAACAGTATGCAGCGAGATATTCGCACTCCTCGACAAAGGGCGACTGGCGATGATTTTTGAAATGTTCGCTAAAAAAATACGACGCAGCAGGAAAATTTTTTTGCTTGAAATAGCTCATTGCCTGAAAGTATGCTACCGTATCGGCTTTGTTGGTGCTGCGGTACATAGGTGATATATCGTCAAACAGCTGGCCTGATCTCACAAAATCGCCCGCATGGTAATATTCAAATGCCTTGCGATATTTCAATTGGTAATCGGTGCTTTTACGAATTTTTTCAAATTGACTGCACGCTGCAACACCAATAATTATGACAAAAAGACAAAAAAATGACTTCTTCATTGTTCTGGATAAAATTCCGCGCAAAGATACAAAAAAATTGAAAAATGATCTGCATTTTTGTAATAAAAAATCACTATATAAATGACAAAACAAAAAAAATGTCAGATTTCATTTTTATACTAAGCGTTTATTCGAGCATAAGTCATGGGTAGCCCTTAAGTTTTTTAGCCGTTCACCAGTAGATTCTTGGAAGATAATAAGTTTTTATAGTCCATCCGTTTTTTTCTGCAATGCTTCGGTCAAAATCGTTTACGCCCGAATTACCGTTTAAAAATATCTCTTCCCCTGTAAGATGATGACACGTCCCAAGCAAAGCATTCAGCGCAGCACCATTATTTTAAGCATGATTATCTAACATTCTTTTGGATTTCTTATTTCAAAGGTAAGCCGCCCCACCCCTTATTTATTGCAATGCTTCGGTCACAATCTTTTTCACCCGGATTATGGTTTATGCGTATCCATTTTACGGTAAGATGATCACTGTGCAGCGTCTCAAACAAAGCATTCAGTGCAGCAGCATCTAATTGATTCCAAGATAAACTCAACTTCGCCAGCGCGGTATTTTTGCTTACGTCTAAACTTGTTAACCAATTATTCCAGCAATTCAACTCTGTCAATGCCGTATTCCTGCTCACGTCCAAACTTGTTAATTGATTATTTGGGCAAACCAACTCTGACAGCGTTGTATTTTTGCTTACATCTAAACTTGTTAATTCATTATTTGAGCAATGAAACACTGTAAGCGCGTCATTTTTGCTCACGTCCAAACTTGTTAATGGATTACCTGAGCAATCCAACTCTGTCAGCGCGGCATTTTTGCTTACTTCCAAACTTGGTAATTGATTTGTGTAGCACTTCAAACTTTTCATCTTGGCATTTTTGCTTACGTCCAAACTTGTTAATTGATTTCCACTGCAATCCAACACTGTCAGCGCAGCATTTTTGCTTACGTCTAAACTTGTTAATTGATTTCTACTGCAAACCAACTCCGTCAGCGCGGCATTTTTACTTATGTCTATGCTTGTTATTTTATTATTTCTGCATTCCAAAAGCGTTATGTTTTCGCCTGTGATGGTTATGGTACGTAGAGAATCTCCGATATAGAAGCGACTACGGTCACCGCCCTTTTTAGCGCCAATCCACGTAGTGTCATTGCCCGTAATATGCGAACAAGTATATACGATGACTTCTTCGGTCTCTTCCAGCGAACACTCCTCCGTTGTCCCGTCGCCCCAATCAACGGTTGCCTTTCCGGTACCTTCCATGAGAAACCTTACCTCGCCGTGAGACTGACGAGACATGGTTATTTTCCCTGGTTCCTGCGCGAATGCAGCCGATGTTGCAAGAGTTGCAACTATTATATAATGTACAAACACTTTTTTCATTTTACATATATTACAATCATGATCATCTTTTATAAACTGAGCGGCAAAAATATAAAAAAATCGATTGAGGGATAGATTCCTGCAAAAAGCAGGAGAATACTTTTTGAAAAAAAATACCCGCTTACCCATCAATTTTTACCGCTTATCGTCGAATACGTCAATTTATACTGTTTTTGGGGATTTGGCGTTTTTTTCAGATTTTTTTTGTAAATACTTTTGCTGTGAATTTTATAAAAATTTTAGACATGAGTAAAAAAAGATCCAACATCGTTGTAGACAACAACATCGGAAGTATTGAGCGGTATTATCCGGATGCCAAAAATATCTTTGCCATACAAACCCTTTCGGAACTGATGCTGTTAAATTGCGAAAAGATACTGCTGTTTGATTTCTCAAGAGTAAACCGCAACTGGGAGATGATGCTTATCAATAACAGCAAAAAGCAAAAGTTGCGACAGAGTACCACAGCCAAAGAACTGCTTGCCATCAACAATATGCTTTTTCAGATCAATAGAGATTGCATTGTCAACCTGAATTACTTGTCGACCATCGAGAACAAGACGCTGCGATGCCTTTTCTTTCCGCCACACGACCAGATTGAACGGAAAGTGTCGAAGCGGTATTTCAAAAATATCAGGCAAAGATTGGAGATTATCTAAGGAACTTGTTTAAAAAAAATGACCGCTTATCCATCATTTTTGACCGCTTATCGTCAAATACGTCCTTTTGTGCTATTTCAGGCATTTTGGTGTTTTTTTTTATGATTTTTATCATTTTCCTTTGCAAAAAATATCAAAACGGTATTATATGAAATACATTAAAATAGGGAAAAGTTCTGCCAACGACATTGTAATCAGCGATGTTACCGTATCATCTCAACATGCTATTATTACTCTTTTGGACACAAAAGAGGTGCGTATCAGAGATTTAAACTCTACCAACGGAACGTATGTAAATGGCAAGCGCATTACAACCGAAACGACTATCACGGCTAACGACGTGATTAAGATGGGTAATAGTACGATTGATTGGGTGAAACACCTGAACGAAAGGAAACCGCCAGCGCCGCCTGTTTATCCTTCTGCCGATACCTCGACAGTCAAACAACGGAAAACTATCGGCAGTCTTCCGAGAAACGATATTGTGATCGAACACAAGGATGTGAGCCGTTCGCACGCGCAACTTCTTGAAAAGGTAACAGGCGAAATCGTGATTACCGACAGCGGTTCGACCAACGGAACCTACGTGAACGGACAAAAAATAAGCGTTCAAGTGCTCCGTCAGGGCGACCGTGTGCTGATTGCCAACAAGTATCCGCTCGACTGGGAAAATGTTTTCGGAAAAGAGCCAAAACCTCAACCGAAGAGACTCAAAAAGATTCTTATTCCGGCGGCAGCAGTGGCGGCAGCAGCGATAATTATCTGTGGACTATTTATTATAAAACCATGGGTAATCAAAGAAAAACCTTGGTCTCCGGAAAAAATATTTGCTTCCTATAAAAAAACAGTAGTGATGATTTATGCTGAATACTATTATTCAGTAAGCGCCGGTAATATTAATTATGGCAATTACGTTATTCTGGATGGAGAGTTGGTAGAAGATGATACAAATGTTATAATCGGAACAGGCTTTTTTGTTTCTGATGACGGAAAAATAGTTACCAACAAGCATATTGCACAACCTTGGGAATATAACCAATCTGAAATAGAACAACTTAAAAGGGTAGTTCAAAATCATCTCAAATACGAGGCTTCAAAATCCTCTAAAAACCAAATCAAATATCTGCCGCTGGTGAACGAAGTGAAAATTGAAGGAAGATTGGCATCAATCGGTATTATTCTCAATGACACACACATTACAAGTAAAAGAGATATCATTCCTTGTCAATTTATAAAGGCTGACAGCAACAATGAAATTGATATTGCTCTAATCCAGACTAATTCAAAATCATTACCTGTCGGAACAGAAATTATTGTAGATTTGAATACAGCTATAATAGACGACTCAGGTATTGTTGTCGGAAATTCAGTGTTTACTATCGGTTTTCCCAAAGGACTTACTTTGGCGAATACTTCGCAAGGGATATCCGCCAACAATCAGGACGGAAAAATTACACAGATAAGAGGCGATTATGAATTTGGACACAATATCCCTATTATCGGTGGAGCCAGCGGGTCACCTGTTTTTAATGAATATGGAAAATTAGTAGGCGTTATTCACCGTGGACTCGTTGCTTCGCAGGGTTACAACATGGCAGTTAAAGCCAAACATGTAGCAACATTAGTAAATTGAAAAACAATCAATAAACATTTTAATATTAGAAATCATGGCAAGAAAAACATGTAATAAAGGTCACATTTATGATCCAGCCATATATGGCGACAATTGTCCGTTTTGTCCGTCGGCAAAGTCAACCGAGGTTATTGACAATAACATAGGTGGAGGCACTTTTCCTGGCGTTTCTGGATATATGGACGGTACAGAAGTAAATCAGGACGGCGGCGGAAGAACCGCTCCTATTGGCGGTACTGCTGCAATTCCTACTGTTCCGTTAGGTGGTGGCGGTCACGGTGGCGGCGGGTTCGGCGGCGGTACGGTGATTCGTCCGGCAAGTGGCGAAGTCACTGGAATAACTACGGGGCGAAAGATCGTAGGAATGCTTGTTACTTACAGTACTACGCCTTATGGTCAAATATTTAATATATGCGAAGGCCGAAATAACGTAGGGCGCGATGCAAACAATGATATTTGTATTACAGGTGATTCGCAAGTGTCGAGTCGGCATTTTTCGATCCTTTATCGAGTAGCCGACGGAAGATTTAAATTCAAAGACGAGCAATCGAGCAACGGAACGTTTTTGAATGAAGTAATAACAGATGAAGGCGAACTCAGTACGTTTGATATTATTCGTGTAGGATCCACCAAATTAATATTCGTAGCAATACCTCAAATATCGTAAATTCATGAAACAGAGTACAGAATCGAATTTCAGTTTTTGTCTTACTGGAGCAGCCACCGACATTGGTCGTGTACGCAGAGCAAACGAAGATAGCATGGGCGTCATCGAAGTCGGCGGCATGAAAGTGTTTGTGGTTTGTGATGGTATGGGTGGTCACGTTGGCGGAAAAGTGGCTTCAGAAACTGCCATTGCCGCTATCCGCGACTTTCTGTACAACAACGTCTGTGTCGATCCTCGCGAGGCCATACATAATGCCATTATAGTAGCCAATGAAGCCATCCTGAACCGCGTAAACCAACAGCCCGAACTGAACGGTATGGGTTCAACCTGTGTGATGCTCACAGTTGCCAGCGACGGAAAAGTATATTACGGACACGTTGGCGACAGCCGTATCTATGTTGTTGCCGATCGTAGAATCAAACAGTTGACCACCGACCATTCGTTTGTGCAGACGCTGGTAGACGCCGGGCACATCACTAAAGCACAGGCAGAACAGCATCCCCGCAGAAACGAAATTACCAATGCCCTGGGTCTACCACATATGCAACCCCCTACTGTTTGTACCCATCCCATTGAACCCGATTCGGGGAACTGCTTCATCCTCTGCTCCGACGGATTGAGCGGAATGGTAAGCGATGAACAGATTCAGCGAGTGATCAGTAAACACGTCGAACCAATACAGCAACGCGCCGAAAAATTGGTTCAGATGGCCAACAACAACGGAGGCGTGGACAACATAACCGTGCAGTTGGTAGAATTTGCCGTGAGTGCGCAGGATATTTCCGGAACAAAGAAGGACGATTCGAGTGCAGTTTTGAAAAAGTTGTTGTTCATTTTACTGCCACTGCTGTTAGTTTTGGGTGGTTTGATATGGGCGATTCTGACAGAACCGTGGGCTCAGAGTAAAGATGATGGAGAGAATAAAGCGGCAACAGAAGGAACAGGAAATCCAGAGGTAAAAACATTAAAGGATACCATTGAATATCGAATAAGTTTTCCTCAAACCGATGAATCCGCTGATACGTCAGACCAACAAGGTACTACACCACAACATCTCAAGGAAATTAAGATAGATATTCCTGATAAGCATGTTGTCTACATTAGACGCGGAAAAGACACCATACTTTATATTTCTGAATTTCCGAAAGTGTTTAGAGAAATTATTCTTGTTGATGATCGTAAAGGAACTCGATATAGTCCCAATTTACCAAATAACTTGCAAGGGGTTAAAGTAGGGGTTAATACTGATAAAAATGTTGTAATTGAATGGGAATACGGAGAATTGCCCGAAAACGAAAAGGTAACGGTAAAGCTTAAAGCAACACAAGCAGGGAAAGAAGTATATTGTAGGATTTCTTTCTTCTTGAAAGAGAAGAAACAGGAAAAACCGGAAAACATCAAGACAGAGAAGCAAAAAGAACCGGATAACACCGATCCAAAGGAGCAGAAAGATCTGGAGGATGCCATGGAAAAAGAGAAAAATAATAATGAGGAGGCAGAAATTGGTAACGATCAACAATCCGAATAATCTATTTCTCAATCCGAAACGATGAAAAAGATATCCATTTATCAAGTAGAAGACCCCCCCATTGGTTGTGGCGGCATGGGTCAGGTGTACCTTGCTACCGATCCGCGGGGTAACCGTGTTGCCATCAAGGAAATGCTGTCGCAGTATGTAACCGATCCCTATCTTCGGGCGCATTTCGACGAGGAGGTCAAAACGCTGAATAATCTCGAACATCATTGTATCGTCAAAATGTTCGCTTCGTTTGAAGAGCACGGTAACCTGTATTTAGTGATGGAATACATTGAGGGCGAGACGATCGATGAACATGTCAGGCGCAATGGTCCCATGTCAGAAAGCAAAACCGGTCAGGTATTGCAGGACTTGCTTTCGGCGTTGCAGTGCGTTCATCAGGAGGGTATTGTGCATCGCGACTTGAAACCAAGCAACATCATGATTCGTCCCAACGGCAGGGCATGTCTGCTCGATTTTGGTATCGCCAAGAACACCCGCCGCGACAGCGGACTGACAACCATGAATCAGGTCAAAGGAACCCTTTGTTACATGAGTCCCGAACAGGCCGAGGGCTTCAGTATCGATAGCCGTTCGGACGTTTATTCGCTTGGGTGTGTGCTGTTTTACATGCTTACCGGGTGCCATGCCGTTACGGAACGCGAATCGGAAGTTGCCACCAAATTAGCGATCATCAATGAGCCGATTCCGAAAGTGAAAAGCTACAATCCGGAAATCTCCGATTCTATCCAAAGAATAGTGGACAAAGCAACCCAGAAAAACATGTTGCAACGTTTTCAGTCATGTCGCGAGTTTGAAATGGAATTGAACAGCGGGAAAACCAAAATGGGCAGCGAAATAGGAGAAAGCGATCAAATTATTTCAGTCGGACGAAAGGATTGCGATATCATTGCAGGCACCGGAAATGATCGCGTTAGCAGGTATCATTTGGATATTATCAAAAAAACGACGCCTGAAGGCGAAATTTATCTATTTCGCGATCGAAGTACCAATGGTACGGTTATCGACGGCGAAAGGATCAAACGCAGAGAAAAAAGCATAGTGATGGAACATCGATCCGGTTCAGTGCCTTTCATTCAACTGGCAGGCGAAGTAGATCTGAGATGGAACGAAGTAGTGATAGCGTTTAACAAAAAATATGGCGCTACAGAAAAACGCACCATTCACCTATCAACGCCTGTCTCCGAAAGGCAACGCTATTCGCCGCCGCCTTTTGAAGGGAAAAGCGCCACGGAATGGTTAGTGGCTATTTATGTATTTGCCGCTTTGGGCGGATTATTGGGTTTGGCTTTTGGAATATTTGTCTATGTACAGAAAACCAACCTGCCAAACGGACAAAAAGTTCACAAATACAAAGAATCGCACCGCACGGCGGCTTTGATCGGAGCCATTATTTCGGTGATCTCATTTTTGTTTTGGATTATTGTTAATCAATAAACGTTTTTGTAAAGTAGAAGAATAATGAATACTATCACCATCGGAAGAAGTTCGCAATGCGATATTATTTTATCAGGTGAAAACATCAGCCGGGTACATGCTGAATTATCGCTCATCAATGGTCAATACATTTATCACGACCATAGCACCAATGGCAGCAATATTGACGGTCAAATGATTCATAACCGCAAAATTGCAGTTGCTCCGGGCACTCGCATTTTGCTTGCCAACCGAATATCTTTGCCGTGGGACAGAGTTTATTCGCTGCTCCCCATGTCGGGCTATCGGTCGAACGAGGCAGAAACGCGCCATCAGGGCAATTACGTAAATGAAGGGAATTATCGTAATGACGACAATTATCGGTATGACAGACAATATGATCATTATCAACAAGCATATCAACCTAAGAGTGCAACAGGGTGGTTAGTAGCCATTTATATATTTGCCTTTTTGGGTGGATTGTTGGGTTTTGCTTTTGGAATATCTGTCTACGTGCAAAAAATCGACTTGTCAAACGGGCAGACAGTTCACAAATACAAAGAATCGCATCGCTCGGCGGCTTTGATCGGCGCCATTTTATCGGTAATTTCATTTTTGTTTTGGGTGGCTGTTAATTCTTAATCTAGATAGTTGTTAATTAATAATATTATATACATAAAAAATCATGACTGAAGAAAAAAGTCTAATCGGGAAAGAAATATTAAACTATCGCATCGAAAACCTTATAGGGAAGGGCGGTATGGGTAGTGTTTATTTGGCTGCCAACAAGTCCATCAATCAAAAAGTTGCAATAAAGGTACTACATGCAAATTTGGCAAAGAATGAATTTGTTCGCCGCAAATTTGTTGGCGAAGCAGAAACACTTCTGAAGTTAGACCACAGCAACATTGTGAAATTTCTAAACTTCTACGAAGACAATGACGGCATATACCTTGTCATGGAATATGTGGACGGCGTTACGCTCGACGATTTCATCAACAACAAAAACGGTCTGATCGTTGAAAACATGGCATACGGAATGTTTGCCCAAATATTGGACGCTTTTGCTTACGCCCACAACCAAGGTGTGGTACATCGCGACATCAAGCCAAACAACATCATTCTTACTCACGATAACGAAGGTAATTTCGTGTTAAAGGTGCTCGACTTCGGTATTGCGCAACTTGTATCCGAATCAAACGACGATGAGCAGGGAATGCTTATCGGGACGCCTCTGTATATGAGTCCCGAGCAGGTGAATAACAGAAGTGTAGACGAACGTTCGGATATTTATTCGCTTGGCGTCCTGCTTCACCAAATGCTCACCGGACGTGCACCTTACGACGAAACCACCATGTCGGAAATTGAGATAATGCAAAAAGTAAGCAACAGCCCGCTTCCACGCATGACGGAGTTCTATCGATACATTTCGGAACGGATGCAGAAAGTAGTCGACAAGGCAACCGCCAAGTCGCCGTCCGCACGTTATCAAAATTGTGCTGCTTTTCGCAAGAATTTTTTGCCCAAACCACCCATACCTTTGTGGCAGAAAATGGCGGCGGCAGCTCTCTTCTTGTTACTTGCCGGCGGAGGATTTTGGTTTTGGGATTACAATTATAACGTGAAAATTTACTACTACAAGGATTATGTAGAGCAATGGGGTGTGCCTGTGGGAATTGGAAAAGCAGATTACAAGCATCGGGAAGGAAGTTATCGATTTGAAAAGCGAAAAGGGAAAATCGACAGGTTATTGCATGTCAACAGTAGAAACAAAATTGTTGGACACAGCGATTCAGAGCATACAGAACGAATCGTTAACGCCAAATATTATTATACTGCCGACGGTAGAGTAAACTATGTTGAGATCATGGATGGAAACAATAAAATCCTGTACAAGAAAGTTTATGATGAAAATCTGAAAACGGTGATTTTTAAGTATGCTGACGAATTTGGAGCTGAAATGTGTCTGGCGGCAAGTACTACCAAATTGTTTGCCAATTCGTTTGATAATGCTCAAAAAGATGTAGGCAGAATATCAAGATATTTGCTTGCCTACGACGAAAACGGTTATGTAAAACGCTTGCAATATGCCGGATTTCAGAATGTTTTGGTTAGCGATGCCGACGGTTTGTTTGGAAGAGAATATGTCGTTGATGAAAAAGGTCGCATCATTGAAGAGCGTTTTTTGGGTCACGACGGAACGCCCAAAGCAAACAAAGTCGGATTGGCAATAAAAAAGTTTGAGTACAATCAAAAAGACGATTGGTCAAAAGTAACCTATTATGCCGCCAATGGTGAATTCAGTTCGGATGGAAATGGTTGTCCCGTTGTTGTAATTGATAATGACCAATGGGGAAACCGCATCAAGGAAACTTATTATGATGGCGAAGGAAATCTGGCATTAAGAAAGGATATCAAAGTTGCAGGATTTACGTATATCAGAAACGATGAGGGCTATCGTATTGTACAATCGGTATTTGGAATAGACGCTACACCTTGTTATTGGGGTGATTTCGGATTCTCTTCGATGGTATCCGAATATGATGACAACGGCTATTTGGCAAAAACGATGTACAAAGATATGGATGATAATCTTGTAACGCATCGGGATGGAAACGCAATATTGGTATTGAAAAACGACGAAAGAGGAAATATCCTGGAAAGGAAGTTTTTTGATGTAAACCATCAAATTTGCGAATCAATATACGGCGTTGCAAAAATTGTTTATGAATATGACTTGTTGGGAAATCAAACTTCAGAATTTTATTTCGACGCTAATGATTCTCTTAGTTTATCTTCGGGTGGTTATGCCGGATTACGAATGAAATACAACATCAAAAATAAGTTGATAGAATGGTCTTACCACTGTGCTGATTACCAACCTTGTGCAGTAAATGGCTTCTATGTCGTCAAATATGACTATGACCCGCGGGAAAACGAAATAAAAAGATCATTCTTTTCCGCTGATGGAATAACTTTAGCGCTAAATGATAACGAAAGGATTGCTGGTTGGGAATCAAAATACGACGATAACGGAAATGAAACCGAACGCCGGTTTTTTGATACAAGCGAAAATTCAACATCAGGAAATATGGGCTATGCAATGTGGATAGCGACCTACGATTCCAACGGAAACATGGAGGAATTGAAAAATATGGATACAAACGGTCAATTGGTTTTTGTCGCTTCAGATGGTTATGCAGGTATCAAATACAAGTACGACAATCGGGGCAATCGTATTGAGAAATATCCTTATGGAACCAACGGACGTTTAATTGAACGTTTAACACGTTATCATTTCGACAGTCGCGACAACCTGATAGAAACTGCCTATTACGACCAAAATAACAATCCGGTTATTTCCGCTGATGGTTACTTTAGAGTTGTTAGTGAATATGATAACCGAAACAATATCATCGAAATGCGGTATTACAATACGGCAAATCGTTTATTCGCTCCACATACAGACAATTACGCCATTGTAAGATATAAATACGATATCAGAGGTAATAATGTAGAAGTGGCTTTCTTTAATGATTTGGAAAAATCCGTTTTAAAGAAAGATGGTTATGCTACTCATAGAAGCGAGTTTGATGCAATGGGACGTATCATTCGCCAAACTTATTTCGACGAAAACGGAAATCCAACAAATCCATCAGTAATGGTACCGGAAGGATTAATAGGATACGACAAA
>Ga0123353_10005561_pt1 | contig 16575 bp, 14 predicted proteins | sample TergutLab28metaG_3_FD_92763 | JGI IMG/M metagenome (GOLD analysis project Ga0123353, IMG submission 92763) | Labiotermes labralis P3 segment gut microbial communities from Petit-Saut dam, French Guiana - Lab288 P3 | ecosystem: Host-associated > Arthropoda: Insects > Digestive system > Gut ...
CACAAATAGAAGAAGAAAAAGAAGAGCTGAACCATGATTTTTGGAAAGATAGAGCAGTGTTGCCTATTTACAAGCTTACTAATGGACTCACTCAAAATATTTTAAGAAATAGTATTTATAATGCTTTTGCTTTGTTTCATATGGAAGTAGACGAAACACTACCACACGAAATTTTGCATAAATACTCATTCCTCGATAGAAAATCTGCACTCCAAAAGATTCATTTCACATCATCACCCGAAGACATAGATAAAATAAAAAGTAGATTTGTATACGAAGAATTTTTTTATTTACAAATAATGATAGCAAGAAACTCAAAAGATAAAGCAGAAATCGTAAAAGTAAAAAAGCATAATTATACGAAAGATAACATGATAATAGAGGCATTGAAAATGAAGATCCCATTCACTCTTACAAGCTCCCAAAAATTGGTGATAAATGAGATTTATAAAGATATGACTTCTGATAAACCAATGAGTCGTATGCTACAGGGTGACGTTGGTGCAGGTAAAACTATTGTAACTCTCTTCGCTATCTTTTTAGCTATAGAAAATGGATATCAAGCCGCCTTAGTCGCTCCTACTGAGATATTAGCAGAACAGCATTTTCAAACGATTTCAAATTTGATAAAAGATATTGATAATATAAATGTTTGTTTAATAAAAGGTGGTACCACAAAGTATAAATCATCCGCAAAAAAAGGTATTGAAGAAGGAACGATAAATCTAGCTATAGGAACACATGCTCTGTTCCAAAAAGATGTTGTCTTTAAAAACCTTAGTTTAATTGTAATAGATGAACAGCATAGGTTTGGCGTTTTACAACGAAGCGAATTGTCGATCCGTCATGCGTATCCTGATTTACTTTATCTTTCTGCTACTCCTATCCCCCGCTCTCTTGCTATGACAGTCTTCGGTGAAATGACAATAAGTTCAATTAATGAACTACCTCCCACTCGAAAACCTGTAAAAACTATTTTAGTATATAATAAATCTAAGAACACAATCTACCAACCTTTACGAGAAGAATTAACTAAAGGAAAACAAATATACTTTGTTTGTCCCCTAATAGAAGAATCAGATAAAATTGATCTGTTAGACGCAGAAACACTATTTGAAGATATATCCAAAAACATTTTCCCCGATTATAACACAAAACTCTTACATGGTCAAATGAAAACTAAAGAAAAAGAAGAGATCATGATTTCATTTATCAAAGGGGAAACCAAAATATTAGTCTCTACTACTGTGATTGAAGTAGGAATCGATGTCTCTAATGCGTCAGTGATGGTTATAGAGCATGCAGAACGTTTTGGACTTGCACAACTCCATCAACTTAGAGGAAGAGTTGGCCGTGGTTCTGATCAATCATACTGTTATCTAATAGCATACAATGTGAATGAGATAAGTAAAGAAAGATTAAAAACTATGGTTAAATCAAATGATGGCTTTTTTATAGCTGAAAAAGATCTAGAACTAAGAGGACCTGGCGATGTTTTTGGTACTATCCAATCCGGTTTACCCGAATTTAAATTTGCTAATCTTATCACAGACCAATACTGGCTAAACATCGCTCGTCAAGATGCTTTCACGATTACTGATGAAGACTACAATCTCGAAAAACCCGAAAATACTCTAATTAGAAATCATTATGATAAATATATTTTAAAAAAAGAGACCCTTTCTAAATTTTGATAAGTACTTAAAAACTTTATAGGGTATGATGTGCCTCAAAGTATCTTTTGAATACTCACTTTCCTAGGAACTTTACAGCAACCTCAATAATATCGGCTGATTTATTATGAATTTTATTAAAATCTTTTCCTATTACGTACCATTGCCATTTTTCTAGTTTTTTTATGTTTGGCCAAGATAGCTGATTTTTACCAACATGAAATACAATTCTGCAAATAACTTTTTTCTCATCATCATCTATGAAAAAATTAAAACTTTTAGGATTTCTTTTTATTGATATTCTATCTATATTTATGTGATTCTTTAAAATCTCTTTTATACTATTTTCTCCGACAGTGATTTCCTCATCAGAATAACGGTATTCGACTTCTGATTCATCTTTCTGTTTAAGAGGAGTGAGAGTTTCAGGATTTACTATTTTCCCTTCTTTATCCAAATCTTTTGTGGGGTGTTCACTAATCTTATCAAGAATGATAGCATTAAACGCTTTTTGTGTTAAATCTTTGAATTTCTCTAAGACTTTTTTATTTTTCGTAGTTTTGTAGACTTTTGACACAATAAGTTTAATAAATTCATCGCTTGGGTTTGTCATTTGTTCTTCTATATAATTTTTAATAGATTTTATGCATTTTAAGTCACGAACAGCTGATTTAATTTTATCTAAATCAAATAAATCTTTTGTAAACATTTTGAGTATATCCGCTGTTGATTCGTCAAAAATATCGAGAGTGAACTTAAAAAAAGGGTCATTGTCCATTATATTTTCTTTAACAAAATCGGTATAAAAACGGTATTCATATCCGTTAGTTAAAATTGCAATTTTTGCGGCTGTGTAGTTAAGAAAAAAACTCAATTGCTCGGTGTTTTCTATCGAAAGTTTTCCTTTTAATTTTTCAGCGTCTAATAAAATTATCGGGTTACCATCTTTAAATATAGCATAATCAACTTTAAATCCTTTCTTTTGTCCAAAATCGGTAGTAAATTGTTTCTTAACTTCTTTAATATTTCGGACATCATATCCTAATACTGATTCGATGAATGGGTCGATAAGAGAATATCTTGTGTTTTCTTCATCATAAATCAGGTCCTTGTCATCATTATATGCATTCTTTATAGTTTCAATTTTATCATGCATTCTCTCCCTTCTTTAATCAACTCCTGTTACACCCTTTTAGGGTGATGTTGTATTTGGTTTTTTTCTATTAAGCTTTCGACAACTTCGTGGTGAAGATGGATTTTATAGTTCTTTATTACATTATTATTCTAATTACCCCACTTTCGGCACCCCTTCAACATTGAAAGGGAATTAAATAAGGAACGGTTTTCTGATGGTTATTATCCTTACTTAACTGCAATCGAAGTCGGCGACATATCCTATAATATAATAAAATCCCCCTACCCCCCTTTAGTGAAGAGGGGGGAGATTGTTTATTAATTTTCTATCAGTTCTACATTAGCTCTAGGTATAGTAAGTTCTTTTCCTTCTACTTCTGCGGTGAGAATTCTCACTTTTGTTTCGGATTCAACATTATGTAATGATTCGGGTAAAGAGAGGATTTTTCCGATTTTACCAAAACCTGGTTGACGGATTATTCGGATGAGACCACCTATTAAGAGGAGTGAATCTTTTGGTTTAGCGGCAACTAGTTCTTCTTCTTTAAAATCGAGTGGAATGATTATTTCGGGTCTGATCACACCTGCTCTTATTTGGGTTTTTCCATGCATTGATGCTTGTTTACCTTCAAATTGCTTTAATAGAGCAAATGTTTTATCTGCCATTTTAATAGGTCCGAAACCTTCAGTGCAGAGTATAGTTATCCCGAAGTTCTCATGTCCCGTGATCGCTACACCGATGTCATATCCCAATATTTTTTTAATATCTTCGTCATCTATACCACCTGTTATAATACCTCTTACGCCAAGTTCTTTGGCTTTCAAGATAGTATCAAATGGAGTGAGAGAACCACCAACTACTAGTTTGTCTTTACAATCAGGGGTTATTAAGTCAGCTGTAAGTTTTTGTGTAGGGTCTTTTACTAATACTTTTATTTCACCATTTGTCTCACCACAAATACCAAATATTCCTTGAATATAAGCAGACTTATTTTCAATACATACTCCTTCTTCGGGAATGACATCAACAACGATTCCATCGATAAATGCCTTTATTTGTACAGGAATTCGTGGTTTACGAAGCATACACTGTCCTGTAAGTGGGGAAACAGACTCTACTTCACCGTCTATCTCCGATTTAACAGATGATTTAAAGAAACCAAGTCCAAATAAGCCATTGTCTTCTGCTAATATTTGCCCTTTAGTGATTTGGTCACCTGGTTTAACTTTCATAAATCCTATTACTTGTTGAGCAGTGACACCTAATTTATTGGCAATATTCAAAGGGACAATATCACCGGGTAACGATGTTTCGGCGACTAAATCGGTAGACTTTACTTTATCTCCTTTATTTACTATTACTTTCCCTTTCAGAGGAAGTTTTCTTTGTATTTTATAAACAATATTATCTGTAACTGTAAGACCTGCTGAATAAGCTTGTGACATTTTTCCTCCTAGTTTAATATTTCATCTGGATAGGCATTTAGCACTTTCATCCATTTTTTTAGGTTATTAATTCTTTCTTCTTTATTCGTGGGTAATACAAAAGGTTGTCTTCCTCTAGTATCTATTACTATACCGACTACACCACCAGATAACTCTGTATTTAGCTCTTGATTTTTTCCTGCACCAACATCTAATCCTTTACCGGGGGTTAGTTTTGCTTTTGCAAATTTTCCTAATTCACAAGGTATCAGCCTCATCTCCCCTACTGGAATATCTTCAACGAATCTATCTCCGTTTGGTAATTCTATATCTGCTTTTAAGGCAATCATATTTGGTTTTGTTTTACCTACAGGTGCAATACATGTTCCTAGTACTATCATACAATCTTTATTAAATACTTCAGTAGCCGCTTCAGGGTGAATCTCTGCCAGCACACCTAAATGTGGCATCATAAATATACTATCAACAGCAAGTCTAGTGACACCTTCGGGGAGGAACGCATCTATCAACATCATTACTGTTTGATGTCTTCTAGGTGCATGAGAAAGCACACCACCAGAACCAACTAACAAGTCAAGAGTCATCATATTTACTATTGTTTGACCTGTTGTTTGTTGGTCAAAAGCGGAACTAATGTCTTTTTGTGTTTGAATACCTTTTAATGAAACAGCAAATTCTTTATGTTGAACAAAAGCGAGTCGTAATGCTTCTTTAGCAATTGCTTGTTCTAAAACTAATTCTTCTAGCAAAGCAGGTATCGTAGTAGGGCGTATCATTTTGTTTTTTATCATATTACGTAATTCTGATTCATTTATATCAAAAGGAACCCAACGCAAAATATTTTTTAATCCAGCAGAAGCCAACACATTTGAGATACTATAACTCATTCCTAAATTTGCAGAAACAGTTCTATTGAAAATATATTCTTCTGTGAAGACAGAAAAAATATCAGTAGTAGCACCACCGATGTCTACACCAACTACTTCAATACTACCAAGTTTTGCGATAGTTTGCATAATGTTACCCATAGCACCAGGAGTGGGCATAATGGGAACAGTTTCTATTTTATTATCTTCAAAAACTCTAGTCCATTTCATTAGCTTATTGTACCCAGGAGCTTGTTGCATGACATGCTCCATAAATATTTCATGGATTTGATCACGAGCCGGTCCCAGATTTTCCTTCTCCATAGTCGGTCTAAGATTATCAGTAATAATTAAATGACACCTATTTTCGAGTATAGATTTCACCTTTGGTTGAGAAAGATTGGAACCTGCAAAAATTATCGGCAAGTTATATGCTGAACCTAGCCGAGGACGTGGATCAGCAGCAGAAATAAGCTCTGCCATTTCGGGTACTTGCTTTGTATCAGAGCCATCTGTGCCACCCGCCATCAATAGCATATCTGGTCGTAGTTCACGTATCCTTTCTATTTTTTCATGATCAAGGCGCTTGTCGTTACTAGCTATCACATCCATAACTATTGCACCTGCTCCGAGAGCTGCTCTTTCGGCACTTTCTCCCGACATCTTTTGAACAATACCTGTCACCATCATCTGTAACCCACCACCTGCAGAACTTGTTGAAACATAAGCATCTACGCCTATATCACCTGCTCGGGGTATGATGATTTCTTTTTCTGCTCCGTCAGATATGAACTTAATATTTTGATTATTATATTTTAATTTTGCTAGTTCCTCAAGCTCTTGAACAGCATTGATCACACCTCTTGTCACATCATTTAATGGTGCTTCCACCGTTGTTGGTGCTTCTCCACGAACTGTTTGACGGTATTCACCATCAACATACTCTATGAGAATTGCTTTTGTCGTTGTTGAACCACAGTCAGTAGCAATAATTTTTGATAATTGTTTGCTCATTTGGTTCCTCCATTTATGTAATTTTTTATTTTCTTCCTTTTGCTTTGGGTCTTGTGAGACTATCAGTTGTTATTTCGGTATGTAGTTTTTTAATTAAATCTGGCCAGTCCATGCCTTGTTCTTGAAAATTCCATTCTGGTAATTTCCCATTTTCATGTTGTTTATAATCTAATTTACAACTGTCTTCGAGATATTTATACGAAATCCTCATTAGTTGTTTATCTTTTAAACCAAATAACCCCTTGATTCTACTTTCAATATCCTCTTGATATATCATGAAAAACTCAACTTTATGTCCTTTTTGTAATTCTACTTGTATTAGTTTGAAAATCCCATAACTTCGAATGGAAGGTCTTCCTTTTATACCCCCATCCCTATATATTGCGAGTGTTCCTTTTATTCCGCCTTTATCTTCAGAACCTCCAATCTTTTTTATAATTCCATTAACCACTATTAAATACACTCTAGCATAGTTTGCTTTAAGGAAAGTTGGAGGGAGAATTTGTTTTTTTTCGTCTTTAATTACTTCTAAATAATTAAATTGAATTGAGCCATCATTATTTAGAGTCGCATCCATTATTTTAAAAGCTGTTTTAACAATTTTAATATTCATAATTAACCTATAATTAGTAATTCATGAGATGTTTTAATGTTGTTATTATCAAAATCTCTTTCCATTCTATTTTTTCCAATTCGAGTCTCGCCTTGCCCCATAGTATACTGCCAAGAAATTTCTTTGATTAAAAAATTTTTATAAGTTTCTCTAATCCAAGTACAATCATTATAAGAAAGCAAAAACCCTCCTTTATGATGTTTTAGTAATTCAGCTAATTTCTCGTGTCGGAACCCATTATGATGAATTGGAAAATTTCTCATTGGATATATTCCTCTAAACATTTTGCTGTCTCCTTCTAAATAGTATGGGGGGTCAAGATATAAAAAGTCTGTCTTGTGTTTAGGGATTGATGATTCGAAATCTTCATTAAACACTTGAAGTGTCGTTACTTGACAATTTTTCACTTTTTTTAGCATGTCTATGTATCTTTTTCTGTCTGTATATATTTTTGACATCCACCCTAAAAAACCAGGTCCATAACTTAGATTATGGTTATAATAATAATATGTAGCAAGGTCAATTTTCGAATAATCGTTGGGTAAGAGACCATCTTTTTTGTTCCATATTTCTTTTAGTTTATTCTTAATTTCTTCATATTTTGATGTAGAAGTTTCAAGATTTATTAATTGTTTATATAAATCATCTGGACTGCAAATTTGAACTTGCCAAAAATTAACTAATAATTCAAAAATATCATAAGCAATCACTTCAAACCCGATTTCTTTTGAAAGAGCTATTTCTACACTACCCCCTCCAATAAATGGACTAACCACTCTTGTTATTTCTGGGGGTATATTTTCGATAATATTTCCCACAGCAAGAGATTTTCCTCCACCATATCTCAATGGGCTCCCAATATATCTTTTATAATTTCCTTTACTTGTTTTAATACTTTCTAAAAAGTTTTTTTTTCGAGTTTCAAATGGTAATTCCTGAATTGTAAAAGGAAAAAGTAATTGATTACTATTTATTGTTGATTTGTGGCCAGCAGTAAAATCATTAGTACGCATATTATTCTTTATTTTTTCAAAATTCCTTTAACTTTTCGCCAAAATTTTTCTCTTTTTATCTTTTCTCGCGCTCTTTCTTCTGCATTCAATTTAAGATCAAGCTCGTCTATTCTGTCTATTAAATATTTTACATTTTCTTCATTTTCCATAATAGCTGCAAACTCTTCCATCTCTTGACCTTTCGTAAAAACATTGATAAAGGGAGATAAAAAATACATTGCTTGGCTGCCTACGAAATGTAATGGGCGCAACGATTCAATGAAAAGTATAGCGGGTGCACCCATCCTTCTACTTGCAAAGAAAGTTGCCGTTTTTTCTAGGAGCTCTATAGTTCGTTCTTTAGATACTTCAACTATCATCTGTAAATCCTTTTTGAATTGTTGTTTTTTTTACTTGTTGATTTATAGTCGGTATGGCCAGAAGCAATAGTAAAAACATGAACAATTTTAGCTCCATTTTTTTTTAATATTTTTGCTAGTTCATTCGCTGTAGCACCAGTAGTAAAAACATCATCAACCAACATCAAAGTTTTACCTGTAAAATCATAATCATTTTTCACTTTGAATGTATTTCGAGGTTTTATAAATCTATCTTCAAATATTGATAATGATTGTTTTGTAGTGTTTTTCGTTTTTACTATAGTATGTGAATAGTCATATATATTCAGTAGTTGTGATAACTTACTCGCAAACAAAACTGCATGATTGTAGATTCTTTCCCTTCTTCTAGTAGGATGCATTGGTACACTAACTATTCCATCTACTTCCAATAAGTAAGGGTATTCAGTTTTAATTATATTTGCTGCTTTGTAAGCAAAAAAATTCCCAACAACCTTTACTTCTCTATACTTAAAATAATGTATTAATTCTCTTAAAATATGGTCATAATAATATAAATAAAATACATTATTGATATATATATCACCTAATTCTTTTTTTAAATAGTATGGATCATAATTCCTTTTTAATTTTGATGAACAATTATAGCAAAGACAATTATTCAAGTTCTCAATCTTTTTTTGACAAACAAAGCAAACTGGAGGGGCAATTAAATCTAAAAAATTTGTAAAAAGACCAATTGGATTGATATTTCTACAAAGTTTCTTAATAAAGGAAGCATTCGTTGAGTAATTAGACTCTATTTGTTTTATTTCATTCATTCTTTATATCACTTTTTATTCTTCAAGAGGAATCGCTTGGATTGTTGCTTCTTTATTAGTAAAAACGTTTTGTTATAAAGACCATAGCAAATATAAACCCATGAAACTATCAAATATACCCATTCTGTATGTACTATAGCCCAGTATACTAAAATGACAATTAAAGTTATAACCATAGTAGTTATTTTTTTTTTATTAAAAGCTCTAGTCATAGCTACATAAGGGATTTTTGAGACCATTAGCCAGCTTAAAAAGCAAAGAATGAAAGGCAAAACTAAATGACTGCTTTCGTCTTTTAGTACTAATTCATTAAATAATATAAAAGACACTATTGCTGCTGCTGCAGCAGGAATCGGTAAACCTTTAAAATCTTCTTTAGTTGTAGAATTAATAGACATAACATTAAATCTAGCCAAACGATAGCCACCACATAATACATAAATAACAAAAATTATAAAGCCAAGTGTTCCAAATTGATTCAAACTTACTACCCAAGCTAAAAACCCTGGAACTACACCAAAAGCTACAAAATCTGCTAAAGAATCTGCTTGTGCTCCTATTTTGCTAGTAGCATTCAACCATCGTGCCATCTTACCATCTAACCCATCGAATAATATTGATAATGTTAGCAACCAACAACCCTGTGATATTTGTCCATTTGATATCACTTGCAATGCCATTAGAGCACATATCAAACTACCTGCTGTGAAAAAATTCGGTATAAAATAAGCTATTTTATTATTCACAAAAGCTCCTTATGCGAACATGCCAAACTATCGAGTAGACAACTCCCCATTCTAATACAATTAAAGATTTGTGCCATTTTTTTTTTTCGTGATATATTGTCAATTATTTTTTAGAAATTTGTATTAAAGTAAAGATTTATTGTTTTAATTATTTAAGCACTGAATCATCTCGAATCGATTGATTCTGCAATTATTGTCACACCTGCTTCAAGAGAATTATTTTCATTTACAGAAATCTCATATTTTGAAGGTATAAAAATTTGACAGGTGGCCTTACCTGGTGATACACCTATCAATACAGCTGCACAATCTACTTCATCTTCAGTAAAAATTTTTATCATTTTATTAGATATTTCCCAGCTAACTCTATCTTGAGTGTCATCTATCTTATTTATCAAGTCATATTTAGTGCAAGTGACTACTTCTGTTGAAGCCAAAAAAGGTTTCTCAATGAAGAGCAAGTATCCATTTTCTATGCTTGTGATCTTTACTATTTTCCCATTTATAGGTGATACTACTTCAGTTTCATTTATGCTTATGAAGTTGATTTTAAATCTTAAGAAATAAAACAGAAAAAAATAGAGGATTAAACCTAAGTAAGAAAGATATTTACTATTTTCAGAAACTTGGCTTAAAAAAAAACTGATAATGATTATAACAAACGGAATAACTAAAAATTTGTATTTATTTATCTGTGCTTTTGTTAACACTTCATGAGGAACAAACTTTTTCATTTTTTCTCCTTTCCTAATTTTATCTATTCATATGCTGATACTCTTAACTTAAGAACTAACATAAAAAGGGGTTTTTTCAATCAACTATACATTCGTTTGGTATCTATCTTTCATTACAGTCAAACTATATTAGTTCTTATCACTGATATTTAATATAGACTCAATCGTTTAATACTCTTTTATATATGTAATCTATATTTTTCCTATATCGTTCAAGAGAAAAGATATCATCTATATCAATGCTAGAAAGATAAGACATTATTTTGGTATCTGCCTCAATTAAACTACGAAAAGATACATTAGATTCCCAACACTTCATCGCTTGCTCTTGGACTAAAACATAAGCCTCGTCTCGTGTACATCCTTTTTCAGCAAGTTTTAATAATAGAATTTGTGAAAAAATCAATCCGTTTGTCAGATCTAAATTCTTTTTTATGTTGTTTGGATACACTTTCAAATTCGTTATTACATCACACATCTTATTTAGCATATAATATAATAAGCTGGTGGAATCTGGCAAGATAATTCTTTCTACAGAAGAGTGACTTATATCTCTTTCATGCCAAAGTGCATTATTCTCAATAGAAGCAGAACAATTTGATCTAAGTAATCTCGACAAACCACAAATTTGTTCACAAGTAATAGGGTTCTTTTTATGCGGCATAGCAGATGAACCTTTTTGACCTATGGAAAACCCTTCATCGACTTCACGAACTTCAGTTCTTTGTAAATGCCGTATTTCTAATGCTATTTTTTCTAATGTAGTCCCGATAAGAGCTATTGTTTGTAGGTACTCTGCATGAACATCACGTTGAACTATTTGTGTAGAAATTTTCGCTACCTGTAATCCTAAAATTTGACAAGTTATCTCTTCTATTTCAGGATGGATGTGGGCAAAATTTCCTACAGCACCAGACACTTTACCTACCGAAATTCTATGGATAGATTGGGTCAATCTTTCTTCATTACGAGTCATTTCATCAAACCATAAAAGGAATTTTAACCCAAATGAAGTTGGTTCTGCATGTATTCCATGTGACCTTCCAATGCTTATTATGTCTTTATATTCCAACGCTCTTTTTTTTAAAATATCGAGTAACTTTGATATACTTTTTAATATCAATACACCTGCTTGCTTACATTGTAGTGCTGTCGCAGTGTCTAAAACGTCCGAAGAAGTCATACCATAATGTATCCAACGAGATGATTCACCTACATTCTCTGCTACATTTGATAAAAAAGCAATGACATCATGCTTTGCAGTTTGTTCTATTTCGAGTATTCTATCCACATTAAAAGTTGCTCTTTTTTCTATTATTTCTATATCACCGTCGGGTATTATACCTTTTTTATTCAATGCACTACATACTGCTAGTTCTACCGCTAACCAACATTGATATTTATTTTGGTCACACCAAACTTGTTCCATTTCAGGGTAATTATATCTTTTTATCATATGTAATTCCTCTATACTTTATTCCATTCTTCTTAATGGTGTTATTTTTATATCATCATGTTCTATTTTGTCAACATGCACTATCAGTTTTCTAATACTTGGAATTACCGCGATAATTTCAATCAAATTATCGTTTCTATCATAGTTTAATGATATACGAATTTTTTCTAATTCGTTATTTATTTCCTTTAATTTCATGTTGTTGCAAAACGATATTTCATAACCATTTAAATCTATTTGCAAATTTTCTATTATAACATTCTTTTTGGATTTTAAAAAAGTGAATAAACCTTCAGTAAAAAAAGATATCCATTCTAAATCGCTTTCACTCAAACTTACATTCTCTATAACTGTATTTCCTGGTTTCCGTATTTGCATCAATTCTTGTTCTATGTAAGCAGCGAATATAATTCCTCCACCAAGACTTAAAAAACCACTGGCTAATACATCAATGCGTAATTTATCTTCATTCTTTTGAATTATACAATTGTTACGGAAGGAAAAAGATTGATAATGGATATCAACAATTCCGGTGATTTTAAAAGCTTCCCATTTTGATATCTCTTGGTCTAAAAGAAATAGTCTTTCTTCAACTAAAAAAGCTTTTGGTCTATAGGTGCAAGAAGATATAAAAGAGATAATTAATAACGATAATATCAAATACCTTTTTTTCATGTAAATATTATATATAAGGTTAAAATTCTTTTTTATGAACGACATCAAGTCTCCGCATACTTTCCAAAATATTGATACATCTATATAAAATATTTGTTTGTCTTAAAGGGTGTATTAGAGAAAATTACTATTTGTTGTTGAATCTTTTATATCTTTAAATTGTAGCGGAAGTCTTCGTTATATATTTATGGTTAATATACTGTAGAAATCCGCTACATAATTCTATGAAAAGGTATCTGTTAATCACCTAGTGTAGCAACCATTACGGCTTTGATTGTATGCATTCTGTTTTCAGCTTCATCCCAAACAACCGATTGAGGTCCTTCAAAAACTTCTTCAGTTACTTCCATTTCTCCAATTTTGAATTTTTGGTATATGTCTTCCCCAATTTTTGTTTCGCGATTGTGAAACGCCGGCAAGCAGTGCATAAATATCGTTTCCTTTTTTCCTGTTTGTTTCATCATAGCTTTGTTAACTTGGTATGGTTTCAATAATTTTATCCTTTCAGCCCATACTTCTGCTGGTTCGCCCATTGACACCCATACATCAGTATATATTACATCTGCTCCTTTTACACCTTTCGCAATATCATCTGTAATAGTAATTTTTGCACCTGTGTCCTTTGCGACTTTTAAACAAGCATCAACTAATTTTTTGTCTGTAAAAAGCTTTTTATGAGTAACAATCCGAAAATCCATTCCCATCTTTGCTGCACCTATCATTAAAGCATTTGCCATATTGTTTCTACCGTCACCTGCATAAACAAATACCATTTCATTGAAAGGTTTTTTTAAATACTCTTGAGCAGTAAGAAAATCTGCTAAGATTTGTGTTGGATGATCTACATCAGTAAGACCATTCCAAACAGGTACACCAGCATACTCAGCAAGGATCTCAACAGTTTTTTGAGAAAACCCGCGGTATTGAATCCCATCATACATTCTACCCAATACTCGAGCTGAATCTTTCGCTGATTCCTTTACTCCAAACTGGGAACCTGATGGTCCTAAATATGTGGCATGGGCTCCTTGATCATAAGCTGCAACTTCGAAAGCACAGCGAGTCCGTGTGGAATCCTTCTCAAAAATCAAAGCAATGTTTTTACCTTTTAGTCTTTGAACCTCATTACCAGCGTATTTAGCTTTTTTCAAGTCTGCTGCAAGTATTAATAAATACTCAATTTCTTTTGGTGAAAAGTCCATTAATGTCAAAAAATGACGATTTCTTAAGTTGAAAGCCATTAGTTAGCTCCTTTTTGTTTTTTTAAAACCATGAAAAAAATTAACTCTTTTTTGGCAAGTAAAATCTTTGGTATTGTTTTATCTCAATGCTTTCTTTGGATAAAATCATGTAGACTATAGGTTCCATTATTATTATAAGATGAAATATTTATCACTCATCAAGACTATATTCGTAAGGACCTTGAATCTCCTGTGAATAACACGTGTTATCTCGGCAGTACCGCTATGTGAAAAAGTTTCACATATCTTCCATTTTCGGGTAAAATAGAGTTAAGACTAATAAACCATTCTAGTTGTGTTTTTATATTTTTCTTGACATAAAAGCACAATATAAAATTGATGTATTCTTTTAAAAGAGGTAAGTATGCACAAAATAAACGTGGTATCAGCTTTTCCAGGAGCACATCATTTAGAGGGATATCCTGGAGCCTGTAAGAATCTACATGGTCATAATTGGAAAGTTAGAGTGCAAATAATAGCTGATAACATCAACGAACTAGGTATAGCGGTTGATTTTAAAGTTGTAAAAGATAAACTAGATATTTTGATCCAAAAATTTGATCATAAATATCTAAATGAATTAGCTTGGTTTAAAGAACAGAATCCAACATCTGAAAATATTTCGAAAGTAATATATCATGAACTTCAAAACTCTTTTTTAGAAGACAAAGTAAAAGTGAGCGAAGTAGAAGTTTGGGAATCCGAAACGACATCGGTAATTTATTCAAAATAGGAAAACCAGTATATAAAAAATGAGAATAGTAGAATCTAAATACATTACGAGTGCAGTAAATATGAATGGTTATCCAAATACTGTATGGCAAGATTTCGCTTTTGTAGGTAGATCAAACGTTGGAAAATCTTCTATGATAAATACTTTGGCAAGTAGAAAATTATTGGCAAAGGTAGCGAACACACCAGGGAAAACAAGGTTAATAAATTTTTTCGAAGTACGTTATATGTTAGATTGTAGTTTAAAACTTCAATCAGATAAAATAAATGATAATAGACAAAATACTACTAATGATACCATTCCTACTCAAGGATTTTTCTGTTTAGTTGATTTGCCAGGCTATGGATACGCAAAAGTAAGTAAGTCAGAACGAGATGATTGGAAAAAAATGATCAATGAATATTTAAAAAGTAGAAAACAGATAGCTGGAGTAGTGTTATTAGTAGATATAAGGCATGACCCAGATCCAAAAGATATATTAATGATAAAAATGCTTTTCGAATTAGGTATAAATTTTATTGTTGTTTCCACTAAATGTGATAAAATACCAAAGAATAAAATACCGACATATAAAAAGAATATAATGACAATACTTGATTTACAAGGCAAGGAGGTATTTGAGTTTTCGTCTCTCAAGAGAATAGGTATAAACAATATACTTGACTGGATAGAAAACAGTATTTTAGAAACTGATACTAAAAAAAAAATTGTTCATAACTAATATTTAGTTAATAACTAAAAGGAATAATATTAATATGGGAGTTAAATGTTAGAAAATATAAATAAACCTGATGATGTGAAGAAACTAAGTTTTAAAGATTTAAAGATACTTGCTGATGAGGTTAGACAGCGAATAATCGAAGTTACTTCGCTTAATGGTGGTCATGTTGCACCAAGTTTAGGAGCTACAGATTTTATCATTGCGTTGTTAAAGGTGTTCAATCCTCCTTCAGATAGCATCATTTTTGATGTTGGACATCAAGCTTACGCGTACAAAATACTAACTGGACGTAACAAAACCTTCGATACACTTCGTACATATGGTGGTATCAGTGGATTTAATAATATTTTTGAAAGTGATTACGATGCTTTTTCCGTAGGACATGCAAGTACATCGATTTCTGCTGCATTAGGAATCACTCTGGGTAAACTACAAAATGGAAATAATAGTAAAACTATTGCTATAATAGGAGACGGTGCTCTGACTGGTGGTATGGCTTTCGAAGCACTAAACCATGCTGGTTCTCTCCAAAAAAATATGATAGTAATATTAAATGACAATAAAATGTCTATTTCTCCAAATGTAGGTGCATTACAACATTATTTAACAAATGTAATGGTGAGTAAGCCTTATAATTCAGTAAAGAAACAAGTATGGGATTTATCGTATTCCTTACCCGATAAAGTTCGTAGAGTTTTCATTACAGGAGCACAAAAAATTGAAGAGAGCTTGATTAATATATTTGTACCAAACATTATTTTTGAAGATTTAGGTTTCAAATATGTAGGCCCTATCGACGGTCATGACATACCCCGATTATGTCGTGTTTTTAATCAAGTTAAAGATAACATGGAAGGACCTGTTTTGATTCATTTGATTACAAAAAAAGGAAGAGGTTTACTATATGCAGAAAAAGATTCCTCTCGTTTTCATGGTATAGCACCATATAACAAGGCAACAGGAAAAACAAATCCATTAACAATTTCTAGTTATTCTCAAGTTTTTGGAGAAAAACTTATTAAATTAGCAGAAAAGAATAAAAAAATTGTTGCTATCACAGCTGCGATGACTGATGGTACAGGTTTATGCGGTTTTGCAAATAATTTCAAACATAGGTTTTACGATGTAGGAATTGCTGAGCAACATGCTGTAACTTTTGCAGCTGGACTAGCAATCCAAGGTCTTAAGCCTTTTTTAGCAATTTATTCTACTTTTTTACAGAGAGCAATAGATCAAATAATCCATGATGTAGCATTACAAAAACTACCAGTCGTTTTTTGTTTAGATAGAGCTGGGATTGTAGGAGAAGATGGTGCTACTCACCAAGGTGTTTTCGACCTCTCGTACATGC
>Ga0123353_10005562_pt1 | contig 16575 bp, 12 predicted proteins | sample TergutLab28metaG_3_FD_92763 | JGI IMG/M metagenome (GOLD analysis project Ga0123353, IMG submission 92763) | Labiotermes labralis P3 segment gut microbial communities from Petit-Saut dam, French Guiana - Lab288 P3 | ecosystem: Host-associated > Arthropoda: Insects > Digestive system > Gut ...
ATGTCGTCAAATTCATCGTTGGAATAAAACTTTTTCAGAAGCTGCACGGGAGGCAATGGTTCGCGCCCGTTCAGCGCGATGTAGAGATATGGCTTTATTTTCTGAACTGACAGATACCGACAAGCTAAAATTTATTTCGTCAGCAAAGCGCAAACGCTGGACAACCCTTGACAATCAACGGTTTGTCCAGCGCTTGCGCTGATACTTGTCTTTCATGTGACTAGACGTTGATATGGATGCACTGCGTTCTCTGGTGCAAATCGCTTTCCTTGGTGCATGGTCATTATACCGCACTTCCGCAGAAAAAGCAAGCCCCAAAGCAAATTTTGCTTCAGGGCTTGTGGTGCGAGGGACGGGAATTGAACCCGCATGGGATGTCCCACACGCCCCTCAAACGTGCGCGTCTGCCATTTCCGCCACCCTCGCATTTCACGTTTTTCGATCGAAGTCAAATATACCCGAAATATACCAGACCCTACCACCGTATTTAACGTGTATCCTGATATTTTTGAGAACATCAAGTTCTCTGAATTCGTACTCATCAGGGATAGCTAATGCTCTGTTATCCAACAGTTGGATATACATTCCCTCTACTGAATCCGAAATCTCCATGATTTTTGCAGTAACTCTCTTGCCAAACCACAGCAGTAATATATCCTGCCCAACCCGGATCACATCAAATGCTTTCTCCGCGTCAGCGAAGCGGATGTAGAATTTATCGCATTGAGTAAATTTTTCGCGAAACGCAAGACCAATGCTCTGTTTCGTAACCGCTATGTCCTTTTTGTTGATTCGTTTTCCATCTACATAGCATCCTTTTAAATTGATGGTAACAATGCTGCCTTTACGCGCGCTGTCTGTCTCTAATATACCTTCGGCGGCATCCAACTCTTCATGTATAGCTTTGACTGTGGCCTCAATGTCATGGAACTCCGCGCTTGGATAACCGCCAACAGTCACGGCGGTGATCGTAATTCTGTCGTTGACATTCAATTCACCGTTAATGATATGAACCCGCCAAACCTTGCCCGCTTTGGTGTTAGGCAAAGGGAATTCTTTGATAATAGAGAAAAGCAGATTTTCGGGGACATGCCTATACATCTGGTAAGTCATTCTCCCTCTCTCTTATCGCTTCCACTAGCAGTGGCCCTCTGTACCAGGGCGTTTTTTCGCTGTGTGATATAATGTTAACGCCATCCCTTTTATCAAATAACACCGCGACTGGTATGATTGCCGCAAAACCTGGTTCAGGCACATCAAAATCAATATCCACACCAAACACATTGTCGCTACGCTCGACCATGACCCGCCTGCAACAGCTTATTACTCTCTCACAAGCCTTCTCATAATCGTCTTGTGAATATGCTAGCAGGTCAAACTTCGTCAAGAGGCATATCAACCTTCTGGTTGCATAATGCTCAAACCACAAATCCGTAAATTCATCCATAGCTTCCTCAAACTTGTCATTGAGCACCTCATTAATTGCCAAGCAAAATATGCCAATCTCGCCCATTGATATGCCCTGTTCCCGTTCACTCAGATACTGCTCATGGCCCGGTGTATCAATGAACGTAAAATCAAGTATCCTTCTCAGGCCATTGAGTCTGGTGTTGAAGCGTGAATTGTGCTCGGTATTGAGCAATGAGGAATATAGATATCCTGCGTTAAACCTGTTTCCAAGTTTATCTCTAAGATTACGTTCCACACTGTCCATGTCCATCTGCAACGAGTTCGCATACATGTAGCCAATGACTGTGCTTTTGCCGTGGTCGGCTGGGCCGAAGAGTACCACTTTAGAATTCACGATAAGCCTCCTCTGTATTCATAAAATAATGCAATTGCGGTTATGGCAGAGTATATTACTTGATTACATTTCCTGTTTGTCTATCAAATAAATGCAACTTCGAACAATCCATGGTTAACCGTAATGTTTCTCCTTTTTTGGGGCTGTTTGGGGATGAAATTTTTACTGTTAAACTGCTGCCCTGATACCCACAGTACAGATATATTTCGGACCCCATCAACTCGGAAACTTCAACCTTCACTTCAATAACCGCAGCAAGGCTGCGCTTAATATGAGTTTGCTCAAGGTATAGGTTTTCCTGGCGTATGCCGAGTATAACTTCTCTACCGACATAAGCCGATACCGCTTCGGTTGAAGCGCACTCGGGTAATATCGGCATAACTGTGCCCGCAGATAGTGCCGCGAATCCCGTGCCGCTTTTTTCAATTATAGCTTCGATAAAGTTCATCTGAGACATTCCTATGAAGCTGGCAACAAACAAATTACATGGATTATCATACAGATTTTGCGGAGTATCTACTTGCTGTATGAAACCGTCTTTCATGACAACAATGCGATCCCCCATAGCCATTGCTTCTACTTGATCGTGAGTTACATAGACAAATGTGGTTTCAAGCCTATCGTGGAGCTTTGAAAGCTCCGTACGCATTGATGTGCGTAACTTTGCATCAAGATTTGATAGCGGTTCATCGAGGAGAAATACTGCGGGATTTCTAACCATAGCGCGCCCAAGGGCTACGCGCTGGCACTGGCCACCTGAAAGTTGCTTCGGTTTTCTGTCCAACAGATGCTCTATATCCAGAATTTTCGCGACTTCTTCTACTATCTTTTTAATTTGGTCTTTAGGCATTTTTTGCATTTTAAGGCCGAATGCCATGTTTTTATAAGCGCTCATGTGTGGATATAATGCATAGTTTTGGAACACCATGGCGATGTTTCGGTCTTTAGGGGCAACATCGTTCACAAGGCAGCCGTTTATATACAGTTCCCCACTTGTGATTTCCTCAAGACCGGCAATCATACGAAGTATAGTGGATTTGCCGCAGCCAGACGGGCCCACAAGCACGATAAATTCTTTATCATGAATTTCAAGACTTAAATCATGCACAGCAGTGACATTTCCCGGATAGACCTTCTCAATGCTTCGCAAGGTAATGCTGGCCATAATAACCTCCACAGAGAAGCAAAATCGGCGCTATTTAGACGCTCTCATCAATAGTTTTTCCAACGGTCAAATGCGGCCTGATGAATGGCGATATACTCATCCATGTTCATCTTCTGCAATTGTTGGACAAAATCATCGAACTTGTCCAGACTAAGTTCACCTGTAATGAACTTGGTAACACTTTCATCCATATAGGTTTGTAGATCAGTAGCGATTGCACCCAGCCTACGGGATTCTTCTTCTGTGTATTTAGGTCTTGGAAAGACATCATAGGGAAGCAAAAATGGCCTCATCATCTCAGTGATAGCTTTGATTTCAGGCAACTGTGCTGCACTACCATCAACTTCATCTACGATCATTTGGGGAATGAGGCCACCGGAATAGACGGCCCACTTACTCAGCGCAACATCAAGTCCATCAGGACTATTAAGAATCTCATCCTTTATTACGTTCTTTCCATCAATTACGTCATAGCTCTCACCCTCGATGCCCATTCGAACTAACCGTGTACCTTCCAGTGAATAAAAATAGTCAATCCATCGCATGGTGGCTTCGGGATGTTGATTCGCACTCGTGATGACAAAAATGCCGTTATTCTGCACTAATGGATTCGTCATGTGCCAGTGTCCGCGGCTGTCATAAGGTCCTTTCAACGCTGGCATTGCCACATAGTTATCCCGCTTGGCTCCCATCCACTGATTATTAAATCCCGAATTGGAAAAACCAATTTGATCAGTCTCGATCTTGGCAACTAACTGAGGCCGACTTTGTGAGAACACCTCATGATCCAGCAAATTTTCGCTCCACAAACGATTGAAGAACGTCAACATTTCCTTGAAGCGCGGGTCGGCAGCAATAACGCGTATTTTACCGTTATCGTCCACATCAATATACGAAGGTCTATTGAGTATGCCGTGATTATGTCCAAAACCCCATGCTCCATAAAAATGCTGTATCAGTGAGCGAGGGTTAGATACGTTGATTGAAAAGGGAATTTCATCTTTCAATCCATTTCCGTTGGGATCGTTATCCCGGAAAGCCACTAAAGCATTGTAGAACTCATCAACGGTTTCGGGCACCGACAGTCCTAGATTATCAAGCCACGTCTTGTTGATCCAATACTTGTCTATCAGATTGCCCTCGACCTTATTTAACTGCGGTAAAGCGTACACATGACCGTCCGGCAAAACAATATTTCTTAATACGCTAGGCTCCTGTGCCATAATGGCGGAAAATGAAGGTGCGTAATCCGAGAACAAAGGATCAATGGCGATAATTTGCCCCGTGGAGGCGTACTTCACTTCATCTTCCGGCGACAATACAGCGCGAAGAATAAAATCAGGCAATTCATTGGACGCAAAAGCAAGATTTCGCCTTTCAAACCAGGCGTCCTCTGGAACACACTCCCACTCGACATGAATGTTCGTACGCTTCTCAAGCTCTATGCAGAATGGGTGGGTATTCCAGTCAGGCACGTTTGGATCAAGGGCAACCATACCGCGCAATGTTATCTTTTCGTCCACTATCGGCAATCCAGTTTTATTCACCGAACCTCCCGAGGGTTCTGTTGCAGGCGTAGAGGTCGTACAGGCCGAAAAGGCAAACACCAGCAGACAGCTTAGAAAACCTAATACAAATTTCTTCATTGCAATACCTCATTTTCTAATTTTTGCCTCCTCAGCAATTAAGCTGAGGTCGGTTTTCGTGGTTGATATTTCGATTAAAGTTTCACCATGGAAAGGTAGCGAAATAATGTCACCTTGCTCCGCCTATTGGAGAGCCCCAAGGGGACACGGGGGGATGGGATAGTTCTAGAGATAAGATGGCGTTCAATGATATGCGCCGGTTGTCAATCCCTTTCATCGTCAGTTGGTTTGCCTTACTCTTCGGATGTTCGCTTTTTTGTACTGCTTAAGCCTTGATAGCCGTTTCCCCCTTTCATCATGTATTTATCCCTTGATTGCTCCGATCATGATACCCTTTTTGAAGTATTTCTGCAAAAAAAGATATAGTATCAACATCGGGACGATAGAAACGATAATAAGTGAGTATTTTAAACTTTCCTGGAAATAAATCCTGGTCAAATCCGTTCCCATGATTTCCTCAGCGGCCGACATGTTTTGCATGAGTATCTCCCGCATAAATAACGATAAAGGATATCGAGCACGATCTCGAAGGAAAATCAGCGCATAGAAATAAGAATTCCAATGTCCCACTGCGTTAACTAGCACTAGTACAGCCAGAATCGGTTTGGAAAGCGGGCAAGCGATCTTGAAAAAAGCCGTGAAATCCGATCCGCCATCTATATAACATGCATCATAAAGCTGCTCATCAATGGTTGATTGCAAAAAGGAACGTGTCACGATCAAATGAAATACGCTCACAAGATTCATCAAAACCATAATCCAAAATGTATCGAGAAGATTAAGATTCTTGACTTGCATGTAGGTGGGAATAAGACCTCCATTGAAAAACATAGTGAATATAATGAAAAACATGATTGCGTTGCGCCCTGGCATTTTTTTGCGCGAAAGTGCATAGGCCCCCATGAAGGTAACGGTCACACTCATGCTTGTACCTACCACGGTATAGAGAAAGGTGTTTTTTAAGCCGATCCAAATACTTGGATTGTTAAGAATTGTCTTGTAAGCAGTAAGGTTAAAACCTCTCGGAAAAAGAACTACGCGTCCTGCAGAAACTTCTAATGGATCACTTACGGAAGCTATCAATATGAAATAAAGCGGATATAATACAGCAACTAATGTTATTAAAACGATAAACCAAACAATCCATTGGAAATAGATTTCACCTCGGCTTTTTTTAACCCGCATAAGCTAACCCCCTGTTAATTGAATGGATTATTGTTTCACGGCAATAGGCATCAATACAACTTTGAATCGCCTACACGTTTAGATAGCGCATTAAAAGTCAGCAGCAAGATAAAATTAATGACGTTATTAAAAAGCCCTACAGCGGTAGAAAATCCGTAGTCCGAATTGAGCAGCCCCATCTTGTACACATAGGTAGATATTACCTCTGAAGTTTCCAAGTTCCTCATGTTTTGCAAAAGAAACGCTTTCTCAAAACCAACGGTCATTAATCGTCCGACTTGTAAAATGAACAGAACTGTAATGGTGGGCATTAGAGCAGGAAGATTAATGTGGATAATTCTCTTTAATCTACTGGCCCCATCTATTTTTGCTGCATCATGTAACTGCGGGTCAATCGTCGACAAGGCTGCGAGATAGATAACTGAATTGTAGCCCGAAAATTGCCAGATATCTGAAATCACGTACAGCCACCGAAATTTGCTTGCATCTGTCAAAAACGAGATGGGCGCACCACCCATGTCTTTTATAATGACATTCACTAGCCCAGTAGAAGTGTTCAAAAATACACTCAACATTCCGATAACCACTACTGTGGATATGAAATAAGGGGCAAAAATAACCGTTTGAATTGTCTTTTTTGCTTTTCTATTTACGACTTCATTAATAACAAGAGCAAGTAAAATAGGGACTGGAAAACCAATAACAAGATTCATAATATTTAACAGTAATGTGTTTTTAATGAGCCGTCCAAAATAAAACGAGTTAAAGAATCGTGTGAAGTGCTCAAATCCATTGAACTTGCTGCCCCATATGCCTTGTACTGGGTTGAAATCCTTAAATGCCAGCAATACACCATAGATAGGAGCGTAATTAAAAACTGCAAGGTATACAATGACAGGTAGCACGAAAAGATAGAGTCGCCAGTTTTTCTTCACGCGTTTCCACACCACTTCTCTGTTCCTCCTGTGCAATTTTACAGCGCACGTTTCGTAACGATATTGAGTATTTTATCCGGCACAAAAATAACCTTGACGATTTCATCCGTAATGGAAAATGACGAACATGCAACTTTCAATGCCTCGTCTTTGTCAATGCCGCGCGGTAAATTGACCGTGCCTTTCATTTTGCCGTTGATCTGAACGGGCAAATCGATATAGCTGACATCTAGCTTGGATTCGTCATAGGCCGGGAAAGAAGCCGTCATGATGTCGACGCCGAACACCAGTTCATATAGCTCCGACGTAATGTGGGGGGCAAAAGGATTTAGCATAATCAAAAACTGGCGGTATTCTTCGCGTGTAATCCAGTTGGACGACTTGATCTCTTTTACGAATGTCATCATAGCGGCTATAATCGTATTGAACTTGAAATCGTTATGCGCCGCATAAACGGTATGGCCGGGATTCACATCCACGAGGGTATCCGTATATCGTTTCAGCAGGGAATGCAATTCAAACGCGTGTTCGTCGCTGACAGTATCGGAGGGCCTGACAATCTCCCGCAGCGCCCAAACCGAGTTTAAAAATCTTGTCACGCCGATGATCCCCTGCAAGGTCCAGGGGGTGTTCATCTCGTATTCGCCGATAAACATCATATGGAGCCGGAAGGCGTCGGCGCCATACTGTTTAATGACCTCCAGGGGGTCGATCGCGTTGCCGGAGCTTTTGGACATTTTCTTGCCTTCTTCATCAAGAATCAGCCCGTTGCACATCCGGCGCTTGAACGGAAGCCTATGCGACACTTCGCCGATATCGAACAGAACGTTGTGCCAAAAGCTGGCGTACAGCATGTGGCGCGTCACATGTTCCACGCCGCCCGTGTATAAATCGACGGCGCCCCAATAGTTTAGCTTTTCCTGTGACACAAACGCTTCGCTGTTGTTCGGGTCCAGGAAACGCAGCCAGTACCAGGAGGAACCGGCCCAGTTCGGCATCGTATCCGTATCGCGCTTCGCGGGGCCGCCGCATTTCGGGCAAGTGCATGTAATCCAATCGGTTAATTTGGAAAGCGGACTGTTCCCGCTCGGGTCAGGGGCAAAGTCGTCTGTCGGAGGCAGAATCAATGGCAGGTCTTTCTCATCCAGCGGGACATATCCGCAAGAATTGCATAGTACAACCGGAAAAGGCTCACCCCAATAGCGCTGGCGGTTAAACGGCCAGTCCTGCATTTTGTAGCTAATTGTCCGATGCCCCTGATTGAGCTCCTCAAGTTTTTTTATAATCGCTTCTTTTGCATCATCAACCCGCATCCCGTCCAGAAATCCGCTGTTGACCAAGGTCCCGTCGCCGACAAAAGCGCCCTGTGAAACATCGCCGCCCGAAATCACCTCTATGATCGGGATATTGTATTTCCCAGCGAAATCCCAGTCCCGTTCATCGTGGCCGGGAACCGCCATTATTGCTCCCGTGCCGTAGGACATAAGAACATAATCCGCAATGAATATTGGCAAGCGCTTCCCGTTTATGGGATTGATGGCCTCCACGCCCTGCAGGCGCACCCCTGTTTTATCCTTTGCCGCCCCACGGTCAATTGCGCTTTTTGTGGCAGTAGCCTTTTTATACGCGATAATCTCTTCCGAATTCGTGATACTGGTGCTGCCAGTGAGCGGATGTTCAGGCGCAATGACCATGAACGTGGCTCCGAAAAGTGTATCGGGGCGTGTTGTAAAAACGGTAAGCGGTTCCTCCGCGCCGTCAACGCCGAAGATAATCTCCGCGCCGACGCTTTTTCCAATCCAGTTGCGCTGCGACTCTTTCAAACTCTCCTTCATGTCGATTTCCTCGACGCCTGCAAGAATCTTTTCAGAGTAATCGCGCATACGCAAATACCAAACATCGCGTTTTTCCTGAACGACTGCTCCGTGGCATCTGTCGCACTCACCGCCCTGACTGTCCTCATTGCTCAAAACCGTCATGCAGCTAGGGCAAAAGTTGACGAGTCCTTCCGACTTGTACGCAAGCCCATTTTTGAACAGCTGCAAGAAAATCCACTGTGTCCACTTATAGTAATCCTCGTAGGATGTGCCTACCTCGCGTTCCCAATCGAAAGAGAAGCCCAGTTTTTTCAGTTGCCTGCGGAACAGTTCAATATTACGTTCTGTGACGCTGACCGGTTGCTCCCCGGTTTTCACTGCATAGTTTTCTGTAGGCAGGCCAAAAGCATCCCAACCGGCGGGATACAGTACGTTGTACCCGCGCAGCCGCATATACCTCGCGATGATCTCGGTTGGCGTAAAGCACTTGACATGGCCGAGATGGATTCCTTTCCCGCTAGGGCCAAAGAATTCTGTCAACACGTAATACTTCGGCTTATCCGAAAAATCAGCAGCATGGAAGCTGTTGTTTTTCTCCCAGCGGCTTTGCCATTTCTCTTCGATTGCCTTGAAATCATAAGAACCCATAGTCATTGCACTCCTTATCATACGAGTTACTTCGGAATCATGATTAATGTGTAAACGCTGGCTACATCTAGATTTAGTTGCGCCCTTAGATTTTCCTGCTGTCTCTTGTAGCGCAAGTGCCTACAGGATACCCGCTGCAGTCAACATGGAAACGGTGATTGCTTCAAGAGTCCATTGCCCCTAATAAACTATATTCTACCATTAAAGCCTGATTATTGCAATACCTTTTTTTGAAATATGCTGCTTTTTTGCGACGCAAAGAAATATGCCCCGGCACGGTGGCCGGGGCTACTGTTCTGTCTTAGATTGTAAGGCTATTGGTAAAGCTACTTGCCGGGAACCACAACCTCCAGCCTGTCCTTGAACCGCACCCGGAACCCGCCGCCGATCAGGACGGTCACGCTCTCCACGGTGCAGTTCCAAAGCTGCTCGTCAAACCCGGTCAGGGCTTCTGTCCGATCCTCGACCTCGGCGAAGAACGCCGCCGCGCGCGCCCGGAGCAGTTCCCGCTGCCTTTTTTCGCTTTGGGCCTCGTCGACCTTCCCTTTGGCGCCCTCGTACCGGGCGGCCAGGGCGTTGTAGCGGGCATCGTAGTCCGCCTGGTCCTGCACGGCGCGGGCATTTTCTTCCACGGCCTTGCGGATCAACTCGCCCACTACCTCGCATTCCTCCATGTATTTCGCGATCCGGCGGTCCAGGACCGCTGTATCGGTGGTTTCCTCCATAAAGGCCCGGTGCTGCTCATAGAAGGCCGCACGGTCGGAAATCAAGCTGTTAAAGGCTTCTATGAACGATACATGGATTTCCTCCTCGGTGACGTGGCGGGTCTCGCACACCGCGTCCCCGGCATATTTCCTGTTGCACTGCCAGATCACACGGCGGTGGGGCGAAGTGCTGTGCCAGGTCTTGGGGCCGAGGTAGGCCCCGCAGGATTCGCAGACCAGCTTGCTGCTGAAGGGCGAAAGGCCGCTCTGCCGTTGCCCTCCGTCGCGCTGACGGCGCTCCCACTCGGCCTGCACCAGGTCGAACTCCTCCGGGGCAACGATGGCGGGATGCGAGCCCTGGACGTGGAATTGCGGAATCTCGCCCTCGTTGCGCTTCATCTTCTTCTCCAAAAAGTCCACAGTATAGGTTTTCTGGAGGATGGCCTCGCCCTTGTATTTTTCCGAGAGCAGGATGCTCCGCACGGTGCTGACCGACCATTTTACATTGCCGCCGGGCGTGAGGATAGACAGCGCGGTCAAATGCCTAGCGATGTAGTTGATGGTTTTGCCCTGCAGGAACAACGTGTAAATCAGGCGCACCACGGCGGCTTCGCTCTCCACGATCTGCGGCCGGCCGTCCTCGCCCTTTTCGTAGCCCAGGAAGCGCTTGTAGGGCAGGCTCACCTTGCCCTGTTCGAAGGCGCGGCGCTTGCCCCAGGTCACGTTCTCGCTGATTGACCGGCTCTCCTCCTGCGCGAGGCTGGACATTATGGTCAGGAGCAGTTCGCCCTTGCCGTCAAATGTCCAAATATTCTCTTTTTCAAAATAACACTCGCAACCGGCCTCTTTAAGTTTGCGGATGGTGGTGAGGCTGTCGACCGTGTTCCGCGCAAAGCGAGAAACAGACTTCGTGATGATCAATTGAATCTCCCCGGCGAGGGCAGCCTCCACCATCTCGTTGAACTGTTCGCGCTTTTTCGTGCTGGTTCCTGAGATGCCTTCGTCGGAGAGTCTTATTTCGTGGAAACAAAAAAATTGGACAATAAGGGTAATCGGGAAAAGCAAACAGGGCGGGAGCATCAAACTCTCGCCTTGTTGTTTTGCATGCTAGCCCGCGCTTTATAAATCACTCATGATCAACGCGCTCGTCCTTGGGAAGATCATATTTGCCAAGCAGTCGACTAAACCCTATTTTTCTCAATCCTAGATCCTTACGCATTTCATTCACGATTTCATCCAAGATAAAAAGGTTGTCATTTATATTCGCAGGGTTTCTTTCCACCGCTCTCCAAAACTTATTCCATTTTTTGATAATTTTTCGAGAGCCCCACAATGTTAGTTGTAATGTGAATATTTTTTCAATTTCACTTATTTCGTTGCTAACATCGTTTCCTTCTTTATGCTTGCTCAGTAGCATGAAGAATTGAGTTATGAATTCATTATATGGCCCTTCTATCTTGCTGGACAGAAAACTTCTCCGTTCACGCTTGTATTCAATGGCTTTAGATACAAATGGCCAAACCACAACACTAATAATAGAAATCGAGCCAGTTATTAACGCCACCACAATTAAAGTATCTGTAGCGCTTGAAAATGTATTAAACCAACTGGCTAGGCGTGTGAATCCATCAATGATCAAGCGTAGCAAGGAAACCACAAGGAACACAAGAGCAATTGCTATTGCAAGAAATAAAGCTATCTCAAGCAATAATCTCAACAATCTGTGCCTCCGAAAAAACGATTGTTGTTCTTGCTTATTCTGTTTCCTAGCTGTCTGTTTTCTCAATATAATCACTTCCTTCTTCCTCTTGAAATAAACCTTTTGAGTCGATCGAACACATATTCAAATAAATCTTCTGTACGATATCCAGCCGCACTCCAACGCTCAGGAAAAGTTAGATCAGAGAGAAGCGCATCCACGATGTCTTTTGCATGGTCGCGCAATGATTTCTCTTCAAGAACGTGCACTTCCTGCTGAACCTCAATTTTTGATTCAGCTTCGTCAAGCGCATCTTCAAGGGGTATTTTTATCTCAGGAGACAACTCGGTGATATTCATTTTCTGGCCCTCCTGTTTTCAAGCTGTTCCTCAACCATTGATCGATAAGCAGGCCTCATTAAATCCATTGAATCTGCCACATCTGCAATGCTGCTTAACGTCCAGCGACGCTTTTCTACTCCAAAAGATTTGACCATTGAAAGCAATAATTGATCCAGACGATATCGTTTTTTTGCTGAATAAGTTACGATATCGCCTTTCCATGTTGGTAGCACTTCGAGTATAGCATTTCGAACATATTTCTCAAATTCTTTGATGTTTTTTTGCTGGGCTCGACTTGGAACATTAAAATCCTCATTCCAATCTTCCGGCGCAATGATATCTGCTTTGTTTATAACAAACACCAATCTATCAACGAACGATTTACCTAGTCTACACTTGAGGCGTCTGAGTGTCTGCTGCATGGGAGTCATTGCTCGAAAATCGGCTTGTATTACCCAAACCGCTACATCAACAGTAGGAAGAACTTTGAGATATTTTCTCATGCGCTTTCTGTCTGTTTTAATGCTTTCTCCAATGCCAGGCATATCCCAGACACGGATGCTGCCCTTGGAACCAGAACGCTCAGAACAAGTAATATGTAGTTCTTCTGCTTCCTGGGGGCAAGGTCGAACATCTGTGATATCACGCCCTGCATTAAAAAGCGAATTAAGCGTCGATGATTTGCCTACACCAGTAAATCCTATAATGGCTATTGCCGGAATCGGCTCCGCCTCTCTCGCGGCTTCAATGCGTTCGTCGATCGCTTCTTGAAAAAGCTCTCTTCCGTCTCTTGTCATTACTACCTCCCAAAAAATTAATCGCTAGTAGATGTGCCAGATACCAGCACTGTCTCTTGTTTATGCATTTTCTATATTCTACCACCTTTCGCCTAATAAAGCAACCCCTTTCTGGGATATTTTACAATTTTTTTCACATCCAGCAATCATCCTCCTACATAGGCCAACCCCTTCTCCTCATAAGCATGTACCGACATCATTCGATGAGGAGGCTACAATAATGCTATCGCTCACATCCTTCCCACCCGAACTCGCCGCCCTCCCCCACTGGGTCTGCTGGCGGCTGGAACCCGATGCCCGGTCGGGCCGCGACGCCAAAGTCCCCTACAACCCGCACACCGGCAAGCGGGCATCAGCCACCAACCCGGCATCCTGGGGCACCCTCACGCAGGCCCTGGCCTGTGCCGAAAAATATCAGTACACCGGCGTGGGCTTCGTGTTCATGAAGGAAACTGGCTATGTGGGCCTCGACATCGACAGCTGCCTCGACGAAAGCGGCAGGCCCACCGCAACCGCCGCTGATATCATCGCTCACCTACCGCCAACCTACATTGAAATCACGCCCAGCGATAGGGGCCTGCATGCGCTGCTCAAAGGTGTTCTCCCGCCCGGTGGCGGCAACAAGAACAGCAGTACCGGCGTGGAGCTATACGACCACGCGCGCTATTTTACGATGACCGGCAAAAAATATCAAGGCTCAGTTGATTATATCGCCGAGGACAACAGCGGCGCACTTGAATATATTCATGGGAAATACATCGTCGGCAGCAAGAAAACAAGAAAATCAAGCACAAAATCAACGCCGGGAATGCTGGCCGACGATGAACTTCTCCGGCTGGCGCAGGCCTCGAAAGACGGCCCCAATTTCGATGCGCTGTGGCGGGGCAACTGGCAGGATAAGTACAAAAGCCAGAGTGAGGCTGATTGTGCCCTGTGCTGTAAATTGGCGTTCTGGTCGGGCCGCAGTGAATCGCAAATGGATCGACTCTTCAGGCAATCAGGGCTTTTTCGCGAGAAGTGGGATCGTCTCCACGGCAGCGGCACCTACGGCGAGACCACCGTCAGCCGGGCCTGCGAGATGACCGGCTCCGTATATATCCCGCCCGCGCCGAAACGACAGCAGGATATTTTCGAGCAGGGCGGCTGCTATTACAGGCGAATAAATGAGACCTATCGGCGGATCACCAACTTCACGGTTGAGCCTGTGCAGATGATCTGCGGCGAGGACGAAACCCAGCTGACTTGCGATTTGATCACCGAAAGCGGCGAGCGTTTCTCCCAGCAGCTGCTGTCCAGCGACTTCTCAACCCTGCCCCGGTTCAAGGGTGTGCTCAACAAAAAGACCATCGCGCTGTCTTTCATGGGCACCGAAAATGACCTGGAATTGTTCAAAATATACGTTTACAGCCTCAAATGGCAGCAAAAAAAGGGTGTGAAGGCCCTTGGAATATACCACCATAAGCGCAGTTTGGTGTTCGTTACCCACAACGGAGCGATTGGCGTGGGTGGTCGGAAGGTCAACAGTATTGTGCAAATGGAGCGGTTTAAGTCCCTGGACAGCGGGATTTTGCAGGCGAACATGCTCGAAAAGGACGGGCTGCTCAGGCTGTCCGGGCACATTTTGGGTTACAATGAGCCAGCAAAGGTTACCCCGATCCTCGCGTGGACGGCGGCCTGTTTTATCAAACCACATCTAAAAAAATGCAACATCAAGTTCCCTCATCTTTTTCTCATCGGCGAGTCCGGGTCGGGTAAAAGCCAGACGCTGGAGACCGTCATCCTGCCGGTGTTTTCTCGTTCGAAGGTTGTGCCATCATCGCAGGTGACGCAGTTTACCATGGCGAACGACGGGGCCTCCAGCAATATGATCCCGCAGGCGTTTGATGAGTTTAAGCCGTCAACAATAGATAAACAGAAGGTCAACTGGCTGTACAATCACTTCCGCAGCGGCTATGACTGGCACCAATTGCAGCGCGGGCGCTCTGACCAGACTGTGGTGAAATACGATCTGCTGGCCCCGAACGTGACCGCCGGGGAGGAATCGCCGAATGAGGCGGCCATCCGGGAGCGGTCAATCGAGCTGCTGTTCTCCCGGCGCGACCTCGACGATGAGCGCGAAGTCCATCATAAATGGCTGTGCGCGAATAGCGACCTTCTGGCTTCCTTCGGCAGGAGCCTCTTGGACACCGCCTTGGACACCATGCCCTCAGAGGCCCTGCGCTGGTTCGAGGAGGGCCGGGCATTCTTCAAGTCAAAGATGCCCCAGCGCATACTCGACAATCTGTGCTGCCTGTACGCCGGGCTGAACCTCATCGTCAAGCTGTGCGGGCGACTGGGCGTGTCGTGGAATGATGCATTCCAATATGACCGCGAGGCCTGTGTCAGCCACATCGAATACGCCGCGCGTAATTACCTGCTGGAGGGCGGCGCGAACCACTCCATCGTGGAACAGACCTTCGAGGTCATGTCGCGCATGCCGCTAAAGTACGGCGTCGACTACGCCTTCGAGAACGGCCATGACATCCTGTGCCTGCGGCTCGGCGAGGTCTACGACCGCTACACCAAGTACCGGCGCGAGTGCGCTATCCTGGGCGAGGTGCTGCCGTACAATCAATTCCGCAAGCAGCTGTCGCATAGCCAGTTCTTCATTGAGTCAAACCGGCAAAAGAAGATGTCCGATAAGAAGAATCAGAAGGTCTGGGTCATCAACTTCGCCACCCTGTCTCGGCGATGCGACGTGGATGGTTTCGTCAAGGCCGAGGAGGAAGACGAGCCCGCCCAGTTGTCTTTTTCTTTGGAATAGGTAACCAAGTAACCAGTAACCTTTATTTAGACATACGTACGGAAACTGTGCTGCTCGTGTATGTGCGTGTGTGTGCGCGCGTATAGGTGAGGTATGTTTTTTACACGGTTACCGGCTACCTGGTTACCCTCGGCTCCTGCAGACATTCCCGCAATTTCGTCAAAATGACGGAAGGGGGGTCTACATCCCTGTGCGAATCCATTTGTCGAGCACGCATGGGGCACGCTCACACTCGCCGGATATCAAGAGCCTTTTTATCAAGGCCCTCCAGACAGGCTCCCGAAACCCGCTATGCGTAAGGGTTTCCGGGGGCTTGTTTGATTTGCCGACTTGATTATGCCCGTCCGGGTAGGAATATCATGTCTCGCGCGGAGATTTTTGTAATTTGGGGGACCGGGGGCCGGTCTGGCCCGGCGCAGGCGGCGGACAGGCCCGGGCAGGCCCCGCCCGGGGTGAATCGGGGCAAGCCCGGGCGGCATATAGTATTTTTGAGGTGATTTCGCATGGCAAACGGGCACGGCGGCAAGAGAGCCGGGGCTGGACGGCCCCGTCGACCCCTCGCGGACAAAATCCTGGAGGATGACCTGAAAAAGCACAAGGCGAAAGTGCTGAACTTCGAGGGCGCGGCCTTCCCGCAGGAACCGCCCGACTGGATGCCCTACTACGGCTCACGCACCGCCGGAACGCCCGACGCCGACGATATCTACAAAACCACAGCTGCGTGGCTCGAAAAAACCGGCTGCGGGCACCTTGTCAACCCCGATTTTGTGCAGGATTACGCGATTGTGAAAGCGTCATTCTACGAAGCGCAGCGGATCATTACCAAGATAGGGCTGTATTATGTCACCGGCGAGGACAAAAGCAAGCAGCGAATGTTCGCAAACCCCATGATCGCCGTCGCGAAGGAGTATTTCAAGCTGTCCAACGAGGCTTGGGGCAAGATCTGGGCCATCGTTGTACAGAATTCCGAGGAGACCTTCGGCGGCGATAATCCCAACGCCGACCTGATGGAGAAATTGCTGAAAATGAAC
>Ga0123353_10005563_pt1 | contig 16575 bp, 12 predicted proteins | sample TergutLab28metaG_3_FD_92763 | JGI IMG/M metagenome (GOLD analysis project Ga0123353, IMG submission 92763) | Labiotermes labralis P3 segment gut microbial communities from Petit-Saut dam, French Guiana - Lab288 P3 | ecosystem: Host-associated > Arthropoda: Insects > Digestive system > Gut ...
ATTGTTACAGCACATTAACAACACGTGGCGATAACACTACGCAGTCGTCAGCTCCTGAAGATGGGCACATGGTTGCCCGAAACATGTTGAGCAACTTGTAAAGGAGAAATAAAGGATAACACAAAGTAACATCTAGTTGGTTTCTTATCCATACTGAATTACGATGCGCGGTCAACTACACATCAGATCACCTTGTGTGTACAGGGCAGAGCTGATTCTCGTGCAGTGTGCATTGGAAATCTTTCTGACATGTGACCGATCTCACGCAACATGAGAGGATGAATACAGGGGGATGTCCGTACTTGTGCAGTGTGTGTAAGGAAGCTTTTTGGCATCTGTTTGATCTCAAGCAGCATGAGAGTGTGCATAGTATCTTAATATTTGTGTGTGTATATGAAAGCTTTTGGGTATGATGCTAATATCAAGGGACATCAGCGTGTGCATGCAAAGGAACAGCCATACTCATGTGTGTGTTAGAAATAAGACCATTCTCAAATAGCATCTTTATTTGCATACTGCAGAGTGTCCCTTCTCATGAACTTTAAAGCCGGACAAATCTCAGGCAACATCAGTTGCTGCATAGTTGGGCATATCCTCTTTTTTGGGGGGGGAGCGGGGGGGCTGTGGGCAGTGTGTGTTATTGTGTGTGTGGGGAGTAATTTTCGCAGTTGGGTTACCTTAAATTACTTATAATTGAATGTACTTGTAAGGGAAGCTGTATACAAGGGGCTTGTCCAGAAGTTCCCAGACTGAAGTGTATGCTTATCTTTGATGTTCATTATTGTTGTTTCCTTCCAATTAGTTTTCTTATGAGTTCATGTAAGAGGTGCAGCATTTCTTCATCTGTCACAATCACTGCTGTCACTGACTTTTCACAATTACATGTAGGACAGTCAGTGATTATTTCTGAATTTTAGGGACCTGCTGGAATTGACACCCTCATGGTTGAAGCTTTATTCTTGGTGTCTAGAATAAATCACAAGAGACCAAATTAAGATGAGTGAGGAGGGTGGGGTACCACAGTTATTTTTATTTGCCAGAGTTGCAGCACTGTCCACCAGTGCATTGTCTTAGTGATTCAACCATTTCTGCTTCTGCCATCATTCTGAATGTCTTCGGCATACTTGCTGCCACTGATGTTGCCAACTTGTTGCCAACTTCCTCGTAGTAATGCTGTTCAGCCTGGAGCAACAGATTCCTAATGAACTATGCCCTCACAATGAAAAACAATCACCAACACGTTCTTGATGTTTGACCTGATTTGTCATACTTCCTTGAGATGAGGAGAGGAAGGGCTTTGCCACCGAGGGGACTTATGTTTGGTTTTTGGGTTGAAATGTTGGACACAGGTTATGTCTCCTGTTATGACCCTCAAGAGGAAGTTCTGGTCATTTCTTTCTTCATATTTTCGTCTGCGTGAACTATCAAGGGATGAACTTCATGCACACAGTCTTCAGCTGAAGTTTCCCTACAATTGAATCAAGCAAACCACACATCCCCATATCTTTGTCACAGAAAGCTATTTTGGGCATACCATGCATTTTTTATGCACTTTCCAAGTTTGAAGCAAAGAAAGGTAAAGTTGTCCCTGTTCATGGTATGATGGCATGTAGGGGGAGGAGAGTTGTAACTCCACTCATTCTTAACTCTGGCACAAAATGATGCCAAGTGGTGAACTTTATGCCCCAGCTGCTTCACCCGAAGAAAAGAACCCCAGTACCCATTGAGTATGAGGCTGGGTGGACCCGAGAGCCAGGTTGGATGTTCTGGAGAAGAGAAAAATTCTCTTACATCATTTCAGGATTCAAAGCATGGATTGGCCAGCCAGTAGCTCAGTCATTGTACCAAGTATGCTACCTTGGTTCTTTTTGAAGCAAAATTTGACACAAGTGTGTTGTTCCATCAGATCGACCCGTCAAAAATCAAAGATCACACTTACCGTGCACAACAGTAAATATTGAGAAAGAAGTGCAGAGGGCTGTGTCCACAAAATGCAGTAAACGGACTCAGAAGATAGCTACACAATGACGTTTAGTGGCAGGAAGCTGTTCTGCACACCATTGTTGTTCCTGGTGGTGAGATTGGGGACTTTAGGGCACGCCTTCACACGTCAGTTCTATAAGAAAATGTCTACTGTATGATGGTTTCCAGTATGGTGTTTCTGAATTTATGGTATATCATGATTACTTTTATGAAATTTTCTTCAGGATCGTATGTAGACTGTTTCACTTTCATAGGAATGAAAATCTGTTTTACTGTTACTTGAAATTTGAACAGTTGTGAAATATGGTTGCCAGAGGCATACATCAGCATCTATACCTTTCCAAGCAGTTTGAACAGTTGGATTAAATATTTGTGCATGATGTTGCATTACATCATTTCATTGCTGTGTATTTCAGTAAATCACAACTTTATTAGTCCTTGGATTACAGAGCAATAAAACTTCCAACTTTTACTGTACTGTGTGCATTTTGTACCCATATCATTTAATTATTTTCTTAACATGTTTCTTTTTCAGAGTCTGTTTCTTAGACTCGGTTGAAGACAAAAAAAAATTTTTTTTTTTTAAAGTTTTGCTTTCTTTGTGCAACTGTATAAAATGACATACCCAAAATTGTTGAAAACAAAATAAGTTTAGATTGTCACATGCAATTGTTGCATGTTTTTTTTTTTTTTTTTTTTTTTACACGCTGGACCTTGCACACCCATTCTGAGCACTCGTAATATTTCCAGTCACTTTCTCTGTCCTTGGTTCTTGGGAAATTAGAAGTAACATGGGTGAAAAGTGGTCCATTCGGACTAAAAATTACATACAGCATCATAAAGACAACAGTGTGTTTGCTGCATAATTATAATCTTTGGACACAAGACTTCAAAGAACAAACGGAAAAAATGTTAAGATAGTTTCTGTGTACCACTGAGACCATTTAAAGAAAAGACCAAGCATGGGTACATTTTTGTACCCAGTCAGTAATCGAAAGGTTAATGTGACTTACATATACGTAAGTCACTATGGATTTCAGTATGACTGCATTATCATCAGGCTTGTTTGAAAAATTAATGTTTTTTTTTTTGAGTAGGAAAGGAGAATTATTCATGATGAAAGACTCTGTGTTTGAAGTTACAAGGTTTAAATGCTAATACAACTGTGTGTTAAGGATGAAGCATCTGTAGTATCTTATACACTGTGTTGGATTTATAGAATTTTGATTGTATGAACTTTTTATGTTAAATACGTGCATAACTGTTGTAATGGTTTTGTAGGTAATCACTACTGTAGAAGATCCAAGATCTCAAATTGCATGTTGGTCCGTTGTGATGTAGTCATATTCTGGTAACCAAGTGGTTGGTTGCAGTAAAGTGTATTGCTGATGATGTCTTGTAGGTGTCCATATTTCTAACTTCACCGTGTGATGTTAATGTATGGGTGGTCACTGGTATTTCATAAATGTACACTAGTTGATACAAGATACTTTACCCAAATCTTTCTGTATTCATACATTTTAGTACATGGTCATTCATTTTGTAGCCTGTCTAATGAAAGGTCCATAGCCTCTTCCAAGGAAGTTCTCCTCAGAATGCAATCTGTCATGCTATCCAAATAATTAAAATATTCCACATTCCAGTTTTTGATCTATCGTAATCTGTATTGGATATGGTTGCCATGAGATTCTCATTACCTTAGTTTTTCCCACATTCACTTCCATTGTTTAGTTTCATCCAGGTTCAATTCATCAGTCATTCCCTGCAGCACAATTTCTTCCTTAGCCAGTAACACAAGGGCATTTGCACATGGTATATCTGCATATCTGTGCATGGTATTGGCATTTAAGTATATGATAAACATTGAATTAGACAGTAGGAATCAAAATACAGGTAACCTAGTAACCTGACCTAAGGACACTTATGAGTTACAGATATATTGTTGAATGGTCATTTACTTTTTAAAGTGTGTCAGCACATACAGAGATAGAGAGAGAGATATCGTAGTGACATTTTGACAATACCAGGTGTTGCATTAGGATTTATCGACAGGAATACAGCAGAAGGACCAGGGTGTATTCTGGTTGCTTATTGGAATGATTCAATAAATATTAAGGGTATCAGCACCTCCCATAAATCCAACCCCTTGTCCGTACCTCAGGGTTATTTGGATTCATACTGTACCTTGGGTCACATGGGAGGCAGTAACAGGTGTGCAGGGATACCCTGCTCTGGCTAAAAGGGCTCTGGTCTACCAAGCCAAGGTGGAAGGTATCGTGCTGAAGGCTGCGTGGCACTGGGTTAATGATAGCAGTGTTGTAAACGATCCCCTTGGGGAACCAGGCCACACTACATTGTATGTAGGCCTTCTGTCTGCGTGGGGCTTTGTGCACTGTGACCAAATGTTTTCCCTGTTTTTGTGGAAGGGCTCCTTAGTTGGGAACTGACAAATGTAAATGAATGGATATACCATTGGCTGTGGAGACGAAGCATCTCTCTCCATAGGGACCCTGTTGGGGAACAGGAGGGGGGCTTCTTTACCGGGGACTTTGAGGGAAAGCTCTGGAGATGGGTGTCTCCATAGGGGCCTGTTGGGGAATGTGGAGGGGAGTCCATTTACTAGGAATTTTAAGAGATGGTTGAAGGGCTCTGGAAAGCGAGCATCTCTGTCTGCGGGAGCTCTGTTAGGGGAACCTAGAGGGGGGTGGGCTCCTTTTCTGGGGATCCAGAAGGGTATGGGAAGGAGGGCTCAGGGGATGGACCTCACTCTCTGTGGGGAATTTGGAAGGAGGCTCATCTACCGGGGACTTAAGAAGGTGCTGGAGATGGGTACCTTTCTCCACAGGGGCCCTGTTAAGAATCATGGGGGGTCTGTCACTGGGAACTCTGAGGGATAGTTGAGGGAGGGCTTTGGAAATGGAGCATCTCTCTCTATGGGTGCTCTGTGAAGGGAACCTGGAGGGTGGGGACCCTACTGGGGACCCTGAAGGTTATGTAGAAGAGGCTCTGGAGATGGGCATCCCTTTCCATAGGGTCCCCATTGGGGAACCTGGAAGAGGGCTCACCTACCAGGGACTTTGAGAGATGGATGAAGGGGGCTATAGGGATTGAGCGTCTCTCTCTGAAAAGACTAAGTGGAGAGGGTCTCAAGGGGGGGGTCTCCTTTGCTGGGGACCCTGGAATATTAAGAAAGGCTCTGGATATGGGCATTTCTTTCCATAGGGGGCACTGTACGGCTGTGGGGAACCTGGAATCTGAAATGGGGCTCATATACCGGGGACTTCAAAAGATGGATGAAGGAGGGCTGTAGAAACGGGGCATCTCTGTCCGAGGGACTCCATGAAGGGGACCTGGAGGGAGGACTCCTTTACTTGGGACCCCAAAAAATATATTAAATAAGGCTCTGGAATTGGGCATCTGCTTCCTTATGGCCCCGCTTTTTAGCAACATGGAGGAGCACTCTTTTCTTAGGGCCTTTGTGAGAAGGGGGAAAAAAAATTATTATTTAGGGGAATTTTTATGAGGGTTTTGAGAGATATGCAAAAATGCCCTGTAAAGAGGTATCTCTCTTCATAGGGGCCCTGTTGGGGAACCTGGAGGGGGTTCATTTGGCAGGACTTTTTGAGAGAAAAGATAAGTATATCTGGGTTCCTTTCTTGGACCCAGAGGACATTAAGATTTTAAGTCTGGGAGCCATCTGGAACTTTAATAAAGGACCAGGGCTCTCCTGAGCTGGTATCAGATCATGAGGTGCAAAGGGCCCTTCTATAAGGCCTAGGTGCATCGGGACTGTAAGGGCTTGAACCCAGTGTCATTCAGTCAACCATTCAACCAACCTGTCATGGGTATCTGCAGTGATGGAATATGTAGCTTTCTGCTAGCAATGATGACCATATTCAAGACTTAAGGTTGGTGATTTCTATGGATGCCATAACCAAAATCGAACTGAAATGATTCCTTTTATGAAGTGTGGCTGTGTTTTAATTTGTAGTTGACCAGACTTGGCCTTTGTTACACTGAAGGAAAATTTGACAGGCTTAGACTGTACCAGACTGTGCATAGTTTTCACATGTCTTTTTTTTTCGTGCCTCAGCATTCATATTGTTCGAGTTGTTTCTGTCATCATATCCCAATGGCAATGCATACACTTTGTGTGAAAGATTTTTCCCATGACTTAAACAAACCAAACCACTGCATGAAACACATACAGTAGTATGTACAAAAATTTTGCAGGGTTTGTATATCTGAAGATTGAAAGTTTATTGCTATGATTATCCTGTTTTTCTGGTTTGGTGTGGTTGCTTGGTTGCATAAACAACACTACTGTCACTCCCATGTAGCCCTTATGTGACCACTCTGTTCTCATGACCAGTAACAGGTAACTAAAACCCACTGACCTGGAATGGCCTGGAGTTTGGTATAATTTTGATGCATAATTTCATCATAATCCATTCCAGGAGCTCTCAACTCGAAACATACGGACAGACAGGCAGACAGACATTCTCACTTCTTATGCATATTGTTCACAAACCAGACAGTAAATGTTAAATTGCCAACTATAAAATCCACCAGCATATTCCAGCATTTATAAGAGTTAAAGCTTTTCATTGAATCTGTTGCAGTATTATTCACTGTCAGCTGTACAAAGATGAAATTTGTGTACAGTAATACAGTAACTTTATTAATTTCATCCCCATCATCAGAGATTGATTGTGATGTGGTCTGTGTATGGTCAAGGCTGTGAGAGAACACTTTCAGTACGTGATCCATCACATGTCACTCCAGTTCCTGATTCTAGTGACAAAGACAGTTTGTGAAATCCTGAAGACAGATTCCATCTTAACATGTTTTTGTGCCGAAAGGAACTACATTGCATGTCAGCTGTTGTGCCACTGTTCTGTAACTGCTGTTTGGCTGTAACTTCTGCCCTTTGTCATTTATTTTCAGTTCTAGGAAAGAATGCTTTCTGTGTGTAGAACTTCAATCTAAAAATCAGGTTACAAGTTTGTGGTTTCTAAATACAAGTTATTTCGTAGTTCAGTAGGTTATCCCTGTGTTTGCGTGTTGTAATAGACATTTATATTGTCGGGAATGTCACTGTTTTCTTTACTGACTGTAAAACTTGGATGACTTGTGCATTCACCAATGATGTAACTGTTTCATCTTATGATGTGTATTGCAAATACAGTGTTCTGGGTCTGTCAGGGTTCTTTCTTCAGAGTCCTCTTTTGTCCCTGATGCCTTCCAGTTTTCATTAGTCCTGTACTGATGCTTATAACAGTTGCAGCGTCTGTAAAGTACAAGTACATAAGTCTGTTATGTTGAATGCTCTGTTATGTATGTGACATGGTTTGTAATACATTATTTTTTTAAAATGAAATTTATAAAATTTTTTTCTGCCATTTTTGTTCTGTGCTGTCTAAGACTCTGTAACATGTTACTTTTAGTTGGTTAGCATGTGAGATGAAATTATTGCTCTTTCAAGGAATAGAGTCTTTATGTTTAAAGTTTGGTAGTAAATGGTAGTTAAATTTACAGATGTTTTTTTTTATATATTGTAAAGTGAAGGATATGTTTCTTCACAGTTATTTTAGGTTTTATCTGTATGGGTGATTTTCCTATTTGCTATGAAACATCTGAAGTCATCACGTATTTTTAAATCATTGTGACACGGAGATTCTGTACAGTTTTGTTTGTGTTATTTTTCAACGAGAACATTGTGGCCTTTGCTCCAGCCCGTTTTTGTTCTTGCTTTGTTGAATATTTGTTGTATTTTTGCTTTATGGTGTTCATATAGTATTGTTTTGGGCTTGTGATTTCCTCATACTTATCCATAGCTATGTTTTGTTCACATTTTTGGTGTGATATATGAATTGAATTACCTTGCACCACCCTTTCATATTTAGTTTTACCAATTTATCTATGATTTATTTAGTGGATTGTAGCATCAAATGCTAGGATGAATGGTAAATATTGAATTGGAAGGAATGTAGAAGAAAGTGCCCATAGCCTAATTGGATGCAGGAGATGTATGGGAAAGAATATATCAAACATAAAATGTGTGTTTCTTTCTGCTATGCACATTTTATTTGAAATGGTTGACAATGTAAAAGTGAGTGGAGATGATTTTCAATTCCTTAACCATCAGCAGCTTGAAACAGTCACTTTCAATAGGTCTGTAACAGTAATTTAGTTGGAAGAGGGGAAGTATCGATTGTAGCATGCTGGTACACAAGGAGGCAAGGTATGTGAGAGTATGCCACGTTAGGAAGTAGAATGACCTCAGCTGAGACTTATAGCCAGGCACTTTGTAGGCTCTATGCAAACATCTACTGAAAAATGCCTGTTTGTTTTTCTAATGTGAGTAGTAATTTTGACAATGTCTCTTGTTATTGTGGTGCAAGTTTTTCTGCTGCCTTTCTTTCTGGGGACACTGAACAAAGTGATATGTCTGAATTTCCTTGCTGTATTTCAGGGAAAGATTGCAGTGAAAGTGACTTGTTCATAATTGACTTCCTGAAATAAGAATTACAGAATTACAACCATAGTCCCCTGCTACAGTACATTGTCTGCTGCAATAAGAATTACAGAATTACAACCATAGTCCCCTGCTACAGTACATTGTCTGCTGCAAAATAGTCCTTTGAAAAGAGAGCGAACAAGGTGTGGCCATCTGGCTCGGACTGCGCAGTGCATGCCATTGTGTTGACTTAGTTACTAATATGTTAGAGATGTAAAAAGGAAGTGATGCTTGTAGAGATTCTTCATAGGGGTCTATAGACCATAGTAGTAGGTTGGTCTAGAATGAAGCTAGTGAACACTAGATGCATGTTAGTAACTCTGGTAGAAAAGCTTAACGTACTGGAGATAGTTGATCACTTATTTACTTACTCCTTGGTTATACAGCCATCTGAGAGTCTTGGTCTCCTTAATTATGGACGCCCATTCTTCCCTATCAACTGCCTTCTTCTACCAAGTCTGAACCTTCATCTGTCACAGATCCTTCTTCACATCTTCCATCAGTCTCAGGCTTGGTTGTACCCTTCTACTTTGTTCCAGTTTATTCGTATATACTTTCTAAACTGACCTTCCCTGATCCATTCTTACTACATGTCCAATCTATTCCGATCATTTCTTGTTAATATATGCTACTATGCGTAGATCTTTGTATAGCTTCCTCAATTCATGATTAGTTCTTATTCTCCATATTCCTTTCTGTACCACTGGTCCATGTATTCTTAATATATTCCTCTTCCCTGCAACCAGTCTTTTCATATCCATCTCAGCTATAGCCCATGTTTCACTCCCACACTCTACAACTGGTTTCACCTTTGTTTTATCTATCTTAATTTTAACAACGTTACTCACGGCTCTAGATCTAAATATTTGCCTCGGACATAGACACATCTATTACCTGCAGCAGTCCTTGATTTTATTTCATCATTTATTAAATTTTTTGTATTTATCAAGGTGCCTGAATATCTAAAATTCTGAACCCCTTCAAATACTTATATGTCCAAGATAGTTACCAGTCCTTGAAAAATGTGAACATGCAAATATTCTGAAACAAGAATCAAAATCGAAATTATTTTCAGAATGAACTTAGATTACATTTGGGGAATGCTATTATCCAGTAGCCTACAGATTTTTTTTTTTCCTCTAGTCACCTTTGTCAGAATCAAATAATTAAAATACACAAAATTACAATTCCCCCCCCCCCTTTTAAATGTGTTTGAAACTAGATTATTTGTCCTTAAGAGCATACATCCATGAGCACACGGTTTTAGGGAGAGCATTTGGACCTAAGAGATAACATTGTATAATGAGGGAATTCATAACTTTACTCGTTAACAAATGTTAGGTCTGTATGGGCAGTGGGTTTGAGAAGAGCAGCATAGACATGTAACCTGCATATGGATGTTGAAAAGGACGTGTGAATAAATCGTATGAAGCCCTCCATGTAGACTGGAGGATAACATTGAGAGGTTTCTTAATAAATATGGCAAGAGTGTGCGAAGTTGTTTCAAGTGACTGAGAAAATTATGGCTAAAATTGACCATTTTTGACTCAGAATATATGCTGTAATACGGTATCACTCAGTGACAAAATGTTTTTTCACTATGCTGATAACACTGTAGTACTGTGTGATGAAATATGTTTGTAATTTTGCTGTATATTGCACAATAATTATTGATGATTCTCTTTTGAAACACCTAGAGATCTTCCACGATCGTTATATGTAATGCTAACTGTGCGATGTAAGCTTTGTAGGGCTTATGATAAATCTTTATTGGCTTTGTATAATCAGTCGAGATCGGTGTAAATATTTTTCTAACGTGTTGGTGTCCTTTGAAAGGCGCTTTGATAATCTCGGCATATTCAGTGTTTTTCTTGATATCGTTTAGAAATTAAAAATCTGTGGATAATAAGAGAGTGAATTGGTTTACCCTATAATTGTGTAACACGCGTTTATTTTACTAAGATACGAAGGAAAGAAAAGAACACGGTGATTAATTGTAAATTCGTTGTAAAGGTACGGAGTCATCCACACGAAAAAACAAAAGGTGGTTGTTATCGATTGTAAATCCATTACCAAGGTACTGGAAATCTTGTAGCGTATGTTGTTTACAACTTTGAAAGGCACGTTGAAGAACTTAATCGAATTTTCGTCGTTTTTTAATTGCTCACGAGTTCAAAATGTAGGGAGAACATGAGAGCGAAGTTTTTCGAAATATTTACTGTTGTTGACTGAATATCATAGTTGTTTCGAAATTCTTAATTTGTGTGCTTCATATCTACAAAGTGTTTAAAATATTTCAAAGGTGGTAATGGTTCCTGGTAGTGGCGGAGGAAAGCCCAGCCGTAGTCAGCCTAATTCCCAAAGTGAAGATCAGCTTAGAAGTGCTTATATATCGGCTTCTCAGCTCGGTGCATCTCAAAATCAAGATATATTGCGACGTGCCCGAAATGCCGAACGTAAGAGACGCTCTCGCCAATCACAGCAAGCGGGTGAGACTCTTCAGGAGGCAGTTTTAAGACGTGCTCGTCATGCTGAAGAAGTGAAAAAATGGTACCAATTACGGCAAGCGAGTGAAACGCCCCAAGAGGCAGCTTCACGACGCGCGCGTCATGCCGAAATCATGAGGCAACGTCGCCAGTCTCAGCGAGACAGTGAAACGCCTCAAGAGGCAGCTTTACGACGCGCGCAGCATGCTGCAGAAGTGAGGCGATGGCGCCAGTCACGGCAAGATGGTGACACACCTGAAGTGGCAACTTTACGACGCATCCATAATGCTGAAGGAGTGAGGCGATGGCGCCAGTCACGGCTAGCAAATGAAACGCCTCAAGTGGCAGCCTCGCGACGCGCACAGCATGCAGAAGTCATGAGACAGTGGCGCCAAATTCAGCGAGTGAATGAAACACCTGAAGACGCAGCTTTACGTCGTTCACAGCAGACTGATCAAGTACGTAGGTCACGTGCAGTACGTCGCCCACTTATTCCCAAATACGACACATTCGTTGTATATGAAGAAACTCCTGACGAAAGGCGGGGAGGTTTAGCGCGTTAGTATTGTGTTAGCCCCATTATACGAGGCCTGATCAAAAACTATCCGGACTGAGTTCATTTCTCTAGTACCATATGTCGCCCTGCGGCGAGACTTTACTGAGCGTGTCTTTCTACCTGTTCCTACATTCCCTCAGTCATCAAGATCTGATGCATTAATAAAAAAAAAAAGTGTGTCGTTCGTCGCATTTATGATATTCGAGGGTACGGAACAACGCAGGTGTATATCAAATTTTGCGCAAAACTCGATAAAACGGGAAGAAACTCGTGATTTGTTTAAAATTGCCTGCTGAGAGGAGACCAAGAACTGTACTACTTTTTTTTTTGGTCCAATGCCACCACATGTCCTTGTGGGCTTCGTGGTCCTCCCTCCTGGGCATGGCAGGAGTGTAACCGACTTCCGAGTTTGGGACGCCCATGAGGTGCAGTTACGTTGTCCCGATGATGTTAATGGTGACAGGAGGCTGTAGTGCCAGGAGGGCCCTTAAACCTAAATTCTACTAACCTACCCAGACCATGGTCACCGCGGGAATCCTCCTCTTCAGGGAAAAATTCCCACGGTAGAGCCGGGATTCGAACCCGGGACCTCATGATTAGTAGTCAGAGACTCTGACCACTAGACCACGAGGCTGGTCAGAACTAGTAAAGGTTTTGAGTGGTTCCGCCGCTGTAAACATGGGCACACGTCCGTAGAAAGCAGTGACATGTAAACGATTCATTAATAACGAAGTGGCTAAGGAATTGGAAATTTCTCTCTGAACTAGAGGTTTGGGCGCGAGACGTGTGTCAGCGACGTTCGTCCCACGGTTGTTGACAGTTGAGCAGAAGCACCGCCTTTCAGTAGATTCTACTTTGCTCGAATGTGCGGCAAAACACGAACGTTTCTTTAAAACATCGTCACTCTTTCCCCGAATTATGAACATCTTGAAAAGTGAACGATTTGAAGATGTGCAAACTGTCCAAACTTAATGCGACACAACTTCTAGAAATCCGAAAAAACAGAGTACGCTAGGTGCTTCTAGCAGCGGAAGAGTCGCTGTAATAACTGTATCCACACGGAAAGAACTTGCTTCCAAAGGAATTAGTCCGCATTCAAGATACGTTGTTCGCTCAACAACGCCAGTCCGGATACTTTTTCTTTTATCAGGCCTCTTATGATGGTGTCATTTGTTACCCAATAATGTGTCACTTAGCAGGGAGTGCTCCTTCTATATAGATAAATTTGGTGTTTCCGTTTTATATACGGTATGCGCTGGCGAATATTTTGTATCGATTGTCAAGTGTTAAGGATGCGTAATTTCTTTCTGTTCCATTTGGTGATCCTGTGCTGTAAATAGTTGACATTTTTTGTATGTTTTTGTAACAATGCAGTGTTTAATTTTGTTATAAGCCTTATTGAAATTACATTGGTATTTGCTCTGAGCTTTGCTCAAAAGTGGCAGATGGGGTATGTCTGCCCATCATAAATTGTGATTTACTTCGTGAACAAGTTAAGAGTAGTATTCAACATTTTAGCCAATTCGCGTCCGTAAGCCCCTAATGCTTTGCACGGGTTCTGTTTCTCAGAACTTGCTCACAGTTTGTCGAATTGTGTTCTGATGGGGTACTTCATATTCTGGAACCCCTCAGAAAATCTGGCTTTGACTTATATTGCGCACTGTCCTTTATGAAACATGCTTAAGCAGAAAGATATTCGCGTGGGGATAATATTGTAATCGGTAACTGACTTAGGGGGCACTTTACACACAGTTGATAACAGTCACACACCGTACACAGGTGGTGTTCTGCTCACGATTTGCATGCTGCCTGTATTTTCCATTTGTTGCGCTGCATCTGCGCTCCCTGCCAGTTTTAGCAAAATGTTGCATTGCTACCTAACCACCGTGGTAATTAGTAGCACATCCTCAGTGACTTTTGTATCACCCTGTATAAAGTTTCGCTTTAGTAAAGCACTGAAGAATGTCTTTTCATTCTCTTTAATTGGATTGTTGTTGATTGCATATCATAAATGTTTTAAAATACATACTTTTGGTAAGTGCACCATTTCCAGAGAATACTTTTGGTAAGTGCACCATTTCCAGAGAGTGGTTCCATTGTAATTGTATTAACATTTTTCAAAGGTGTTAATAATCAATCCCGGTAATGATGGAGAAAGCTTCGACTGGAGTCATCTTAATCCCCAAAGTGAACGTCAGTTGAAAAGTGATTACGCATCGCCGGTTCAGCTTAGTGAATGTCGAAGTGAACTCTTACTGAGACGTGCCAGAAATGCTGAACGAAAGAGACGCTCTCGACAGGCACGGAAAGCGAGAGAATCGCTCGAAGAAGCAGCTCTGCGACGCGCACAGCATGCTGACCAAGTGAGGCGATGGCGCCAATCCCGGGTGGCAAATGAAACGCCTCAAGTGGCAGCCCTACGACGCGCACAGCATGCAGAAGTCATGAGACAGTGGCGCCATTCACAAAGAGCGAATGAAACTCCTGAAGAGGCAGCTTCACGACGTGCGATACAGACAGCACAGGTACGTAGGTCACGTGCATCACGCCGTCCTCTCATTCCTAATCACGACTCATACATCATGAATCAAGAAATGCCTGACGAAAGACGGGGTGGATTAGCCTGCTAACATTTTATTAACCCAGTCATGTAACGGGTTAATTATTAATTAAAAATTGGTTTTTTTTTTCCTAACCTGAACTGCTCCTTTAAGGTAGCGAAATTTTGTGCATCTTCTTTGTCTGTTATCCATTGGCAAATATATTGTTTTGGTTATCAGTTATTAAGTACATGTAATTTCACTCTCCTACATTTGCTAATCATGTAAATATGTAAAATGTTATGTATTTATATTACAATGAAGTCTTTAATTCAATTACAAGTCGTATTGAAAGTATTTATATCTTTCCTATATTCTGTGCCCCCAACTTGGCAGATAGATCTGCCCATCGGAAATAATGTTTTATTTATTTAACGACTATACAGTAATCAGTACTTCGTACTGGACCATGTTAATATTTTGATAAACATGATCTGTCCGATCGTAAGTTGCCCTAATGTCTGTGTTATAGGGAAAGACAGTATACTCGCAACAGAATTTATGTTTTAAAAATAGGCTTACTGTTAAAGAACTGAAGTAATCAGTTTTGTATTTCTTAGCCGTCGCTGGTATATCTAGGTTGACACAGAAATCTCAGTTCAAACTTTCACCACCATGAAAAATTTAAATCCTATGTAACATTGTGTAACGAAGTAAGTGTGTGTTCCTTTAAAGATAAATAGGTGAGCCGAGTAATTTTATGTGCTGAATTTCAGCCTGACCTTGAAAACCTATCCCAACCTTTGAAGAAAAATGATCCGAACTTTCAAAGATGATTGCGTGTAGCAAGCTGTAAGATAGCTGTCTGGATATGATGTGGCACCCCGGTTGATCGACAGTCTCAGTACTGCATGATGCAGGTAATTCCATGGCTTTGATGCCACATAGCTTGGTAGACAGGTGCAATAATTTTTATATCACTGCTATGGCAACCTGAAATCTTTGAGTGTATTTAGTGATTATTGCCAGGTAAATACTCTTTAATACCTGTATATCTGTTTTAGTAATAAGGAATTATCTTTTTATTTGTAGATGTTGTAGTTGATATTGTACGATGAATTTTATATACATGGGTCCGTGCGTCCTGAATCGAATTTAATAACTGTCCAACAAGATGCGACTTATTCAGTTTATTACATTTCTTCAGGCAGCTCTACATGTTTCGGGTGTTGACACCCATGTGATTCATGTGTACCGTACGGTACACATGAATCAGTTTCAACTCAACAACGAGAGCGGATGGTAGTAGATCCGGTTAATCAATAGCAGAAGCTGTAATTGCAGCTGTACGAGCTCCTAATGATGGGTGATAACGCCCGAAACGTGTAGAGCTGCCTACAGAAATGTAATAAACTGAATAAGTCGCGTCTTGTTGGACAATTATTAAAATTGTACGATGAATTAATTTGTTGGCCCACCGAGACGCCTGTTCAGTAGGTACATAGCAGGGCTGCTTTCTCCGGGGGGTAAAACGTGTACAGTGTTGCAATGACCACTCACCCGGAAACCGATGTTACAGCGATGTCAGTTCGGGAATCGGTCGTAAAATATGGGATATCTATGTAAATCTTGGCTTAGCGGCAAAAGTAGAATTTCCAGTTAAGGACGTTTTTGGTGTTCAAAGAATGGACAAACTTAGTTATCTCAGTGCTGAAGTGTAAAACAGAAGAGCAATGGTTCCAGATTGCAGCTTTTCTGGAGCTGTGGTACCTTACAGTGAGATGCCTGAGCCTTGCTAGAATGCGGAGGTTGAACTTTTGTTCAAACAGTAAAGCACTGTGAAATCATATTACACAGTCGAATGAATAGCGACACTGCCAAGGCAGTAGTCTCTATGGGGAGTAAGATTCTCCGTCCGGTATTGCACTTTTGTGCCACTAAGTCATTCGTAGACGTCGTTGGTATTGTTCCCACCTACTTCAAGTACAATAAAAATTCCGAAAGTGAAGCTACGGACTTCGATTATATATTTTGTACAACGGGCTTTCGTAAACCCTTGTAGACGTTCAGTGTTCGGCGCGTGTAGCTTTGTGTTTTATTTATTCCACCATTCGTAATCTTTTAGCTCGTAGACGATATAATGTTAAGAATAGCGACATTTTTTGAAAAAAAAAATGTAGACTGTTGGATTGTCGGAGACTGGCGGTTAGCAACAATGTAGTTTTTTATTACTAAAAAATTTTTTAGGTTAAAATGAATTGAGTTATAAACGTATTACCCCCATGTGCAATTATGTAATGCACAGGTGCAGTTTACTTATGTAGAGCAAATTGAGGCTAATTTTAGTTTATATATATATATATATATATACAGGGTGTTTCAAAAAGAGCTTTACAACTTTGAAAACGTATAGAAATTTATACAGAGGACATACACAACGTTTTGAACTGTCAAAATGTAGCAAAACACACCGAGTTTTACCTCGGATAG
>Ga0123353_10005568_pt1 | contig 16568 bp, 7 predicted proteins | sample TergutLab28metaG_3_FD_92763 | JGI IMG/M metagenome (GOLD analysis project Ga0123353, IMG submission 92763) | Labiotermes labralis P3 segment gut microbial communities from Petit-Saut dam, French Guiana - Lab288 P3 | ecosystem: Host-associated > Arthropoda: Insects > Digestive system > Gut ...
AAACATCATTAGAAATATTTGTTGTGTTATTGACTAAATACCTGTACCTATTTATTTATACATACAACGGGGATGGCACATTTCAGAATTAGTAGATACATATCATAAGTATTGATTAGCTTACAGTGTCTTAAACGTTGAACAAGCACTGACACGCCGACTGAAGTCCTATTTGGCTTCATATCGGACTACTTCCCATTGATCTAATTTAAAAAGTTTTAGTACGGAAAAGGGAGTGTCAAATGAAAGTAAAGTTTCGTTTATAAAAAGCAGAAACACAACGATACATTAATAGAAAATGCAGTCTCTTTTTAACACAATTACTGTAGTTTCACAATAAACACATTCAATTAAATTTTCAACATAACCTGTGTTAGGTACAAGAAAATTTACTCTTACTGTTATGTTGACAAAATATACGTGCACACTGACACGAACAAGAGTACTCCAACTGGTAACAAGAGGTGATAACATAGGCTAAGAGCAGATCACAAATATTTAAAAATTTCAGAAGAGGAAGAGTCTGAAAATATTCACCAAATATAAAAAGGCCACAAGCGATCTGATTAGAGCAAGTGGCCATGGAAATTCCAAAGAAAACAACCACCTAAGATTAAAACACAGACACACACACACACACACACACACATACTTACATACATTACGACGTATGCCCTATTTGAAATTACTAAAGAAGAACATTTCATCAGTACGTGCGATGTTTCATGATGCCTACTGCTGCTTATCCAAACAAACAACAGGATCTCACGTTTAGTCCTGCTCGTGCATTGTAATACAGACCAACACATTACATCTCCAAGCATGCTTCAACTCTAAGTTTACATTGCAATACATTACGTAAAATGTAAGACATGAAATTGCACAGACGATGGGACTAAATCAACGTACCAGATTTTTACATGTTAATAGAAAATGACGTTTTGAATGCAACATACACGATAACACACGAAACACGCGACAACGTAAACAACTTGGAATTTTATTTCATCGCCAGTATTTCATAATGAATAATGAAAGTCTTTTATTTATGATTACAATCGAAGGAAAATAGTTTTATATGGCTAAAAGAAATTTGCTGACCCTTCAAACGAAGTGAAACTACAGATATTTTACATTACTGGCTACGCGTTGCGTACTGATCACTATGTGTATTGAAAGGGACTTCAAACACAGGAAATACCTTTGGTCACCTATTACACTGTGTATATAAAAATCGTTTTTACATACAAACACACATCATTCTGGTCAATGATAGTAACAATTTGCTAATTTTCACCTTATGACTTTTCACTAGATCATTATTAATTCCTATCTCTTCACGTCCCGATAATTTTTTCTAATCCCAGTTCAAATCCCATAATGTGGCCACCCCATTGAAGTAAGATACGTGTGCTTATACCTACAGACCACAGAACTACAGCCAACAGAACTAGCATGACAAATACCTACTGCGTTGTAGTTTTGAGATACTCCTGATGATGGACAGCGAACCTGTCTGAAATATGTAGAGTAATATATCAAATAAATTTCAGAAATTGTGTATCTCGTTGGCTTCTATAGTAAGAATATAACACGATGCACGGTCCTCGGAATGTCAAACTTTTAGATAAACTTACCACAGAAGAGCGCCTGGTGATGATGTCATGGCTGACCGGCTGCTAGCGTCTAATACGATGTGGCATGACGTAAATATACATGGTACGTTGTGAGTCTAAGATGGCAGCAAATCTGTACTTTCAGCCACACTACACTATACTCCGAATTCATTTACATAGTCGTAATAAACCGTTCATGCTTATAACATACAGTTAATTCAGTTTTGTACGGAATGCATGCAGCAATATCTGCACAGCGCTTGTCACATATTGTTTCCGACCACCACCACCCCCCACTACCCGAACTCAACGCAAGGCCAGCGGCAAAAAAACAACATAGAAACACACACACTGGAGGGGAGGAAGCACTACAGACGCCCGATAAGAAAGCACCATTAACTAATACAAAAAAACTTTCATTGTTAATAATTCAAACAAACATGGACATAACACTTAAACTGATCTGTATAACCAAACACAACATAACCAGCACACTGTACACCCGGCTACATACACACTCACGCAGTTGTAAGAACGCTCCAAACATAATTGACACAAATACGCTTATCGTTGCGTGAACTCAGTCACAAAACACAAAACCCCAGATTTGGACAGTCCAGCGAGGACCCAGGTTCACAATTTTTCAAAAACCCCGGCACAAACACAAATTTAGAAGCAGAACCGCACAAGTCTCTAACTGCAGCAGGAGTCAAACAAAACTGAAAGCCCTAAAAGAAGAAACGACCAGTGGAGTGGGGGTAAACCAGTAGTGACGACAGACAGCAACGAAACGTGATGGTCTTTGGGAAACAATGCTGCCAACACTGCACATTTTTACTTCTGCTATAGTTAGCTACACCCAGCATTTCAAATTATTTTTGGACTTCAAGGTTTTTTAAAAAAAATCTACATCTTATAGTATTATTCTGACGAATTATTAACTTCACTCTACACACACACACACACACACACACATATATATATATATATATATATATATATATAACATTTTATTTTTACCAACTTTGCAATTCTTGTCCCAAAACTGTTCGTAGTGTCAGTAGAGACAAGATAGCTACATAATTTATGCGCCTGCAGGAAACTGTGAACTGATAGTGTTTTTTGGTACTCTTTATCAAATATATCTCTTCATCATTCATCTGATCTTTTGAGTGACATTCTCAGAGTGTTAAATGTACCGATGTAATTCCACGTACAAGAACAGCTGTATGTCCATCACATAAAACTATCACGTAATGTTCCCTAAGACAAGCCTTCATCTCCACTATACAGATTAGCCAGCTGATCCTCTCACTACCTGTCTAGTGTTATCAGAGTAACAAGAGCAACAGCTGGAGAAATCGCGTCGAGGAAGTAATTTTGGAGCAGTTAAAACCGTTATTAGGATTCCTCAAAAATGGAACTAAATGGAGGAAGACGTCTGAAGAACAAATTGCATTTGAGGCAGTGAGATAGAAATTTACTAATACGATCCAGTTAATAAAGCCTGATGAAAGACTGCCGTATATCATATTTACAGATGTCAGCTCCAAGGCGATCGGCGCTGTTTTCATGATATAAGACTCCAAGGGTAATGTCAAAATAGTTTCGACAGCTTCGCGAATAATGAATTCTGCAAAAAAGCACTACACTACGTGTGAACAAGAATCGTTGGCCGTGATATATGCTTTGGCGAAATTTAGAATCCTTTTGAATACATATAGCAAGGCTCTAATTTTCCTTCAGAGCGTGCTATCACATCGAACAGAGTAGCTGGGTCGTTAATAAAAATAGAGAAAAATGACATCGAATAACAAAACATAAGGGGAGCTAAAAATCCCTTGGCGGACATTTTAAGTCGAAATCTGGCAGGACTTGAAGTTAAGGAAATTCGGAAGTTATCTAAGACCAATATTATATCGGTCAATAAGATAGAATTGAAAATTGACCAAGCAGTACTGAAAACTTGGCAGACAAACAAAGGAATGACCCAAGACTACAAATCATCAGGCATAAATAAACTAGTTCCGTTTCTTTTACGAAGTTCTCCAGAATATTATGACTCAAAAGGAGAATGTACTTTTTTCACATCAAATTATCAAGAAATTGCCAAACAGAGAATTCTAAAGTACTAACTCCCATCTCCCATTAATAATTCAAGTTAACACAGTACTGATCACTTTCGGTCATCCAAACCGTAACCATCGCTCAAAGCGCTCAGTGTCATGCGCAGTGTTCTGTCCTGCAGACGTACTGCAGCACTGGAAACGTAACGAATCTTAACGGACTTGGAGTGGCCAATATTGTAAAAAATAACTTATTCTAAACTTCAAGTTATTTTATATTCAAGTACATTATATCTGTATGGAGAGTAAAGAAATAAAAATAGAGAACTTGTCGGAGAGTCGTTTCGGTATAGTTATTTCATTACTCAGATTAGGGGGAATTCCCTTTAAGATGAAGGAAATATCGACTATTTATGCTATCTACATGAATATATTGATTATCTGTGGCTGCACTGCATATCTAGGGATGTTCGTCGAAGCCTACATACACAGGGATGAGTTAGGACGCGCAATGACGAATATGGGTGTGTTGATTACGATGACGAACAGTATATGGATTTATGCCTACTGCAGGTATGTACGAACAGTGACAATCACTATTATGGCAACACAGATATTGGACAAATAAAACATTATAATTTCAGCAACGATAACAATCAACATAAGTACATTAGAGAAGGAATGACGTCAAGAGGCCGCTGTTTATTCCAGACATTCAATACGTATTTTAGGCTATGTTAGTGTCCACACTAAAGTAAAGCACTACAGACTTTATTGAATGTATGAAGGAATATATAGACTGCATGGTGCTTACTGGAGACAATGCCTAGGCTACGGCATTCTGCAAAAAATGTGAGAGGAAGAAAATATATCACAGAGGAGATTGAAAATTTATCCCGATATTGACCATAGTTTATTAGCCTAAGTAATGAAACAAAGAAGATTCGAAATAGACTAAATGTGGGAAAGATTACGCTTCGGTATCTCTGCCAAAATATCCGGCCAGGCAAAAATGTGAAAATTTTTAACACTTCGAAATTACTGTTTTTCTCTAAACAGAAGAGTCACAATGTTTCGCTGAAAATTGACTTACTAAGAACTTTATTATTCATAATTTCACTGCAGGATATCACAATCTTGGCTTGCTCTTAGAATAATTTTGCATATTTTCTTAACTTTACATCGCTGTTTGTTTCCTTTGTCTCAGACTCCGACAACGCAGTATTGAACGTGCGATGGACCTAACAGACAGCTTCACGTGGGAAGAACTGCCTACCAGGAACGCTGACACCGGACACTTGACAGCGGCAGGATGGATCCCCCGTATTTTGAAGTACATTGGGCGTGAAGGAACTGTGATCTTTTCAGTCCATTTCGTCCAGTCAACAATACGCATAGTGACGAATCATGAAACGATGTTCAGATCTTGGTATCCTTTCGACTGGACTGTTTCGCCGTTTTATGAAATGGTTAACATCTCACAGGTAACAATTTCTCTCCACCAAAGAAGACAATTCTCGTCAAAACTCTATTTATATTGTTCTCAATTTAACATTTTGACACACCCGATATATTTCCTTCTTTCTTTCCTATTTTCACGACTCTCTCAATTTATTAGATTGCACAGCGGTGAATGGCGGGATGGCTAATAATAAGGAGTGTGGAAGAGTTTGGTATGAGGCGTTTGTTTTCTGATTATCGCGCAATCGCGGGAATTTTAATGACGTAAGAAAACAAACATAAATATCAAGAAAGCCACCGTTCTGGCCAGGGCCCCCTGAATACAAATCTACAACAATACTGTAACACAAGTTTTGAGGTTCAGGGCCGTATTAGTAGCAGAACTAATGTCGCGACAGTTTGTACAAAGATAAATATGAGCGTTCACTGGCGACAAAAGTGACAGACATGAATCACGTGATCGATCAAGGTCCCGCGGGATGCTAAAAATAAACTCAGCCACAAACAAAATACCAATAAATTGTCCCAAATTAACGGTACATTTCTAAATCTTACCTAAATATTAATACCTTGCCACTTCAATATCATTCCACGAGCCGAGTGACACGTGATTCGTCAGCTGAACAACAAAAGAAGAAAAGTGACTATCAAAACAGAAGCGCATAGACATAGATAATTAAACCGATACGAGTTCTTATTCTAGAAATAATACATCTGGAGCACGGTGGTATGTTTTGTGTTGTTAAACTAATTTGATAACAGGTAGCATGTAGTAACTGCCAGATATTTTACGTTCAGGCCTTTGGTTATACCGCACTCCCATCTGGCAATTTGCCGCACATAGTGGATACTGAAACAGTACACAAGAAGGTGGAAATAAATTAGCATTTATGATGATAAAATCACAAAGCTCCTTTCCACATAAAACCGTCTGTAATTTCAGATGTGAGACATATTTAATCCATACAGTAATCATTAGACTAATAGACTAAATTCTAAATCCTGATAATTAAATTGATTTTTTTTATTCATGTATTCATATTTCGCTGCCTGATTTTCTTTGACGTACGGTCTTAGTACAATTATATTCGTGAAATTGCAAATATCCTTTTCTTTGACTGAGGTAGGTATGAAATATTACTTTTGTTCTGGATGGTTGCCAGCCCATCGCAAAACCCAGTGACCTGGAGGTACAGTGGCTTAATTCTTAGTCTTGCTTCTCACCTACGACGTCTCTGGCATGGAGGCCTTGCCAGTAGCTATGCTACCACCGGCACAGTGCTTAAGATCATCTGAAGCAAGGACCTCCAGGCTGTAAAAAGTAAGAAATGCAGTAATCCGAGAAAAAATGGGAGTAACACAAACAAATTTTTAATTAATGGAAAAAAATACGTAGAAATGGTATGGACATGTAAGAAAGGGGGATAACAGATGTTCTAAGCGAATAATGACATGGCAACTGGGAGGAAGACGATGAGGAGGGCGACCCGAGTCAATTGGGAAAAGAAGTGGGTGGCGTTATGAAGGTAAAGAATTTAACAATTGACGACGCAATAAACCGGCAAATATGGCGAAAAGCGACCGAAATTAATAACCAGTGGGCCAATGGAAAACTAACAGAAGTGCTCAAACAGAAATGATACCACGAAGAGTTCCAAAAGTGATTTCACTTCAAAACCAGCCCCTTCCAAACGCAGTACAACCCAAAATACATGCCTTTCTCTACATTTGTGAGCTTTCGTTCCACATAACCTCACATAAACATCGTGGTTTTGAAATTCAGCACACACAAAGCTTATGTACATAGTCATTTTTAGGCTGCAATCTTAAGTGGCCTCAATTACACATAATACAGCTTTGTAATTTTACATATTCTTACAGTTTTTGGCATCATTTCTAGCAATTGGAACAGTACATGGATTCACGTCTTTGTGTATTACTCTGATCGCTGTGGGTTGTGCTCAGATACAGAAGCTAAACGCGGCCTTATTAGATACGAGATATGGATATGTCAAGCCTCATCGCAGACAGAAATATGCAGAAGATTATAAAATAGCAAAGAGGAAATTGCAAACTAAATTAAATGCCTGCATTCTACACCATCAGGAAATAATGGCGTAAGTTCCTAATAATTTTCGTAATATATTAGTGTGAGTGCACGATGAAAGAAATATTTACAATGTTGTTACCAATTTGTTTAAGTTTTGTTGACCGTGCCTGCACAACTTATTCCTAGTACATTTCGTCGACCTCTACATTTTTCGGGAGTAAATAGGCCCATCAGCTGGAGGCACAACCGTATGTATCCAACAATTTGTACTTATTATTCTTTTTAGATGTCTGTCTGTTGTCCTGTTTGGATTGGAACAACAGTCATCTAAAAAGGATAATAAATACCAACTGTTGTATACATATCGTTGTACCTATTGATGATGGGCAAAGATATGCCCGAAACATGCAGAGGTTGATGAAATATACTAAGAATAAATTATGCATTAATTTGGATTTTTTTTTACAATGTTGTTACTAATCCTCATTCCAAAGGTAGCAAAACTGCAACAATTATAAAATCAAGCTGTCTAAAATTACTTCTTATGCTACATGAAATATTGCCTAAATTCATTCAAAAAAAAAGTATTGTGATCATTCCCTGAGCAAAAATTTCTTCCAATAACTTCACATCTCCTTCTCAATCACAGGTTCATGCATCAACTGGAAAATGCACTGAATATCGGTCTGTGTGGCCACTTTCTGATAGTATTGGCTACAATGTGCTTCGCTGCTTTTTCTGCGGTCACGGTACAGTATAAATACTGTTGCATGCTGTAACATTAGAAAATATTGACTGCTGAAATGTGATGCCGTGTATTCTGATTGATATAAACAATATCCTAGCACAACTTTTAGGGTAAATCATTCATCGAGTTTCTTCACAATCAACAAACTGCACACGGCATATCTCCTTTAATATCCCTGAAAAAAACATCATTATACATAGATTGTTTATGCAAAACATATTTAAAACATGTGTGTGATTGTGTGTGAGTGTTTGCATATATCATCGATACTGTGTGAAATCTGTTATTTCATGAACAACCCAGATGATTCAAAATTCTCTTTGTTTATTCAACAAATAACCAAATGATCCTTGGTAAATATTTGAGTGACGTATCATTCAGCACTTTCCCTCGTCATTTTAAATAATACTGATCAATATCCCATTACGGTATCGAATAAAGATCCTTTCAAACCTCCAATACTCATTTCTTACCATAATGAGCCGACTTTAATTAAAACACTACATGAGGAACCATTTAACACTTTATATATTTAATTCATACAAGATCCCGGCCTTTTCAAAGTATCTTCTTCTCCTCCTGCTCCTCTTCTTCTCCCTTGACATACGATCCCACTAGTATAACCATTACCTCCTTCAGAATGATAGGCCATGCAGATCTTTCTTCAGCTTTTTTCCTCCATTTCTTGAAACCCATCGCCCTCGATCATTCTCGAAACATTCAAATCATCTCTGTTTTTGTGTTCTTGCTTTTCTTTGCGACATCAGATACAGCCTATTACTGTCCTATCCAAATCTCAGCTAGTTATTTCACTAAATAATGTGAAACACAATGATCTGCAAACAGTTACAAAACGTCATGTGGAAACTTTCCGCGCTTTGACTGGAGCAAGTAGTTACCGTAGGCACTGATTAGTTGAAAGAGGGAGCACTGAGCGCACTAACTGGAGAGTTGGCTTTGAAAGCGGCTATGGACCTGTCGTAAGAAGGACTTATATTTCTTACCCAAAATGAATCCGTGTCTTTATTTCATAAAATAAATTGTAAAACCCTTGAATCATCTACCATCATAATCTCTACCCCGGGCAAGACTTGCTGTACGTAACAAATATTTTTTTCTATTAAGAACCTACATGAAGTACTCATACTCTTCTCTCAATTCCACCCTCTACCTGAAACATCTCTTTAATATATGAAGGTAAGTCTATCACTAAACATACCTGGATAGGTCCTTAGGGCTCTAGAATTTTGAGGCTCCCAGAAGTTCCAGAAAATCAGCATAAGAAAGAACCAAGTTTGTCAGCCTTATGAACTGGCCTCCTTCACCCCAGGAGACAATCCTGGTCCTCATTTCCGTTACAGGCTGGGTCGAACCCGCAGCCATAGAATGGCTGCATAGATTGTCAATTAAAAATTCCAATGACCCCAACAACCAACTGCGCCACCGCGTGGCTCCGTTAATGTACGAAACAAATAGATATTCCGCATATTAACGTAATTAACACTTCAGCGGCAACATACACACACACGCACACACACGCGCGCGCGCGCGTGTACAATATACATATTCTAGTAACTAACAGTATAACCCAAAGAGAGGTCCATCTTTATGCAACAAACCAAAATCTTTTATGATAGATAAGTCAGTCTGTAAGAGGACTTAACAAAGCCCTTAATACGTTCAGATGGCAGTGCAATTTTACTGTAGCCAGTCCCAGTGAAAATGAGGCTAGTCACACACACACACACACACACATCACAGCAGTGCCTGTTTCTTAAATACGCCAAACAACAACAGTCCCACAATACACTCCCGTGCTCTACGTTATACGGCTTTGTTTTGTACACAGTGATTCAAACTGTGCAGCACTATAAGTATCCTTCATAGCATTCATTCGAAAAATAAGAACATAAACAAGAGCACACGACGTTAAGGAAAGTGTAAGTGCACAGTAGACCTTTCCGTTTAGTGTCGACAACTCTCTATACAAGTACGCCTATTTCTCATTCAGCTGCCATTTGTAATAACAAATCATAATCGCAAGTATCTACATAGCTTGTGCTGAGACACCAGCAAAATTGTGACTGATTTCCTGAACGTATCCAACATTTTCTGTCATTTAGAAACATTCAGTTCCTTTGAATTAGAGATTCCATTTATTACTGACACGTAACGTTACAAGGGGCACATATTTTTAACTGAGATCATATTTCACATAAGGTTCAAAATGATCCAAATTTGTAACATCATCAACAGTGAGAATTAATAGGAAAATTAAAGAATTCTTCGTTGGTGAATTTGAAATATAAAGCCCCAGAATGCACACACTCTGTTAGCGCATACGTACTCCATTGGTGGCTGCTAAAGGGAAGCACGATTGACAAATTCCCAGCTGCCGTGCTGCATTTAACGCGGGAACTTGCAAAGGTAGCGTATCATGCAATATTTATAAAAACGTAAAGAATAATATATGTCTACATGTAAATTTTATTTGTAATAATTTGAATAAGGTGTTTGTTTGTTTGTTTGTTTCTTTGTTTGTTTCTGTATTTCTTTCTTTCTAGGTTTCTTTGTTTGTTAACTTCCTTGCTGGCTTGCTTGCTTCTTAACTTGCTTGCCAGAAATATTTCACAGTTACCGTCTGCTTCTGATATGATGAAAAATTGCTTTACAGAACTGGGGAGATTATACAGATACGACTCAAGCAGTGCTAATCTACGTGACGTTCGCTAGTGGCGTGCTTCTGATCTGCTGGTTTGGAACTCAGCTGACACAACACGTAAGGAAAAATGACGTATTATTTAACTGTTATGCCTGTGCGAATATTTCGCATGTAGCTGGGATCACATATTTAATAAACAGAAATTTGTTCCTGGAACGTTGAAACACTTCCCGATGTAAAATGTGTGACGCTATTATTCTATCAATTTCTGTACATTATCGATGCCCTACAATACATGCGACAGCAACGTTGGCAAATGAAGAAGCTCGGGAAAATGCCACACATATGTGGTCGAGGGAAGAAACAAGACGTAAATTTATAGTGCTATCGCCATCGGAGGACAAGAAATACTGTACTACTATACTTCATGTAATTTTCTTGGCCTCCGACGGAGGCAGCACTGTAAATTTTTAAAGTTAGCCCTCTTTGTTTGGTTTTTTTTAAAAGGAATTAATGCAACCTAGGAGACTGCTATCAATTCCGAAGCTTTCAAAAAGTGTCTGTCTTGAAAAGATATATTTTGTAGTTCAGTATACGATGACTGCATGATTGTCAAAACGTTACGTACAAAATATGGGGAATTTCAATCAAATCCATCATAGCTTTCTTTGAGCTGAGAGAATTTTTCTCTACCTCTTGACCTTCCGCAGGCAGTCTTTCCTCTTTGTCAAAAACAGAAACCTGGTTTAACCGATCTGTGCAAGTGTCCAGAGCGTGACGTTTGCTTTACAGATTATAAGGCTCTCAAAGCATTTTAAAAGGAGATCTCTTTATTTTAACTTAAGGAGTCTAGAATACGAGTATATATATATATATATATATATATATGTGTGTGTGTGTGTGTGTGTGTGTGTGTGTGTGTGTGAAATTATGTATTTCATGTTTTGACAAGGATATTTGTACAATCTAGAATCAGTATGTGTGGGAACAAAAGAACTGTACACCCGTAATCTTAAATGAGAGTGTGGTTGCTTCAATAAAGCTTATATAATAGAAATAACTGATATAAAATTTAGGCAGAAATTTACCTACACAAACAAAGTAAAAAAGTAAAGTAAAGTGCACAACTGAGGCTCTGTACAGGCCGTAGGGCCCATAGGGCAAGGAGATGTATAGCTCTATTCTTCTTGACCACGGCACTAGAAGGGAGTGAGTTGTCAGCGTCACACCTCGGCCGCCCTTTACTCCCGGGAAAGACCCGGTACCCATTGTACAGGAGGCTGGGTGTGCCCTAGGGCCGGTCTGGACAGGTACGGAAAATCTAGCCCCCACCGGAATTCGATCCCCGGACCGTCCAGCCCGTAGCCAGTCGCTATACCGACTACGCTACCCGGCTCACACACGAAGCAAGTAGTTCCACAAATGGCAGAACATGAACATTTGAAATCCTCATGGACGCACGGAACATGTTCCAACAAACAGTGCGGTAGACCACTTGGATATGATCTGTCAACTCGACGTTAGTTCGCGAGATTACATCCTCGGGGATACATTTTATATCGTAAAGATCCGGCAGCACTCCCTACTAATCGGACAGTTGCCACGGTCAAAGCATGACTGCAGGGCTCAAGCGGTCTTCAAACATTAATTTTGGAATGTTCCAGGCGGAGAGTGTGAGAGACGCAGCATTCGGGTGTGACTGGGTGGGAACTCCTATCCCATTTCAGCGATGTCTGATGTTCATCATTGCTACAGCTAACAAGGGGTTCCGTCTGACAGCGGGAAAGTTTGTTCCGGTGTCAAATGTGACCATGATAAACGTATGTATGTATATATGCGTGTACGTATGTATGTATGTATATATGTATGTATGTATTATGTATGTATGTACGTGTGCATATAGAAAATAATCAAATCTAAGGTCGTAAGTCATAGTTAATATTACTTTACGTGTGGGGAGGGGGGGGGGAGAAACCGCCTGAAGAATAAAATTTGAAAATAGAACATTCTGCACGCCACCTCTCATTGACGTGTTCAAACGTATGCACAACAGTACAACATGCTGAGATTCTTGGAAATGCTTACGATTTTGGTTATTTGTGTAGTAATATAAGAACAAGTTTCAGTCCAAACTACGCACGAAACTTTCCAATCTGGTTTGTGAACAATTGTCATTCCCAATTTTCGACAACACGAATTCTAAAACATAAACTTTAATTACCCTTTTGTCACTTGCAACAAAATTTTCTTCTGCACTTCATCCGGATTTATATAATGTACCCTCTTACATTTCATTCAATCGCTTAGTTGGCCTGTCAAATGCGTACTACGAATAATGCATAAATAAACTTAAATAAAAAGGTAAAGTAATTTCCGCGCACAACATCAAGACATGTAAGTTTGTGATGGTGTAGACACACTCATTTATGTCACAATATGGCAGTCATTGCTTAACTTCATATCCCGGCCACTTTAACTCGAAGACAACTCCGTCACACCCGTTGAATGGAAGGTTGGATGTGCCTCCGAGCCGGACAGCACACATTAGAGAACAGAAAATAATTTATCAGTGCAGCCCTGCATACGGACTGAGCTATCAAAAATCACATACTTAAGACTACAAGCGTACATGAAACACAAGGCGAGCAGCATTTACAAAGCCAAGTGGCATATATGGAAATTAAACTTGCTCCAATGGGAGAGGGTATGCCTGTGCACTCCGTTTGTGTGTTGGCACACGCCAACTGGCTTCCTGTTCATTGCTACACACTCTCTACCATTTCTAGATAAATATAAGGAACAAAATTCTTATTTCTTTCCATTTCAAGCAACAAAGAAATTGAATTTCATCAGCATCACGTGAAACCACGTCTAGCCTCTAAAGAAGCATTTGTCTTTTGCAGATTATGAAACAGACGCTGTCCTTTTTCATGTTTCTGCTTCAAGTAAAAGACAAGAATGAGGAAATGAAACAGGACTAAAAAAGGCAAGAAAGAAAATGATGAAGAAAAACCAGAAGCGAAAAGAACACCATATATAAAACTCAGTGATATCTAGGGTTCTGCTTGTTTGTACTTTATTGAATCGAGTCTCTGAGTGGTAGTGGCAGATTCTGGGATTGCGGGTTCGAATCCCACCGGAGACATGGATGTCTGTCACTTGTCAGTTTTGTGTACTATCAGGTAGAGGTCTCTGCGTCGGGCTGATCACTCGTCCAGAGGAGTCCTAACGAGTGCCGTGTGTATGAACGTGATCGCGAAGTCTCGACAATAAGGAGGCCCTGACTCGCTAGGGACTATTGGGCAGTAAAATATTTGGGTAGTGAAACTTAGGTAATTTTTCAGCCTTTCACAAATTAACATTTTAATATTAACGTCACATTTGATGTGGTGTCTGAATATAACAAGGAAACACAAACTTTAAAGCTTCCGACAGTTATTCTCTACCATCGTCGCATAAAAAGCACATATCAGAGAATATTCAATGTCTATATATGTATAATGTTAGTGTATATATAAATAGTACCATATTTCATTATAATTACGCTATAAATGTCATATGAAGTATGTGGAATACATCTAAACTTAAAATATAATATGGTGGTTATCCCAGTTTCAATACCTACACACATCTGTATTTACAGATTTGTCCGCATGTGAAGGTTGTAACGTTTCGTAACTTTAATTAAAGCATAGGGATAACAAATTTTCTGATAAAAATCAGAATACATGCACGTGTCTGTAAGGACGAATTTCTTTGTAGCACACAATGAAACAGGCGCTGTTCTTCTTCACGTTTCGACTTAAAGTGAAGGACAAGATGTGGAAAAAAGACAAGACCAATGAAGAAAGGAAAAAAACGCCAAATTCTAATATCATTTAAATCTATGGATCTATTTTATTTTAGGCCTAAATTTATAAAATATCTGGATAGTGAACATAGATAACATTTTAAACATTTACACATTAAAAGTTTACTATTACAGTCACATCGTATTTGTTGCTGGATATCACATCAAAGCTCAATTGCCCAAGTCATTCAAGTTATTGCTTACAGTCAACACACAAAAATACGTAGGTTGAAGAAAATTCATTAAACTTATATACACATATACCCAACCTTCTACACAAATCCACCCTAAATATTACAAGAAGTTTGTAGACCACAAAGACAAACAAAAAACGAAAAGCGTGTTACCCCAGATTAAGTTAAAAAAAAAACATCTGTACTTACAGACTGAATGCTAGTAAAGTTTACACTTATTTGACACATGGACTGATAATAATGTACAGTCTAAAAAAATAAGGTAACAAATAATGGCAAATATTGCCAGTCTCCAAATGGCATTCTTAGCTACATTTATGTGTGGTATTGACGGAGAGTACACGAATAACAAATTGAGTATAATTCCTGCCTCAGCATGTCGAGAGACATCAAAAGACTCACTATTCCACCCACTTTCATAAATATTGGAAAAACATATAAAAAAATCGTCATAAACAAGCACAGGGCATGCGCATTGCAGTCATTCTTATCGGCTTTCACATCACACAACTTCCATTGGACTTAGAGCTATATACACGACAACAAGTATATATATCATGGTTTTTAAAGATGGGAAATGATAATAATTCCACATTTTATAAGAGCGGCAGGAAAAACACAACCTACAATAAAATAAAGTTCTTCTCGTTGTCAACAAAACTACGAAAAATTTACAGTACAGACATCGGGTAATACTTTGCTGTAATTGTTGCCACAATGTTTTCGTCATAGCTTGTGTGACTTGATTTATCAATAAAATACAACAAACTGCAATGCTAGTGAAATACATACAATACATATGGAAGCATTAACACAAAAAAATAAAACGCCCCTGTAAGAATAGGAAACAAATACCCCAAATCTCAGAACATAATGCGTGTCATCAGGAAAGCAGTGAGCCAGAACTGAGTGCCACGTATAACGACCCTCCTTCAAAACACTCATTTACAGCAAATTATTCAAAATCCCACCCAAAAGAAGAAGCAAAAGGACGAACACGACAATTGTGACTGTATTGAGACCTGAACGATCGGCGGCATCTGGCATCAAACAAAACAGCATCGAGTCACAAATTTTACGCAGATCTCGTCAATACATAGAAATAAAGTTTCAAAATTTCTGTGCTTAAAGTCAACTGACTGAAACACTGAATTTTATACAACGCTGTAATTTGTGACATATTTGATCAGATTATTGAGAAAATACCATTGAAAGGGCGCCTGTTTGAAGATGTTCAAGACATCCAAGCAGCTGTGACATCGAGTCTTCGGGCCAAACCACAAGAACACGTGCAGAGGTCCTCCCAGTCTTTGCTAGATCGTGCCACTTTCTGTATCGATACAGAAGGGATGTACTTTGAATACAATACAGATAGCATTCAAATCTTTTGTTCCATTTTAGTCTATAACCTCAGTCTCATTACATAATTGTCAGACTGTGTATAAACAATTTCCGCTATCTTGAAACTTGCGGGATGAGGTAGTGGGATAAGACAAAGGAAAGGGGAGGGGCACAGATAGAATCCGTTAAATTATGTAGCCATATCAGGCAAATACGGGGTTGTTCATAAGTCCTTGAAACATGTTAGAAAACTGGCTGATGTCACAATTGAATGAAGACAGTAATGATTACTTCTTTCAACAAGACGGCTCTCCGGCTCACTACAAAGACGTGCGAGGGCATCTCAATCGAAACTTGCAAAATAGGTGGATAGGACGCACAGGAAAAGAAGATGACGCGCTAATGCGGTGGCCACCCCGGTCCCCGGATTTAACCCCGTGCGACTTTTTCTTCTGGGGGTTTGTGAAGGACACTGTTTTTGTGCCTCCCCTCCCCGCTAATCTCCAGATTTTCACAATTGTATCACCGCTGCTGTGGCTCTGGTCGACCGTGATGTGCTGACACGCGTGTGGAACGAGAT
>Ga0123353_10005570_pt1 | contig 16566 bp, 14 predicted proteins | sample TergutLab28metaG_3_FD_92763 | JGI IMG/M metagenome (GOLD analysis project Ga0123353, IMG submission 92763) | Labiotermes labralis P3 segment gut microbial communities from Petit-Saut dam, French Guiana - Lab288 P3 | ecosystem: Host-associated > Arthropoda: Insects > Digestive system > Gut ...
GCTAATTTTTCTCCATTTTTGTGGGGTGATAAACTCTATGTTACGAAGTGGAACGTAACGAATGGTGTAGCGCACAGATTTGCAAAAAGCGGCACTACCTGGGTGGCTGATGGTTCCATCACCATAACGGGACTGACCTACGGTGGTATCAATGCCGAAGGCTTTTGTACCGATGGCGAGTTTCTTTATTGCTGTACAGGCAATAACATTATCTTCAAAATTAATCCTGCTACATGGGCAGCAACTGTTCAATGTACGGTACTCGGAGGAGGCGTTGATTGTATAGCCTACGATGAAGATCTTGACGCTTTTTGGATTGCATCATATGAATCTACAACGGCACGACGTGTAAGCCGTACAGGAGGTGCTGCACAAAAAACTTTAACTGCTACGCTGCCCATTGCCGACCTTGCGTGGGAAAAAAGTTCCGATGGCACTCCTTATTTATGGATGTCAGCCTGTGCTACCCCCGCAAACTTGAATCTACATCGCTGGAACTTAAACACTGATGCATTCACACTCAATGCCAAAACCACTACAGATATACCTAACCAATCAGGAGGTACCGGCGGCGCAGGTTTGTTTACATGTCTGGATATGTCGGTAGAAAAATATGTGCTGATAGGGTTGATTGAAGGCGACAACGATGTTGCGTATTGCTACGAATTAGGCGACGGCGGATCCGGCAGCGACCCCTGTCCTGCCGTTACCAATGTAACCGCAACAGCACAAGGCAAAAAAGTAACTGTTAACTGGAGTGCCGCCACAGGCGATGTAGCCAACTACAAAATCTACCAAAGCACAGAAGTGGCCACAGTTCCTGCCGGAACTACCACCTGGACTTCGGGCGATCTGGCAAACGGTACCTATACCTTTGAGGTAGCCGCTACTTACGCCGACGACTGTGTGCCCGTAAAAGTTGCCGCTGCACCGGTTACCGTTCGATCTTGCGATGGCGTGGTTTCCAATTTGGAAGTTGAATATGATACAGAATGTACTACCGCAACCCTCACTTGGGATGCTCCGGCGAGAAGCAGAGCCTTTGCAGATGCTTATGTTTTAGACACCTACCAAACAGGCGGCTATTATTCAATAATTTTGGAAACCGGTGAAAAAACACCTGTTGGTCCTAAACCGACATTTTTGACAGATGAGACCGCCACAGGTGAAGATTTTGATGGAACTACACTATATAGAATAACAGCTTTTGGAAGGGTATTCTCTGTTGCTGAAAACGGTGATCAAACACTTATCGGTACTATTACCGGCACTTCCAATTGCATTGGATTAGCTTACGACTGGAAAAACCAAGACGGTTTCTATTTCGTTGACATTACGGCAGCAAATACAGTTTTTAACTTGTATAAATTAAGTATTCCATCCTTGGAAAAAACTCTTATTGGAACAGCGGGAGGTACTTTCCGTAGAGGGTTGGCTTTGCATGAAGACGGCTATTTGTATTCTTTAACCACCTCTATTACACCAGCAACACCCAGTGATTTAATTAGGGTTAACCCCGCTAATGGTCAAATTACCACTGTAGGTACTATAGGATTCCCCGCTATGTACGGTTTCGAGTTGGCTTATGATAGAGTTGAAGATGTGCTTTATGCTTCTCCAATACATTACTCCACCACAGGTGCTCATGTATCTAAACTTATTTCATTAAATACCACTACAGGAGCAGCCACATTGATTAAGGACTATGGTTTTTTGCAACATTCAACACTTTCCATCACCAAAGGCGATTTTGTACCGGTAGAAACCAAATACAACGTTTACAGAGATGGCGTACTCATTGCCGGACCAATCACAGCGACCACATTTGTTGATGAAACTTTTAATGCAACCCAAGCACACACATGGAGCGTAGCCGTTATTTGCTCACATGGCGGCGACGGCGAATGGGTAGTAGTTTCAGCCGTTGGAGATTGTTATGGCATCAAAGAGTTGTACAACAAGTTTGCGATTCACCCGAACCCGGCCACACACGATATTACCATCACTGCTACAAAGAGTTTCAACACCGTTGAAGTGCTAAACTTCTTAGGACAAACCGTTAAGACTCAGATTAATGTAGGAAATAGCGCCACTATAGATGTATCAGATCTGTCTAACGGCATCTATTTCATTCGCATTGTTTCTGAAACCGGCACAAGCGTGAAGAAATTTGTGAAACAATAATTGAATATGGGATGAAGAAATTTGGGATTAAAGAAGAAACTTCCACCCTACAACAACCAACATAGCTATTATAAATATCAGCCAAATAACGGTTCGCATGTTGCCTGTTGAATTTTTTCGACTGTAGCGCCTTCTTTCCCAATTACTTCTTAATTTCTCTCCAAACTTATCAGGATTGAAATCTTTTTCATTGATGGGTTTCTTATCATCGGGCACATAAAATTGCGGTTTGTAGTTGTATTTTCGTGGCTCAGGGCGGTGTAAAAAAGTGAAATTCATGGGGTCGGTATTAGGGGGCGAAAGTATATAAATAGTGATAAGTGAAGTAAAGCTCTTCAATTCATGCTACTGTTGTTTGTTTACATTAGGTGGAAAATGAGGTAAAGTTTCTTGGGAATATCAAAATCTCAAATCAAATCTAAAAATCAAAGAACGCATATATTTATCTATATTATAATCGATTATATGGATAATTAAAATTAATGCACCACTACAAATTTTTTCTTTAATAAATTCTTTGCGTGAAAAACATTAAAACTGAATCGCCAACCCAAAATGAATCTTCCCTGTTTTAAACGAAATAGGGTTGTCTAATTGTTTGCCAAGCGCATAGCTCAGGTAAAACAATCCGGCTTTGGTCGTAAACGTGATTCCTGTCCCAAATCCGAATGGGATATCGTGCATATAATTACCGGTCGTTTTTTGCTCATACCAGGCGCCGTTAAAAAATGCGTTAATGTAGGCAATCCTTGCCATTAAAAACCGCAATTCCAATAATCCGATTCCATAACTTGATGCGCGAATAGAGAGGTCGTCGAAACCTTGCAGGGAGTGCATACCGCCAATGCGAAACAGCTCATTCATAAGGCTTTGTTTTCCAAACATGCCACCACCTTCAGCGCCAAGAACCATGACCCAACGTTTATGCAGCGGAATATAACCTCTTATTTTCCCTTGCGCCCGATATCGTACCGTAAATGGCTCGATGTCATCGTAATAGTGATGTACACTGCTGCTTTCCACAATTTTTCGGGTACCTACGGCGATATTCAGATTGAGATCATAGCCTTTACGCGGATTGTAAATAAAATCAAGATTCCTAAAACGAAAAGCAAACCCATACATAGATTTCCTGTAATCGGAATAAGATAAAGAGTTGGCATCTTCATACAACGTTTTATCTAAAATATTCGAAGTAGAAAAATCGAAAAACACACGGGCAAAGTTAAATCCTTTAAATGAATAGTTTAGCCCGATGATATAGTTCATATTCAAATAGGTGGTGTCTTTTTTATCTAACATAAAAAGCCCGTCTGTACCAAATGGCGTACCGAAAAGATAAGGAAAGTTGGCTTTAAGTTCTAAAAACTGAGAAAAACGCTCGGTGGCGCGCCATTGTAAATCAATAGTTTCGCCAATGGTAAGCACATTCATCAAACGTAAATTCAACTCTCCCGAAATGGCAATCTTTCCGCTAAGGTCGCTTACCGGCACCAACCCGATATATCCATCAAATTGATTGACACGCTTTTTGTCTAAAAAAAGGTATAAAGAAGCCTTATCTTCATTAAATTCTATGGCAGAGGGTTGGATTTCGGTTGCAAAAGGCATCTCCTGAATCAGTTGTGGAATTTGTCTCACAACTAATTCATTATAAGGTTTTTTGCTCCTGAAACTGAGACACGCTTTTAAATAACTCCCGGCTATTTTCAAATTTCCACGCACCACAATAGAATCGAAAGTGCAGCGTATATTTTTGTCAACCACCAAATTGGCAAATACCGTATCATTTTTTGTAAGAATGCTGTCCAATTGTATTGATGCGAACGGAAATCCATTGTTTTCCAAATAATTGAGCGTTCTATGGGTTACTGTGCTGTAGTTTTCTATGGGGAGCGTATTGTTTACTACAAGTCGGGAAATTCGGGCTTCTTGCAAAAATTTCATCATATCCGGAGATACGATGATATGGGTTTGGAATACCGTGTCCTTCGATTGGGGTAAGGCGCGCCTTGCACGTGTACCTTGCGCCTGCACGTCATTAAATGCCAAGATTATCGCAAAAAGAACAAAAATTTGAGCAAAAAAGAGATGGGTTTTATCCATGAGAGATATGTAATCTTATAAAAATCTTGGTTCAATAAATTGGTATTACAACACCACTTGCAATGTACTCCTGCTCTTCTGCTCCAGTATTACAGGTCGACTCCCTATTACTTGATCTATAGCTTCTTGCGTATAATGTCGAATGGTAATCAATTTTTTATTGGTGTTATATTTTACTATAAATTCTTCTTGTAAGTCTTTCAATAAGTTGGCAAAACGGTTCGGCTTATTATCCATGCAAATGGTAAAGCTCACGGCAGAGTTTTGCATTAAATTGATTTTCAGTTTGTTTTTTGAAATATATGCAAAAATTTTTGTCAAATTATCGGCAGCAATAAACGAAAAGTCTTTTGGGAAAATAGACAACAAAATTTGTTCTGTTTTAAAGATATAGGAAGGAATTTGTTCTGATGACTCTACATCGGCAATAATGCTTCCTTCTTCATGAGGCACCAAGAATGATTTTACAAAAAGCGGAATATGTTTGTTTTGTAATGGTTTAATCGTTTTTGGATGAATGATGGTGGCTCCGTAATACGCTAATTCTATCGCTTCCTGATAGGAGATTTCGTCTAATTTAACCGCATTGGGATAAAATTTCGGGTCGGCATTAAGTAAGCCGGGGACATCTTTCCAAATGATAACCTCTTGAGCATTTAAACAATACGCAAAGATAGCTGCTGAAAAATCGGAACCCTCACGCCCAAGTGTGGTTATTTCTCCTGTCATCGTTCCTCCAATAAATCCTTGTGTAATAATCGTTTCGTTTGGATATTTAGCTACAAAATTTTGAATAGCTTTTTCTGTTTCCTTCCAATCTATTTTGCCTTCGCGGTAAGAATCATCGGTTTTGACTAACTCAATGGCGCAAGCAAATTTATTCGTATAACCATTCAAATTCAAATAAGTAGAGATCAATTGCGTAGAAAGGTATTCTCCGAAACTTACAATAGCGTCATAATCTTTGTCATAATTATGGGTGTTTTCTCCTAATACTATTTCAAAAAGCCTGTCTAAAACAGGAAGCAAAACAGCAGTGATCTCTTCCGGTTTGTTTTCCAGTTGACGTGCAATATCCAGATGAAAGTTTTTGACAACTTCAAAGTTACTTTGCAAAGAATCGGGGGTATAGTACCATGAGTCAAGCAGTTTTTCCAACTGATTGGTCATTTTTCCCATTGCAGAAATAACCACGATCAGTGGTTCCCTTTTATAAATCTCTAAAATCTTTTTCAGATTTCTAATTTCTTCGGCATCTTTCACCGATGCGCCGCCAAATTTAAAAACTCTATACATTCTGTTAATTCGTTTTTAGACAATAATTATTTTCACCACAAATAAACAACATTTTTTATACTATTGTCAAAGCATTTCATTTTCCAAAAAGCTATAATAATTTTCCTTGCAAATAATAATGTGATCAAGCAATTGAATGGAGAGTAAACAGGCAGCATCCTTCAATTGTGTGGTTAGTGTCATATCGTTCTTGCTTGGATGCAGTTCTCCTGAAGGATGGTTATGACAAATAAACAACCCTGTTGCTTTTAATTCCAATGCTTTCAATAAAATAAGCCTGACATCAACAGAGGTAGAGGTAAGTCCACCGCGTCCGAAATTTTTGACCCCTACTAAAGTTGACCCCTGATTCACAAAAATTACCCAAAACTCTTCATATTCCAGGCAAGCATTTTTCGTTTGCATTAAACTCACTAAATCGGTAGCACATTCAATTTTCCGCTTTTGTTCAACAGTGGCTACACGGGAACGTTTTCCCAATTCAAAGGCTACATGAAGGGTCATGGCTTTAACTTTTCCTATACCATTAATCTTCACCAATTTACCCAGCGGCATTTCAGACAGTTGATTCAGATTGTTGTTGCATGATGACAATAGGTTTCGGGCTACGTCTACCGCAGATTCGCTCTTTGTGCCACTTCTTAATAATATGGCAATGAGTTCAGTATCTGAGAGAGAGGGGAAGCCTTGTGATAAATATTTTTCACGCGGTCTGTCTTGTACAGCCCAGTCCGGAATAGTAAGTTTTAAGTGTGGTGTTTCATGTTTTTGTCCATTTATCATTGTTTTCGTTTTAACAGATAGGGAATGAGTACTTGTTCGAGTCCGCGATGTATATCCACTGGTATAAGATCAATTTGGTATTGTCCGCATTTTAAATAAAGTTCCTGAAAATATTCTCCAATAGCAGCCTGATAATATTCTCTGATATGATTAGAATGCAATTTTACTTCTCCTCCAGTTTCCATATCAATGAATTTGTAGAGTCTGTTATCAAAAGCAAAATCAAATTCCAATTTTTTATCGTAGGTGTGAAATAATAAAACGTCGTGTTTATTATGCCGTAAATGTTGCAATGCCAGCATAAGTTCGTCTGTTTTAGCGTGAGATTCAAACATATCACTAAAAATCACGACCATGGATCTTTTATGTACTTGTTCTGCGATTTTATGCAGTGTGTCTGTAACCATCGAATTGCTACGGGTTTCTTTAGAAATGGGTTGTAGAATTTTTTCCAATTCACGATAAATCATTTTTAGATGTGTTTCCCCTCCCCGTGCTCTTGTATGTAATTCCAGGGTGTCTGAAAAAACACTTAATCCTATGGCATCTCGCTGCCCTTTAAGTATTTGCATGAGAGCCGCTGCCGCATAAATGGCATAAAATATTTTATTTGGATTTTTTAGAGAGTACTGCTCTCGAAGCGGAAAATACATAGAGGATGAACGATCAATAACAACTTGACACCGCAGATTAGTTTCTTCTTCGAAACGTTTCACAAATAATTTATCGGTTTTGGCATACAGTTTCCAATCTATATGTTTTGTTGGTTCACCGGCATTGTATTGGCGGTGTTCTGCAAATTCAACGGAGAATCCGTGCATCGGACTTTTATGGATGCCGGTAATAAATCCTTCAACAACTTGTTTTGCAGCTAATTCCAAATTTACATATTGGGTAAGTTGTGTGAAATCGATGGTATAATTCATGTCTCTTATTTTCGGCAAAAATAAACATTTAGTATTTCGTAAAAATTAATACTCCACAAAATTCTTTATTTTTTGAATAAACGAGGGTGCTAAGTTCCCCGTGAAATCTCCAATAATATGCACAGAGGAAATGACCTCAATGTGTTGTACTTTCTTATCAAATAGCAGAATAATAGGATTTGCTTTTTGCGCAAGAATATATTTTGTGGCAGCATTTAGTTGATTTGTATTCATAAAAAGCGGAGTATATTCGTTTTTCAGGAAACTGTTGACCTCTTTGATATTCTCTTTTTTCAAAAGATAGGTCGGAGAATCGGGAGCTACGTTATAAAGTTCAACATTGGGTAGTTTTGCTCGAGAAAAATAGCTCCAAAGTGCTTTTATACAGCCTGTACATTGTGGATGTTGCGAAATGATAAAGATTGCCTTCTCTTTTTGTATATTATTCAGAGAAAAAACATGGTCATCATAATCTAAAAATTGAATAGAATCTGCAGGAATGTAGTTTTTTATGAAATGGTAGGTCTCTATTTTTGAAACAGGCTCGTGGTCTCTATGATATAAATTCTCTTCTTGTTTAAACTCTTTTTGCGTTTTATCTTGCCACGGTATGGTTGTGCCCCGATTAATTTGTGAAATATAATTATTAATTTGTGAAAATATCAAATTGCCCTCGACACGTTCCATTAAAAACGGAAACTGTTTTTCTCCAAATTTTTCGTTTTCATATAATTTTACGGAATAAGCTTCAACCTTGGTCGTATCTCCGATAATTTGAATAAAATAGGGTGTAATGTGGGTTTTTGCAATTTCGTTTTTATCAATGGCTATCATAAAAAACCGTTCACTAGAAAACATATAGAAAAGGTGCATAAAATTATTTTCAAATATTGAAACCCTTGAAAAAGCATAGTTTCTTTCCGTTATGTCTTCGATCGAATTCAGTTGTTGTGTGATTGTTTCAGGGATTTTTTTCCAATTTGGAATTTCTAAGTTATAACTTGTCAAAAATTCTCCGGATAGTGAATATTTTTCGATAACGGGTGTGTTTTGTTGTAAAAAATAGAGTGCGTAATTACTCATAGCTATTACTTTGACTGGAGCGATCTGAAGAAAAAAAGGATTTTTCAATACTAATTGCCTGACATTTTTTATTTCATAGCAGGAGAGATCAATTTTTATCCAATCAAATCCTTCACTATTCTCCACAAAAGCGTGTAAATCATGATTCAAAATTTCTAATTTTGAGACCTCTTTTAAAGGAATTGTTTTTAAGTATTCGTATTGTTTTGTCTCGTTGAGGTGGTATACCCAGATTTCTTCATCTATAGCGATGCATAACAAAGAATTGGAAACTGCTAGTGCCCAGATCCAAATATGGTTGAGCTTTCCGGAAGTTTTAATAAATGCAGGAGCCGGCGGAATAAAACTGGCTTCCTCCGTTCCTGTAAATACATTGAACTTTGAAACCTTGGCGTAACCTGCTACTGAGGTTCTGTTTATAAATCCTCTTTGATTTATTACAAAAAGCACGCTGTCGTGGGTTGCATAAATATTGTTGTGAGTTTTAGTATCCAATTCTGTTTGAACGGGGGCGGAAAAGGTAAAATCAAACAACTCTGAAATATAGGGGGTTTGGGTATTATTTTGACTTTTGATATTGTTCGTAACTATAAGGCAAACAAATAAAATACAGACTTTCTTCATTTTGAATTAATTTTTGATTTGTTAAAAATGGAGGAGGGTGCACTCCTCCTCCAATGGAATAGTTTTTAATTAATTATTGACAATAGAATAATGATTAATCATTGAGTGAGATGTGGTTGTGTTTTACGGGTTTATTAGTATCTGATCCCGAAGTTGTTTGTTTTTGAAATGATGATTTCTGCTTTACCGTTGTAAGGATTTTCGGGGTCATAGTCCCAATTCATTTGAAAGAGAAGGTAACCGATTTGGGCATTGGTGCTTGCTATTTTCTTTGTAATGGATCCTTTGTACACGCCGTTGGCAGCTTGTTCTTCACTGTCTGCAATAAGATTTTGGTATGTGGCTTCCATTGCTTCAATGGGTATCTCCTGAGGCAGACCTCTAAAGGAAGCAAAAATATCCTTAAATGGCCTCATACAGAATCTCCATCCATTGCCGAAACACTCTACAATATAACCATCTGGAGTTGGATATGAGCGTACGACTTTGTATAAAAACCACCACCTTGGCCACGACGGTGCCAAATCGGGACCTTGACCCCCATAACTTTCGAAAATTCTATAATCATCATCATTAGCTTCGTCTGCACTTCTGATAATATTAATTTTCGAGATAATTTCGTTTTTAAATTCGGTAGTGCCAGTTATTTGGCAAAAAGCAGATAAAAAGAAAACACTTAAAAGTGATAATAAAAAGATTTTTTTCATAGTAATAATAGTTTTTGAGTTTAAATTTAGTTAATTATAAGTTTCACTATCGCAGAATTACATATTGTAAAACAGCGCTTTTTTATCTTACCTTGTAAGAAGTATAAAGTAGTGCGGAATGGGTGTAGGCGTTAGTTTTTATAAGTTATGAATAGTTTTGCTGAGATGTTGTTTATAATAATCAGGTTGCCGGCCTTTATTCATTCATTTCAACACCGCAATAATACCACTTGAAGCACCCATTTGTCAAGTCTATTGAAAAATTTTTTTATGTTATATCTCAGTATTATATCGAAAATGAAATTTACAATTCGATTTTAAATGTAAAAAAGAGAAGGGATTTTTGGAGTGTTTTTCTATTTTTGCACCCTCTAAATCGATTATCAATTATAATATTCTGAAAAAAATAAAAAAAATAAACTCAGAAAAAATAAAAATTTCGATACTTTTTTTTATTTCTTTGCCACAAAATTACCCCCGTGCTGACACCCTCTCAAATTTCAGAATTTCAACAAAAATTAACAGAAAGTAAAAAAATAGCCGTTTGCACTCATTATAATCCTGACGGCGATGCCATCGGTTCTTCCTTAGCTTTACAATCTTATTTTACCACACAAGGATTTGAAGTAAAATGCGTGATCCCCAACAATATGCCTGATTTTTACAACTGGATGCCCGGAGCAGAAAACATCATTACCGCGCAAAAACAATTTAAAGAAGCGAAAAAAATACTTCAAGAAGCAGATGTGCTGTTTTTGGTGGATATGAACGCCGAACACCGGAGCGGCGTGGATTTGCAAACCCATCTGTTACAAACACCTGCATATAAAGTGTTGATTGATCATCACCCCAATCCGGCAGCGAATTGCAACCTTATTTATTCAGACACAAAAGTAACCTCAACGTGCGAAAATGTCTATCGCTTTTTAACCGAAATTGCCGATAAACCATTTTTAAACAAAGAGATAGGATCGTGTATTTACACGGGAATCATTACCGACACCGGATCGCTGAGTTATGTGTGCAACGACCCCGAAACTTATACATTATTAGCCCAATTGATGGAGGTTGGCGTAAACGCGGAAGACATTCATCGTGAAATATATGATAACTATTCGGAAAGCCGTATCCGTTTGTTAGGATTAAGCTTGAATAAATTACAAACATTTCCCGATTTGGGCACCTCTTATATGTACCTTACCCAAAAGGAAATGAGAGAAAACAACTTTAAAGATGGTGATACAGAGGGATTTGTAAATTACGGCATCTCTTTGAAAGGCATTTTTTTTACCGCATTTTTTACCGAAAGAGAAAAACGTATCCGAATATCGTTTCGTTCAAAAGGAGTGTTTGATGTAAATCAATTTGCACAAACCTATTTTCAAGGCGGCGGACACAGAAACGCCTCGGCTTCTTATCATTATGACACATTGGAAAATACAATAAAGTATTTTGAAGAGATTATTCATAAGCATCCGGAGTTGAACAGGGGTTAGAAATTTAAGATTTAAAAATTTAAAAATTTAAAGATTTAAAGCGTAATGTTCAAGGTTCAATGTTTAATGTTCAAGGGGATTGCGGGTCAAGCCCGCAATGACGTACCGTTTTCTCCTTTCTCCCTTTCTCCTTTCTCCCTTTCTCCTTTCTCCCTTTCTCCTTTCTCCCTTTCTCCTTTCTCCTTTCTCCCTTTCTCCTTTTCTCCCTTCTCCTTTCTCCCTTTCTCCCTCCTCCTTTCGTGCCTTCTCCTTTCGTGCCTTTCGTGCAATAATACCACCCCTACCGGCGTTATACAAAGTTCAACAGAAAAAAAAGAAGAAATTGATCCGTTTATATTAGGAAATCAAAAAATATTTGAACTTGAGAATGAGAATATTGAGCTTTTTTTGAAGCGGTATAAATGGAATATGAAACAAACCAATACGGGGTTGCGGTATGAAATAACAAAGAAAGGAGCAGGGGAAAACGTTAAGATAGGAGAAACCGTAACATTGGAGTTTCGCACACTTTTGTTGAGTGGAGATGAAATCTACAACTCGAACGATGGGGGCGCAAGGCAGTTTACCGTAGAAAAATCGGAAGAGATTGCAGGACTACATGAAGCGGTGCAACTAATGAACAAAGGAACGGAAGCCCGGCTGATTATTCCCTCTCACTTAGCCTACGGCGCAAGTGGCGATGGAAACAAAATAAAACCATATCAAACAATAATAATGAAAATAAAAATTAACCAATAATTAATATTTAAAATGAAAAACGTAACAAAATTAGCAATCGCCTTAGTGGCATTAGTAGTATTGGGAATCGCTTGCTCAGGGCATTCCGGATTTAAAAAAGACAAACAGGAAGGGTTCTATTACAAGTTTCATGTGCAAAACAAGCATGAAGTGCAGCCTCAAGTTGGGGATATTGTGGAATTTACTTTTACTTTCCGTATAAAAGATTCCGTTTTGGTTGATAATGCTGATCAGTATGATATGATCATAGAATCCGTATATCCTGGAGATATTTATGCTGCGCTTAGAAAAATGCATTTGGGAGATAGCGCCACATTTATTATGGATGGCGACACATTCTTTCACTATTTTATGGGAGGGCAGCCTTTCCCGTTTGATACCAAAGATTTGTATTTTGATGTTAAGTTGCATCAGATTATATCTCAAGAAGAATTTGAAAGATTACAAGACGAACAACGGCGAGAATATGAGACTATGATTGAAGAACTTAGGCTTTCTGAAGAAAATTCAATCAGTGAGTATCTTGAGACGAATAATATCAAAGTAAAACCCACGTTTAGTGGACTTTATGTTATTAAAAATGTTGCCGGAACAGGTAAAGTGATAAAAGAGGGCTCAGGAGTTACGCTACATTATACAGGAAAACTGTTAGACGGCAGCATTTTTGATAGTTCATGGAATTACGGGATGCCCATTGATATTACTGTTGGCGTTGACCGTTTTATTTCGGGCTGGGAAGAAGGTTTATTGTTAATGAGAGGCGGTGACAAGGTTACGCTACTTATCCCTTCTAATCTAGCTTATGGACCAAGAGGCATAAGAGACCAAAGCGGAGAATTTTATATAATTCCCCCTTATGCCCCGCTTGTTTTTGAAATAGAAGTAATCACGGTAGAATAATTTTCTTATTTTCGCCGTCCGTTAAAAGGATGGGGCGTTAGCTCAGTTGGCTAGAGTGTTAGACTGGCAGTCTAAAGGTCACGGGTTCGACTCCCGTACGCTCCACGAAATTTGAAAATCAGACAATTGCACACATGTTTAATAAAAAGGCGTGTTAAGAATGCGTCAAACTTATGGGATTTTTTCAAAGTTTTCATCTCATACCGTATACCACATATCCATCACTACCCAATAAACAAACCCTGCCGGAACCGCAAAAAGCATAGAATCAATTCTGTCTAAAACGCCTCCGTGTCCGGGAAGGATACTACCGCTATCTTTTTGATGGGCAAACCGTTTTGCCATAGATTCTGCGAAATCGCCAAAAGTTCCCGCAATGATTACTACAAAAGCAAAACCCATCCAAATATAGGGGTTGGTAAATATATCGTTTTGAAAATAGGGGATATAGAGTAATATCCAAGAGGCTGTTATTGTGCATATTAAACCTCCAAAAAATCCTTCCCAGCTTTTTTTAGGCGATACTTTAACCCACAGCTTATGCTTTCCGAATAAAGACCCAAACACGTAAGCCAGCGTGTCATTCATGCACAAAATTATAAAAAGTGCCACCATTATATTTGTTGCATTTTGTACAATACACCAATATATAATTAATGTAACAGGCAATATAATCCAAATTATGGGCAAAATGAATCGTTGAGTAATACGTTGCGCAGTATTTTTGGCGACAGGGAATTTTTGTATCAAGTTAATGTATTCGAATAATGCGATCAGTAGGAAAATTGAGAAAACCACAACCAGCGCGGAGTTTGAGAAGAAAAATGCAAAACCCAAAATGCCCAAATAGGCAATTCCCGTAATTGTACGCGTGATGAGTGTTTTCATCGCTTTATTGAATTAGCAATAAAATAAACCGAGGATCAAGAGGTGAGTAGCCCTCTTCGCCTTTGGTGGGCATAACAATCTCTGCAAAATCATAGAGCGTACCTTGATTTTTTTCTTGTTGAGAAATAAAAGCGTCTTTTAAATCAAGTACTATATTCTTTTCAAATGCAATTACAATAATATCTTTCGTAATATTTTTAACAGAAGGATATAGCGAAAATTTTTGAGTAAATAACATGCTTCCCGTTCTTGCAATCAACACATCTGCATACATAAGCGCTACATCTATCTGCTGGTGGCTATCCATGCAAGTAATGTAGTTTAAATTTCTTTTTATGAGTGCCGGTGATATGAAGTCGTTGGTATTGAGAATTGTTGCATAATTTTGTCCTCTAATTAGTTTATACAATATGTCTACAAAGTTATTTTTATTGCATGCAATATATTTGCCTCCCGCGCTTCTAAAATTGTGAATAAATTCTGTGGCAATTTCTTCGGGTTTTTCAAAAAGTTCGGCATGAATATCAATAAGCGGAAACTTACCTATACTTTTTTGGGTGAGTGCATGACGAATCCGCCTTCGCATGTTCTCTTTTGAAGTGGTATTCAGGCTGTCGAAAATAGCGGTTGTAGGCATTATATTAGTGTTTCCTGTTTATATTTCCGTGCTCCAAAAATGGCTTCCAAATCTTCGGCAAAAATAACTTCTTTTTCAATAAGCATTTCGGCTAATTGGTTTAATTTTTCACGATTTTCAATTAAAATTTCTTTAGCGTGTGTGTATGCCGATTCTATGAGCTTACTAATCTCTTCATCAATTTGCTGCGCCGTTTTCTCACTATATGGTTTTGTAAGTGCATACTCTTGTTGTCCAGTAGAGTCGTAAAAACTGATGTTTCCAATCGTTTCATTCAATCCGTAATATACCACCATCGCGTATGCCTGTTTGGTTACTTTTTCCAAATCGCTCAGTGCGCCGGTAGATATTTTTCCGAAGGCTACTTCTTCGGCAGCGCGTCCGCCCAAGGTAGCTGTTAATTCATCGAACATTTGTTCGGTAGTGGTAATGTGGCGTTCTTCGGGTAAATACCATGCAGCTCCCAGTGATTTTCCGCGCGGCACAATCGTAACTTTTACCAATGGGGAAGCGTGCTCCAAAAGCCAACCCACTGCGGCGTGTCCGGCCTCGTGATAAGCAATTACTTTTTTCTCTTCCGGAGAGATCATGCTTCCGCGTCTTTCCAAACCTCCCACAATTCTGTCGATAGCAGCCAGAAAATCAGCCTTTTCTACTTTCTTTTTGTCGTGTCGCGCCGCAATCAAAGCCGCTTCGTTACATACATTTGCAATATCGGCGCCGGAAAAACCCGGAGTTTGTTTAGCAAAATATTCCAACTCAACGTCAGTGCATAGTTTTAAGTTTCTCACGTGTACTTCAAAAATTCCTTTACGTTCATTTGCATTAGGAAGTTCTACGTGAATTTGGCGGTCGAAACGTCCTGCACGCAACAACGCTCTGTCTAAAACATCGGCTCTGTTGGTAGCCGCTAAAATGATTACGCCGGCATTGGTGGAAAAACCGTCCATTTCCGTAAGCAATTGGTTCAAGGTGTTTTCCCGCTCATCGTTGGCACCGGAAATGGCGTTTCTTCCTCGTGCACGTCCAATGGCATCAATCTCATCAATAAAAATGATACTGGGCGCTTTTTCTTTAGCCGTTCGGAAAAGGTCGCGCACACGAGATGCTCCTACTCCCACAAACATTTCCACAAAATCGGAGCCGGAGAGTGAGAAAAAAGGAACTTTGGCTTCTCCTGCTACCGCCTTCGCCAACAAGGTTTTACCTGTTCCGGGAGGTCCTACAAGCAGGGCTCCTTTTGGAATTTTCCCACCCAATTCCGTATATTTTTTCGGGTTTTTCAAAAAGTCAACAATCTCTTCTATCTCATACTTTGCGCCTTCCAATCCGGCAACGTCTTTAAACGAAACCGGATTCTGATTTTTATGGTCGAACAGTTGCGCCCGCGATTTTCCGATATTGAAAATTCCACCGGGGCCGCCGCCACGCATGCCTCTAAAAGAAGAAAACAAGAGAATAAAAAGCAAGAGAAACGGTAACAGCCAAATCAATTCAAAACCCCAGTTTCTACTCGTATCTTGTTTAATATCAAAATTATACTCATTTCTAACCTCTGTTTCGTTGGCATCTGGATTTGCCTTTAAATGCTCTTGCACCGCCCGATCCTGAATCTCTCGTACATTTGTATTAAAAACGCTGAAATCTGAAACCGTTATAAAAAATTGAGGTCCTTTTACATTTTTCTCACGAAATTTGTCAAAATCCGGATTGTTTTTTACCGATCGCTCTTTCAAAAAAACATCAATGCGATTGGCTTTTTGAATATAAAGTGCCGATTCAATATCTTTGTTTATAATTAAACGCTCTAATTTTGTGCTGCCAATCTCTTCTTTTACAGCCGATGAACCGGTGTTTTGCATGAGTAGCAGTAATACGACCACAATAGCTATATAAAGCCACATGATGTTGAGCTTAAATTGATTTTTCTTTTTATTGGGCTGTGCGGGTCTCTTTTTTTTCTTTACGGAATCTTTTTGAGGCATATTAATAAGGAAGTATCTCTTAAATTTTTTCGGCAAAATTAAAGATTTTTAGTTAGGAAAGTTAGGGGTGCAAAAAAAAGATTTAGCCTTTTTTCATGCAGCAATTTTTTTTAATATTTTTGTCGCTCTGTAATAAAAAAAACTTCAACAAATTATAACAATAATTATGGCGCAAAGTTACGAACAATCAGGAGTTTCCTTAGATGCAGGCTA